>ENA-ORNK01000595-ORNK01000595.1-human-gut-metagenome-genome-assembly--contig:-NODE-595-length-43177-cov-14.726010_pt1 | contig 43177 bp, 37 predicted proteins | sample MGYA00242115_ERZ509022 | MGnify/ENA primary metagenome ERZ509022 (study PRJEB26280, sample SAMEA2338690) | human gut metagenome | biome: human gut; feature: human-associated habitat; material: faeces...
CGGCTGTCTCTTACGGCGTTCCGGCTCCGGCCATGACTGCGGCGCTGAGTTACTTTGACGGCTACACCACCAACTGCCTGCCTGCGAATCTGTTGCAGGCGCAGCGTGATTACTTCGGTGCGCACACCTATGAACGTCTGGACGCGCCACGCGGTCAGTTCTTCCACACCAACTGGACGGGTCACGGCGGGAATACTGCTGCGAGCACCTATAATGCATAAGGAGGTCAATGCAATGAATCTTCCTTTGAACACGGATTTGACTGGAAAAGTCGCGGTCGTGACCGGCGCAGCGGGAACGCTTTGCAGCGCCTTTTCCAGGGCGCTGGCTGCGAGCGGCGCGAAGGTCGCGCTGCTGGGACGTACATACGCCAACGTTCAGAAGCTGGCGGACGAGATCACCGCCGAGGGCGGCACTGCGAAAGCCTACGAATGCAACGTGCTGGACAAGGCCGCAGTTATGGCCTGCCATGAACAGGTGCTGGCCGACTTCGGCCCCTGTGACATCCTCCTCAACGGTGCGGGCGGCAACCACCCCAGCGCGACGACCGACAAGGAGTATTACGAGCCGGGCGATCTGGACGCCGACACCAAGAGCTTCTTCGATCTGGACGAGGCGGGCGTTGCGTCTGTCTTCAACCTCAACTTCATGGGCATTCTCATTCCCACGCAGGCGTTCGCCCGCGATATGGTCGCGCGCGAGGGCTGCAATATTCTCAACATTTCATCGATGAACGCCTATACGCCGCTGACGAAAATTCCGGCGTACTCCGGCGCAAAATCCGCCGTGTCAAACTTTACGCAGTGGCTGGCCGTGCATTTTTCCAAGGTCGGCATCCGCGTGAACGCCATCGCGCCGGGCTTCTTCTCCGGCAAGCAGAATGCGGCGCTTCTGTGGAATCCGGACGGCACGCCGACCGCGCGGACAAAGAAAATTCTGGCTGCGACCCCGATGGGCCGCTTCGGACAAGCAGAAGAATTGCTGGGCGCACTCTTGTTCCTGCTCAACAATGAGGCTGCATCGTTTGTGACCGGCGTGGTCATCCCCGTGGACGGCGGCTTCTCGGCCTACAGCGGTGTCTGACATGGAGGATATCTATAAAATCGCCGCGAACGGCGGCATTTCAGACACGGAATTAAAAGAAGCGCTTGAAAAATCACTGGCAGGCCGAACGCTGCAAAAGGTGCTCATCATCCCGCCGGACTTCACACGCTTTCACTCGCAGGCGGGCAAGATCACAAGCATCTATTATCATCTGCTGACCGAGCGCGGCGCACAGGTCGATATCATGCCTGCACTCGGCACACATGAGCCGGTTTCCAAAGCGCAGTGGGAGGCTATGTTCGAGGGCGTTCCGTATGAAAACATGCTCGTCCACGACTGGCGGCATGATGTGGTCAAAATCGGCGAAGTACCGGCAAGCTATCTGGAAGAAATCACAGATGGCCTCTGGCATGAACCGGTCAGCGTGGAGATCAATCGCCGCGTGATGGACGAAAGCTATGACCTCATCATTTCTCCCGGTCAGGTCGTGCCGCACGAGGTCATCGGCATGGCGAACCACTCGAAGAATCTGTTTGTCGGCGTCGGCGGCAGCGATATGATCAACAAATCGCACATGGTCGGCGCGGTCTATGGCATGGAGCGCATGATGGGGAAAGACCATACGCCGGTACGCAAGATTTTCGACTACGGCATGGAACACTTCCTGAACAAGCGCCCGATTCTGTTCGTCCTGACCGTCTGCACCGCGCCGGAGGGCGAGAGCGTCATGCACGGTCTGTTCATCGGCGAGGGCAGAAGCTGCCTGACAGAAGCGGTCAAGCTGGCGCAGGAGAAGAATATTGACTTCGTCGAGCACGGCATTCAGAAATGCGTGGTCTACCTTGACCCCAGTGAATTCAAGAGTACATGGCTCGGCAATAAGGCCGTCTATCGCACGCGTATGGCGATTGCGGACGGCGGAGAGCTGATCATCTTAGCCCCCGGCGTGACAAAATTCGGCGAGGACGCGCAGTGCGACAAGCTCATCCGCAAGTACGGCTACAAGGGCAGACTCCACACACTGGACGAATTCAACAAGCCGGAGAATCAAGATTTGCGCGACAACATGGGCGCGGCTGCACATCTGATTCACGGTTCATCTGACGGCAGATTCTCCATCACCTACGCTGTGAAGGAAATTTCCCAACAGGAGATCAAAAGCGTCGGCTTCCGGAGCGCAAGCTATGACGAATTGGTGAAAAAGTACGATCCCAAAAAGCTGCACTACGGCTATAACACCGTGGACGGCGAAGAAATCTATTATATCCCGAACCCCGCATTGGGACTTTGGATCAACCGTGAAAAATTTGAGGGCTGAATATGAGGGCATTTATGGACAAGGATTTTCTGCTGGAAAATGAAATAGCGCGGACGCTGTTTCATAAGTACGCAGAGCATCAACCGATCTACGACTATCACAACCATCTGCCGCCGCGTGAGATCGCGGAGCGGAAGCAGTATGAAAATCTGACGCAGCTCTGGCTGGCGGCAGATCACTACAAATGGCGCGCCATGCGTGCCTGCGGCGTGGACGAACGGTATATCACCGGTGACGCGCCAGAATACAGAAAATTCCAGAAATGGGTGGAGGTCGTGCCGCAGCTGGTCGGCTGCCCGCTGTACCATTGGGCGCATCTGGAATTGCAGCGGTATTTTGAGATATACGCACCGCTGACGCCGGAGACTGCGCCTGCTATCTGGGAGGAAACAAAAGAAAAGCTGAAAGCCTACGATGCGGTTTCGCTCCTTGAAAAGATGAACGTCCGCGTGCTCTGCACGACGGACGATCCGGCGGACACGCTGGAATGGCACAAAAAAATCGCGGCTGACCCCACGATCCCGTTCTACGTTCTGCCGTCGTTCCGGCCGGACAACTATCTCGGCGGCAATCCGGACGCAGAATGCGCACTGTGCGAGAAATACGGCACGGGCAGCCTGCCGGAAGCGCTGGGAAAGGCACTGGACTATTTCTGCAAAAACGGCTGCAAGGTCTCCGACCACGGGTTCAGCAAGTTTTTCTACGTTCCGGGCACAAAACAGGCGGAGCTGCTGCACGTCCTCGGCAAAGCGTATCATGCGCATGGCGTTGCCATGCAGCTGCACCTTGGCCCCATCCGCAATCAGAATCCGCGCCTGCTTGCGGAGGTCGGTCCGGATGCGGGCGGCGACAGCGTCGGCCTCACGACCGATCCGTTTCAGCTTGGCGCGTTCCTCGGTGATCTGGCACGCGAAAACAGCCTGCCGAACACGATCCTGTACAATCTGAATCCGACCGACAACGCCGTCCTCTCCACAATGGCTGTCAATTTTGCGCCGAAAGTCCAGTTTGGTGCGGCGTGGTGGTTCAATGACACCATCCGCGGTATGCGCCGCCAGATTGACGAGCTGATGGAAAACGGCCTGCTTGCCAAGTCCGTCGGTATGCTGACCGACTCACGCTCGTTCAGCTCGTTCCCGCGCCATGAATACTATCGACGCATCCTCTGCCAGAAGCTCGGCGAGCTGGCTGAGGGCGGACAATACCCAGCGGATGAACAGACGTTGGGACAAATTGTGGAAAATATCTGCGGGAAGAATGCATTTGCTTTTTTGCGGTTATAATGCATGATTCAATACTGCCGTATAGATGGTTCTTGCCGCTATACGGCAGTATTTCTTAATCATCATATGACAAAAAATGTATTTCGATTTGAGCGAGAGGAGAAAACAAATGTATCAAAGCAATTACGGTATTTTGTGTCGCTGTTTTGTCGCACATTTTTCATGTATTTGCTCTGCTTTGGCTCTTGTAATGTCGCGCTGTTCTGTGATAATCTTTTCATAGAAAATTACGGAAGCAGATGTTTTGCGCGTTACTGCGCGGAAACATCTGTTTTTGCTTTCCATTTTGATTTTGCACGGATGGGAGGAACACTATGGGGCCCACATGAAAAAGCTACGTTCTGGAACTCCTCGAGAATTCTTCACATCGGCTGCGGCAAATTGAACTCATGCGGTATGGGCTTCAGCATATACCGCAGATCTCTGACTCAGAGATGATTGAGGCAATGTCTTTGCCGTCTTTGACAAGCGGCGAAAAAGTCGCTGACTCAAAAGCTGTTCCGGATGTTGCGCTCTCCTATAAACGCACGGCCGAACGGATGAATGCCGAGGCGCTGGAAGAGCTTGCGTCTGCCTATATGAATCTCTGGCGGGAGCATGACCGACTCCAGCATTATATTGGATTACTGGATGAGCGTCAGGGCAGAGTACCGAAAGGAGAGGTTATAATGGTAGCAGGGCATCTGCAAATCAAAAATGAGAAATACTATATGGTTCTCGAACTCAGAAATGAACAAGGAGAACGTAAGACGAAGTGGATCGGAACTGGATTGACGGCAAAGGGCAATAAACGCCGTGCGGAAGCCATGCTGGAGGAAACACGAGCCAGATATTTCTCGTCGGTCGTAAACGATAAAGCCCAAATGCCATTCGTGGAGTACATGAGTTATTGGCTGGAAATTGTAAGACCAAATCTGGAGGAAAACACTTATGCTGGCTACAAAAGCAATATCGAAAAAAGAATTGCGCCGTTTTTCAAACAAAGCGGTATTACGCTCGGCGAAATAAAGGCTGCACAGATTCGGGAGTTCTACACATACTGCCAGACGGTTTTACATGTCAGTAATAATACTGTGATCCATTACCACGCGAATCTGACGAGCGCGTTCAGATATGCATTAAAAATGGACTATATTCGTGTAAATCCTATGAATAGGGTCAAGAAACCAAAGCTAATACAGCATAACGCAAATTTCTATAGTGCGGAAGAAACAGAGATGTTGATTGCAGCAGTTCATGGGGATACGATTGAATTTCCGGTCATGATGGCGGCGTATTATGGGCTTCGGCGAAGTGAGATTGCTGGCCTTCGTTGGAAGGCTATCGATTTCAAAAGCAACCGGATAACGATCGAGCATACTGTGACGCAGGCACTCATTGACGGAGAACGAAAAATTATTGCAAAGGATCGGGCAAAAAATAAATCCAGCTGCAGAAGCCTTTCTTTAATGCCGCAGTTCAAGATGATTTTGCTTCAGATGAAAAAGCAACAGGAGGACAACAGAAAACTTTGCGGGAACTGTTATCACGAAAGCGAATATGTATATGTTAATCCGCTGGGTGTCCCATATACGCCGGACTTTATAACAGATCATTTTCGCAATTATCTGATGAAAGCCGGATTCCGAAAGATCACTTTTCACGAACGTCGTCATAGCTGTGCCAGCATGCTGCTGAAGCAAGGGGTTGGAATGAAAGATATCCAAGCATGGCTCGGCCACAGTACATACAACACGACAGCGAACCTCTATGCACACCTTGATTCTGAATCCAAGGTCGGCGTAGGCACAGTTATGGAAAACCTGCTTGATCTCTCATCCGCACTCGAAACTGTATAAAAAGTCGTCGCGGACTTGCGCAGTCCGCGACGATGTGGTGCCGCTGACGGGACTCGAACCCGTACAGAAGTAAAATTCTGGCAGATTTTAAGTCTGCGTTGTCTACCGATTCCAACACAGCGGCATATTGCACTACATATTTTACCACCGAATGAGAGGTGCGTCAAGTAAAACCGAAGGGGAGAAGCTGCAAACCCGAGGGCAGGCGCTGCCAAGCGCACAAAGAGCCTTCCGGGCCATTTCGGCCCGAAAGGCTTTTCCGTGTTGTTACGCGGTCTGCGGCAGCCGGCTTTGCGTCACTGCGCCAGATTCCAGCAGAGCGTGGCCAGCATCTTGGTGATGAGTTCCATATCCTCGACGGGGATGTACTCAAAGCGGCCATGGTAATTCTCGCCGCCGGTGCAGAGATTCGGGCAGGGGAGACCCTCATAGGAGAGACGCGCGCCGTCGGTACCGCCGCGGATGGGCACGATGACCGGCTCCACGCCGACCTCGCGCAGCGCCTTTTCCGCATCCCAGATCAGGAACATGCAGTCGGCGAGCTTTTCCTTCATGTTGTAATAGCTGTCGCGCAGCGTCAGCTCCACGGTGCCCTTGCCGTATTTGCGGTCGATCTCCTCCGCAGCGGCGGCGACGGCCTGCTTGCGCTGCTCGAATTTCTCGCGGCTGTGGTCGCGGATGATGTAGCTGAGCGTGGCCTCCTCAACGGTGCCGGACATTTCCGTCAGATGGTAGAAGCCCTCATAGCCCTCCGTGCAGGCGGGGATCTCGTTCTCCGGGAGAAGGGCGTTGAAGTCTATGGCAGCCAGCATCGCGCTGATCATTTTGCCCTTCGCGTCGCCGGGGTGGACGCTCCGGCCGTGGAACACCAGCTTTGCGGAGGCGGCGTTGAAGTTTTCATATTCGACCTCGCCCAGCGTACCGCCGTCCACGGTGTAGGCGTAGTCCGCGCCGAAGCCCTTGACATCGAAAAGGTCCGCGCCGCGGCCGATCTCCTCGTCTGGCGTAAAGCCGATGCGGATGACGCCATGCGGCTTGTCGGAATTCAGCAGCAGTTCCGCCGCGGAGAGAATTTCCGCCACGCCCGCCTTATCGTCCGCGCCGAGCAGCGTGGTGCCGTCCGTGACGATGAGATGCTTACCGGTGTTGCGGAGCAGGGAAGGAAAGTCTTTCGGAGAAAGGACGATGCCCTTTTCCTCGTTCAGGACGATGTCGCCGCCCGGATAAACGTCGGTGATGCGGGCCTTGATATCCTTGCCGCTGGCGTCGGGAGAGGTGTCCATGTGCGCGATCAGGCCCAGCACGGGCAGCTCCTTTTCGCAGTTTGCGGGGACGGTGCCGTAGACATAGCCGTGCTCGTCCATCTGCGCGTCGGCAATGCCAAGCTCCTGCATCTGGCGCACAAGCTCCGCGCCCAGAACCTTCTGATTCGGGGTGGAGGGGCAGGCCTCGGAATTTTCATCGGAGGTCGTTTCATACGACACAAGCTTCAAAAAACGGTCAATGACAGTCATATTCTCGCTCCTTTGCTGATAATACCTGCATTATAGCGCACATTTCCGAAATTGTCAGCAGAAAAGAGCGCCGGAGACGGAAAAAATGCGCCGGAAGCGTCAGATGGTATCGACCCGGATGAGATTGGTGTTGCCGGAGGTGCCGTTGACGGTGCCGCCGGTCAGGACGATATTGTCGCCGGGCTGGAGCTTCAGAGCGGCCTTCGCAGCCTTGCGCGCGTGATAGAACAGCACGTCGGTCGAGTCGAAGGTCTCGCAAAGCACGGGCAGCACGCCCCACGACAGCGCCAGCTTATACCAGACGGCCTTGTTGGTGGCCATGCCGATGATATCGGTCGGGACGCGGAAGCGCGAAACCATGCGCACGGTTCGGCCGGAAAGAGAGCTGACGACAATGGCCTTCGCGCCGATGTCGATGGCCATGCCGCAGGTGGCGTGCGAGATGGCGTCGAGCAGATTCTTGATCTTGAAGTTGTAGCTGCGGAAGCGCGTCTCATAGTGGATGTGCTTTTCCGTCTCCTCGCAGATCTCGGACATGGTCTGCACGGTCTTGACGGGGTATTTTCCGGCGGCGGATTCGCCGGAGAGCATGACCGCGCTCGTGCCGTCATAGACGGCGTTGGCCACGTCGGAGATCTCCGCGCGGGTGGGGCGCGGATTCTGGATCATGGATTCGAGCATTTCCGTAGCGGTGATGACGCGCTTTCCGAGCAGGCGGCACTTGGTGATGAGATATTTCTGGATGGCCGGAAGCTCTGCAAACGGCACCTCGACGCCGAGGTCGCCGCGGCCGATCATGATGCCCTCGCACTCCTCGCAGATCTCTTCGATGTTGTCGATGCCGGAGCGGTTTTCGATTTTGGCGATGATGTCGATCCCGCTGCCGCCGTTTTCCTGCAAAAAGCGCTTGAGGTCGGCCACATCCTGACGGCAGGAGACAAAGGAGGCGGCGACGTAGTCCACGCCGTTCTGAATGCCGAAGAGCAGATCGCTCTTGTCCTGCTCGCTCAGATAGACCTGCTTGAGCACCTTGCCGGGGAAGCTCATGCTCTTGCGGTTGGAGAGCCTGCCTCCGGCGACGACGCGGCAGTGGATCTCGGTGCCCTCAATGGACAGCACCTCGAATATGACAAGCCCGTTGTTGACGAGCACGGTGTCGCCGGGGGCCAGCTCGCCGGCCAGGCCGGCGTAGCTGACGGAGACGATGGACTCGTCGCCCTCTACGTCCTTTCGGGTCGTGAAGGTGAATTCCGCGCCGTCGGCAAGCTGGATATCTCCGTTTTGAAAGGTGCCGATGCGGTATTCGGGGCCTTTGGTGTCGAGCATGATGGCGATCGGCAGGCCGAGTTCCTCCCGCACCTGTTTAATCATGTCAAGCTTCTGCTGGTGCTCCTCGTGCGTGCCGTGCGAGAAGTTCAGCCGCGCGACGTTCAGGCCTGCGCGGCACATGTCGGCAAATACGGCTGGGTCGCTGCTGGCCGGGCCGATGGTACATACGATCTTTGTTTTTCTCATAGTGTTTTCTCCTGTGTGCACTGATTACGATTCTTCCCGGTTTTCTGACCCCTGCAGACGGAACAGCCGCCGGAGCGTGTCCCAGATAAGCAGAATGACAGGCATAGGCTTCCCTCCTCCCGGATATTCAGGATGGGTGAAAAACTCCGCCTGCGCCTGCATGTCTGCAAGACGCAAACGGAGCCTGTCGGTCGAAATAAAAAAGACAGAACCGGCTGGTTCTGTCTGTATGCCAAGCGGCATGCAAAATCGATGATCGATCCCCGATATGAATAGAAACCGCAGCGGCTTCTATGACAGACTCCACCACTCATACCGGCAGCCACATTCTAGCACAGGCGTACCGGGATGTCAAGACGAACGCAGGCGGAAGCGGGCTGGAAAATGACAGCAAAAGCGGCCCGAGCCACCGGGCCGCTTTCACTGAGCGTTGCTATATAATCATTCACAAAGGTGCGAATATAGCCATAGGGAGGACGCGGCGCGTCCGATGCGGCGTCAGATCGTGACGCCTGCCTTTTCGAGGATGGCCGGGACGTTCTTTTCCGCGCCAATGGCCATGATATGTACGCCGTCGCACAGATGCTCGTCCTTGATCTTTGCGATCATTTCCGCCGCCATCTCGATGCCGAGCTGCATGGGAAGGCCCTTGACGCCCTTCTCCTTGCCCTCAGCCGCCGCTGCGGCCAGCTTGTCGATCATGTCCTGCGGCACCGCGATGCCGGGGACGTTCTCGTTCATGTAACGGGCCATACCGGCTGCCTTCAGCGGGATGATACCGGCCATGATGTGGGTCTTGATGCCCGCGGCATCAACCTTTTCCAGGAAACGCTTGAAGGTATCGAGATCGAAAATGCCCTGCGTCTGGATGTACATGGCGCCGGCCTCGACCTTCTGACGCAGCTTGTTGATCTGCAATTCGATCGGATCATAGACCGGAGTGACGGAAGCGCCCTTGTAGAACTTCGGTGCGCCGCCGGCAATCTCGTTGCCGCCGCAGTCGCAGTTCGTCTCCTCCATCTTTGTGAGCATTTTCAGAATGCCGACGGAGTCCAGGTCATAGACGGGCTTGGATTCCGGGCAGTCGCCGACGACGGGATGGTCGCCCGTGAGGGCAAGCATCGTGTCGATGCCGAAGGCCGCTGCGGACAGGATATCGCCCATGATGGCCATGCGGTTGCGGTCGCGGCCGGTCATCTGGAGGATCGGCTCGATGCCCGCGTTTTTGAGCGCGACGCACAGGCCGAGGCTGGACGCCTTGAGGCTGGCGGACTGCATATCGGTCACGTTCACGCCGTGAACCTTGCCGTTGAGAAGCTTTGCCGCTTCCAGCTGCTCGGAAAAATCATAACCCTTCGGGGGGGCCATCTCGGCGGTAACGCCGAATTTACCGGCTTCAAAAGCCTCTTTCAACATACTCATATTATTTCTTCCCCTTTAAGCTGATCGTTCTCGGATAGCTGAACTTCGCATATCCCTTGTCCTCGCGGGTCTTGCCGAGCTTATCGAGCTGGCCGATCTCCTCAAGGCGTTTGTAGATCTTGATCCATGCACAATCGTTTTCCGGATTGACCTCGCACTTGCCGTTCTTCTGGCCGCCGCAGGGGCCGTTGACAAGGCTCTTGGCGCACTGGGTGATGGGGCAGATGCCGCCGGTCTGGCCGAGGACGCAGTCGCCGCAGAAGTGGCACGCCTCTTCCCAGACGCCGAAGCGGACGGCTTCGCCGAGATACATGGTGTTGTTGGACGGATAGGTGGGGATGCCGGGGGCGTTCTTGGCGACGCACTGCACTCCATCGCCGCAGGACATGCAGATCACGCAGTCCGGCTTTGCCGCGACAAGGGGCTTCATCTTGCCCTTGACGCCAAGATTCATGCAGCAGTAATCTGCCACGGTCGTGCCGACGACGGTCTTGCCGGCGGCCTCCAGAGTCTGCTTCAGGGCTGCGACCTCAGGCTCGCCGCCGGTATGGCAGGCGGTCGCGCAGCTGTTGCAGCCGACGATGGCGACGGTTTTCGCGTCGCCGACCAGAGCCATAAGCTCCTCGATAGGCTTTTTTTGTGTGATAATCATGAAACGTTACCCTCCAATGTCCCGCACCGGAGCGGGATCAGCTTTCCACATTATCATAACGGATTTGCAAGCGGAAATCAACACAAATCAACGCCAAACCAAGAAAAATTTCAGGAAATACTGTCCGGTCTTGCTTTGATCCGGCAGCGCTGTGACGGCGGGGTTGCAAAATGCCCGCGCTTGGGGTACACTAGCTTTCAGATACACCCGAAAAAACAGGAGGGCTCGCCATGTTTGCCGTAACGCTGATCTGCGTGGGAAAGCTGAAGGAAAAATTCTATCTGGCGGCGTCGGAGGAGTACGCAAAGCGCCTGCGCGGCTATGTGGACTTCACGCTGATCGAGCTGCCGGAAACGCGCCTGCCGGACGATCCTTCGCCCGCGCAGATCGCGCAGGGGCTGGCGAAGGAAGCGGAGCTGATCCGCGAGAGGATCCCGAAGGGCGCATGGTTCTGCGTGCTCACGCCTGAGGGGACGCAGCTGTCCTCGGAGGAGCTGGCGGCGGCGCTGGCCTCCGTGAAGGGAAGCGGCCGGAGCGCCGCGTGCTTCCTGATCGGCTCGTCGTTCGGAATGGACCCGAGCCTCAAGCAGCTGGCGGACAGGAAGCTTTCCATGTCGAAAATGACGTTCCCGCACCATCTGGCGCGGGTGATGGTGCTCGAGCAGCTCTATCGCGCCGAAAGCATTCAGGCGGGAACGAAATATCATAAATAAGGAGCGTTTTGGAAATGTATAAAATGTATGACGAGATGCACGTTGAGGTAAAGCACCATCTGCGCGGCGGTGAGGGCGACCCGGTGACGCGGCAGATCTTCTCTCCGGAGGAGTTGGGCGGCCGCGCCGAAATGTTCAACATCATGACCCTTCAGCCCGGCGAGTCGGTCGGCGTGCATGACCATGTGACGAACGGCGAAGCATATCTGGTTCTGTCCGGCAGCGTCACGGTCACGGACGACGCGGCAAGCCGCGTCCTGAACGTCGGCGACGCCGAATTCTGCGCCGACGGACACACACATTCCATCCGCAATCACACGGACGCGCCCGCGAGCTTCCTTGCGCTGATCCTTCCGAACCGCTGAGACGGGACGCCGCGCTGAAAACGCGGCGTGAACATAAAACCTATTGACATGGTAGGAATATATGCTATAATGATTTCAGAACAAAAGAAACCCGCAATTTCGAGGATTGCGGAGCAAAGGAAGTGCGATCATGACGATTTATGCAGATAATGCGGCGACCACGAAAATGAGCCGGACGGCCATCGACGCGATGCTGCCGTATATGGAAACCTACTATGGCAATCCCTCAAGCCTGCACTCCGTCGGCCAGAAGGCCGCGGAGGCGCTCCAGAGCGCGCGGGAACGCATCGCCGCGTGTCTCGGCTGTCAGCCGCGGGAGATCACATTCACCTCGGGCGGAAGCGAGGCGGACAATCAGGCGCTGCTTTCGGCGGCGAAGCTCGGCGCGCGCAAGGGCAAAAAGCACATCATCTCCACCGCGTTTGAGCACCATGCCATTCTCCATTCGCTGAAGAGGCTCGAAAAGGAGGGCTTCGAGGTGGAGCTTCTGCCGGTCGGCGAGACCGGAACGATCACCGCGCAGCAGGTGCGCGACGCGATCCGCGACGACACCTGCCTCGTGACGATCATGTATGCCAACAATGAGATCGGCTCGATCCTGCCCATCGCAGAGATCGGCGCGGTCTGTAAGGAAAAGGGCGTCTTGTTCCACACCGACGCCGTTCAGGCGGCGGGACACGTCCACATCAACGTCCGGGAACAGAACATCGATATGCTGTCCCTGTCAGCACATAAGTTCCACGGCCCGAAGGGCATCGGCGTGCTCTACGCCCGTCAGGGCGTGATCCTGACGCCGTTGATCGAGGGCGGCGCCCAGGAGCGCGGCAAGCGCGCCGGTACGGAAAACATCCCGGCGATCATGGGCATGGCCGCCGCGCTGGAGGAAGCCTGCGCACACATCGACGAGAACGCGCAGAAGGTCTCCGCGCTGCGGGACAAGCTCATTGCGGGCCTGTCGAAGATCCCGCACAGCGCCCTCAACGGCGACCCGGTCAACCGTCTGCCCGGCAACGTCAGCTTCTGCTTCGAGGGCATCGAGGGCGAGAGCCTGCTTCTCCTGCTGGACGCGAAGGGCATCTGCGCCTCGTCCGGCTCCGCCTGCACCTCCGGCTCCCTTGACCCGAGCCATGTGCTGCTCGCCATCGGGCGTCCGCACGAGGTCGCGCACGGCTCGCTGCGGCTGAGCCTCTGCGAGTGGAACACGGAGGAAGAGGTCGATTATATGCTGCGGGCCATCCCCGAGGTTGTGACTTATCTGCGCAACATGTCTCCGGTCTGGAAGGAGCTTCTCAGCGGAGCGCGTCAGTTCGTACTGTAAGGAGGAAACGATCATGGCACTTTATACGGAAACCGTAATGGATCACTTCATGAACCCGCGCAATGTCGGCGAGATCCCCGACGCGGACGGCGTCGGCGAGGTCGGCAACGCAAAATGCGGCGACATCATGAAGATGTACCTCAAGATCAAGGACGATAAGATCGAGGACGTGAAATTTGAGACCTTCGGCTGCGGCAGCGCCATCGCCTCCAGCTCCATGGCCACGGAGATGATCAAGGGCAAGACGCTGGAGGAGGCTACGGCCGTCACGAACAAGCAGGTCGTGGAAGCGCTCGGCGGACTGCCCGCGCACAAGCTGCACTGCTCTGTTCTGGCCGAGGAGGCCATCAAGTCCGCCGTCAAGGACTACTACGACAAGAACGGCATTGCCTACGACAAGAGCAAGTTCCCCGACTGCGAGAGCTGCGAGTCCTGCCGGATGGTCTGAGATCGAAAAAACTGCCCGCTGTCCCTTACGGACGGCGGGCGTTTGCTATTTAACAGGCTGTTCATGCATGACGGCTGCGCTGTGTGGTATCCTATGGTGTATCCGAAAACTCCCAACGCACCCGGACAGCGGGCCTTTTCACGCTGCACTGCGCCATTTTTCCTTGAAATACGTCAGTATTCCTGCGTAAAAATGTCTTGCTCAACGCAAAAATTTCTCGCTGCCGGTCACATCATGAGTTTTCAGATACACCCTAAGACAACACCGCGCAATTACATCAACAAAAAGAAAGCTGGGATATCCATGTGTACGGCTGCGACCTATCGGACAAAGGATTTTTATTTCGGAAGAAATCTCGACTATGAGCGCTCCTACGGCGAGAGCGTGACGATCTTTCCGCGGAACGCGCCGCTGCCCATGCGGCACACTGCCGCGTTGGAGCGGCATTACGCCATGATCGGCATGGCGCATATGCAGGGCGGCTATCCGCTCTATTATGATGCGGTGAACGAAAAGGGTCTGTGCATCGCGGGGCTGAATTTCGTCGGAAACGCCGTCTACCGCAGCCCGGAGCCGGGGCGTGTCAACGTGGCGCAGTTTGAACTGATCCCGTGGCTGCTCGGAGGCTGCACGACGGCGCAGGAGGCACAGACGCTGCTTGAGCGGGTCAATCTGACGGATATGCCGTTCTGTGAGGGAATGCCTCCGGCACAGCTGCACTGGCTGCTGGCCGACCGGGAGCGCTGCCTTGTGATCGAGCAGACGGCGGACGGCCTGCACGTCTACGACGATCCTGTGGGTGTTCTGACGAACAATCCGCCGTTCCCGATGCAGCTTTTTGCGCTCAACAATTTTGCGCAGCTCTCGCCTGGGGCGCCGGAAAATCGGTTTGCACCGGAGCTTCCGTTGGAGCGCTACAGCCGGGGGATGGGCGCCATCGGCCTGCCGGGCGACCTTTCGTCGCAGTCGCGGTTTGTGCGCGCGGCGTTCGTGCGGATGCACGCGCAGTCGGAGGACAGCGAGCAGGCAAGCGTCAGCCAATTTTACCACATTCTCGACGCCGTCGCGCAGCAGCGCGGCTGCTGCGAGCTGGAGGACGGAAAATTTGAGATCACGCTCTATTCCAGCTGCTGCAACGCCGATCAGGGCATCTACTATTACAAAACCTATGAGAACAGCGCGCTGACAGCTGTGTCGCTCTTCCGCGAGGATCTGGAGGGCCGTGTGCCGGTCAGCTATGCGCTGGAAACGGAGCTGCGCGTCCGGTGGAGCAACTAAGCAGACGCTTGCAAAGCGCGCCGGCGGATGGTAAAATGAAGTAAATTTCATTTACATTCGGAGGAACGGCCATGACGCTCGGAGAAAAAATACGGCAGGTACGGTTGGAACGCGGCCTGACGCAGAAGCAGCTTACGGGCGACCGCATCACGAGAAATCAGCTCTCGCAGATCGAAAACGATCTGGCGCAGCCCTCGATGCGGACGCTGGAATATCTGGCGGCGGGCCTCGGCGTCGATGCGGGCTGGCTGATGACGCAGGAGGACGGCGACGCCGCGCAGGCGCGGCTGACGGAGGCGCGTGACCTCTTCCGGGAGGGCCGCTGGGCCGAATGCATGGAACGCACCGGGACGCTGACCGGCGAGGAGGCGCTTTTGATGCGCTCGATCTGCGCGCGCCGTCTCGCGGAGCAGGCGCTTGGCGACGAGCGCTTCTCCGAGGCAGGCGCGTATGCGGAACAGGCGCTGGAATGCAATGCACGCTGTCTCTATCCGGAGCCTTCACTCCAGATCGCGGCGGCGGGCATTTCCGCGCGGTGCGCGGCGGCAGAGAAAAGAGACGCCGAGGAAGCCTTCGAGGCTTACCGGCAGATTTTCCTTCAGCAGCAGACCGGCGTGCAGTACCATCTGACAATGGCGCGCTACAATCTGGAACAGGAGCATATTCAGGCCGCAGAGAGGGAGATCTGGTCGATCGCAGACCTCCCGGAGGCAAGCCGCGCGGAATATCTGATCCTGCGGGGCCGCATTGCTGCGAAAAAGGAGCAGTATGAAAACGCGATCCTCTATTTGCAGCAGGCCCGGGAGGCGGAGAACCTTTCTCGGCTGCTGAGACGGGAGCTGCTGCTGGCGCTGGAGCGCTGCTACAGTGAGACGCAGCAGTATAAGCAGGCGTATGAATGCGCCGCCGCGCAGAGAGAGCTGTAAAAAACCGCCGGACGCCGCTTTTGCGGCATCCGGCGGTGTGCTTGTATGCTCAGGCGTTCTGGAGCGCCTTGACGAAGGCGGCCTTGTCGGCGGCCTTGAAATAGGCACTGCCCGCGACGAGAACGTCTGCCCCGGCGTCGGCGCAGATCTTTGCGGTCTGCTCGTTGACGCCGCCGTCCACCTCCAGCTCACAGGCGGGATTCTGCGTGTCGATGTAACGGCGGATGGCCGTGACCTTCGGCATCATGTCCTCCATGAAGGACTGTCCGCCGAAGCCCGGCTCGACGGTCATGACCAGAATCAGGCTGCAAAGCGGCAGATACGGCAATACGGCCTCCGCCGGGGTCTTGGGCTTGACGCAGATCGCGGGCCGGACGCCACATTCGCGGATCTTGCGAAGGGCTTCCAGCGTGTTTTCCTGCGTGTCGGCCTCGATGTGGACGGTGAGGATGTCCGCGCCGGCCTGACAGAAGCGCTCGACGTAGCGGATGGGCCGGTCGATCATCAGATGCACGTCCAACGGAAGCTCCGTGACCCTCCGGATGGCGGAGACGACGGGCAGGCCGATGGAAATGTTGGGAACAAAAAGGCCGTCCATTACGTCAATATGAACATAATCTGCGCCGGCGGGCGTCAGCGCGCGGATATCGCGCTCCAGATTCACAAAATCGGCGGACAAAATGGATGGGGAGACTCGATTCATGGAAAAACCTCCAGACAAAGCCGGCAGACCGGCACCAAAACGACCGGCGGCAGCATAGTAATGGATGTGCGGCGCGGCGGCCTGCGCAAGGCTCTTCCCGCGCGGCAGACGGCGCCGCTTAAGATAGGGGCTGCCATCCGGCAGCCCCACAGAATCTGCATACCGTCATTATATAAGCTGGAAAAAGACCTGTCAACTGGCTTTCGCACGGCCGCGCGTGTGTGCCTTGACTTTCCGGCGGCGCTATTATACAATAAATTCAAGTATCAGCAATTTTGAGCTTCAGCACCCGGAGGTGGGCGGATTGAACGAACAGGGACAGCAGAAGGAACATACGGACGCATCGCCCGAGCGGGAGCAGAACGGCGACGGCGGCTATAACTACAAATTCAGCTGGAATCCCGGCGGGAAGCGGCATGACTTCTCGGTCCACTGCGACCCGAAGCGCGGCGACTACAGCTTTCAGAAGGACGGCAAGAGCTATCATTTTTCCACCGGCGGCAGGCCGTCCGGCAGTCAGAGCCAGCCGCAGCGGCAGTATCAGCCGCCGCAGGAGATCAGACCGCCCGTGCGCAGGCCGGAGGCCGCGCCGGTACGGGAGCCTGCGAAAAAAGAGAATGGGAAATCCATGAAAACCGTCAAAAAATCGATCATTCCGCTGGCCTGCGTGGCGGCGATGTGGCTCGGACATGCCCTGAACGGCGGCCTTTCCAGCGTCGGCGGGATCATCCGGTGCGCTGTGCTTTCCGCGATCGCCTTCGCCGTCCTGCGCATTTTCTTCCCGGACAAGCTGGTGGACGCGCAGAAGGAGCCGCAGCCCGCGCAGAAGAAGGCTGTGCCGCAGCCGGAGCCGGAAAAGAAGGCCGCGCCGGAGCCGCAGCCTGCACCGGCGGCGGAAAAGCCCGCCGCAAAGACGGAGCTGGAGGAGGTCTTGCAGCAGGGCCGCGAGTCTATCGCGGAGATCCGGCGGCTGAACGACGAGATCCCGGACTTCAAAATTTCCGCGCAGCTCAAGCAGCTGGAAATCCTGACGGAGAAGATCTTCGCCTTTGTGGAGCAGCATCCGGAGGTTGTGCGCCAGATCCGGCAGTTCCTGAATTTCTACCTGCCGACGACGATCAAGCTGCTCCAGCAGTACGTTGTGCTGCAAAATCAGGAAATGCGCATGGGCAACATCGACGAGGGTATGCAGAAGATCGAGAATATGCTCGAAAACGTGATCGTCGCGTTCCAGAAGCAGCTTGATTCGCTGTTTGAGAGCGACGTGGTGGATATCACCGCCGATATTCAGGTCATGGAACAGTTGATGGCCGCAGAAGGACTCACCGGGGAGAAGATCCCGGTCGAACGCTGAAAAAGGAGCGAAATCAAATGGAAGAAGAAAAAATCCCGCAGCTGACGCTGACACCGAACCTCGGCGAACAGGCGCTCACAACGGAAAAGAAGGAAGAAACGCCCGCGCCGGAGGCCGGACCGGATATGTCCATGCTCTCCGAGGCAGAGCAGAAGGCCGTCCGCGCGTTTGCCGAGCAGATCGACTTGACCGACGCCAATCAGGTCATTCAGTACGGCGCGGCCGCGCAGAAGAATATCGCGGATTTCTCGGAATCCGCGCTGGAAAAGGTCAAGACGAAGGACATGGGCGAGTTGGGCGACATGGTGGCGAGCCTGCTGGTCGAGCTAAAGACCTGTGATGAGCCGGAAAAGAAGAAGGGCCTTGCGGGCCTGTTCCAGAAGGCAGAGATCAGCGCCGAGACGATGCGCGCGAAGTACGCCGTGGCGGAGGTCAACGTGGACCGCATTTCCGGCGAGCTGGAAAAGCATCAGGTGAAGCTGATGAAGGACGTCGCTGTGATGGATCAGATGTATGAAAAGAATCTCGGCTACTTCAAGGAGCTGACGATGTACATTCTGGCCGGTAAGCAGAAGCTCGAGCAGGAGCGCGCGAGGACGCTGGTCACGCTGCGCGAAAAGGCACAGAGATCCGGTCTGCCGGAGGACGCGCAGGCTGCAAACGACTTTGAAAACAAGTGCATACGCTTTGAAAAGAAGCTGCACGATCTCGAGCTGACGCGCGTGATCTCGCTTCAGACCGCGCCGCAGATCCGCATGATCCAGAACAACGACGCACTCATGATCGAGAAGATCCAGACCTCCATCATGAACACCATTCCGCTCTGGAAGAACCAGCTGGTGCTGACGTTGGGCATCCAGAATTCCAAGCGGGCGCTCGAAGCGCAGCGGAAGGTCACGGATATGACCAATCAGCTGCTCCAGAAGAACGCGGAAATGCTCAAGATGGCGACGGTCGAGACCGCGCGCGAGTCCGAGCGCGGCATTGTGGATATCGAGACGCTCCAGCATACGAACGAGAGTCTGATCTCCACGCTCGACGAGGTGTTGACCATCCAGACCGAGGGCGCGCAGAAGCGCCGCGAGGCCGAGGAACAGCTGCGGCGCATCGAAGGCGAGCTGAAGCAGAAGCTTCTGGAAGCAAGAAGGGCTTGATGGAAATAGAAGTGCCGCCCATGAGGGCGGCACTTTTTATAACGGAGGGCTTCCGTTAATGTTTTTCAACCCCGCGTTCGAATGCGCCGAAGGCGCGCTGCGGTTTGCGAAGCCGCATCCGCCGCTCCGCGGGCCATATCTGTTGAACGGAATGCTTCCGTAAGGGCTGCATTCAGCCCCCTTTTCCTTTGATGTCAAAGGAAAAGGCCGCTGGCGGTGAAAAGGAAACCAGCAAAGGGGGGATTTCGATTTCCCCCCTTTGCAAACCCCCTTAAAACGACCAAGAAGGGGGCTGCGGCCCCCTTCCTTGGATTTTTCCCAGAGTTTGGTTCGTGCTGAAATCATTTTTGGATTTACAAAACGCGCTACAGATGCGTCTTTGATAGACCGGCGTGGTAGTCGAAATACTCTGCGGTGAGGTCGGGCGGACAGGGGCGTCCGCCCCTACAAGCCTCTTGATGTCGGAAACGCCTCGAATTCCATACGTCAAATATTCAACGGGCGTAAATAGAACGACTCGCACAGCGTGTCGTGCGCTCGGGAAACCCGATTCTACGGCCGCCCGAAGGGCGTTCGGACTATGGCTTGTGTAACGACAAAACGCACAACGAAACGAATTGTTTTATCAGGCGCGTAAGCGCTATTTCGCGTCCAGCGCCTCTTTTCTCCCCATTCTTTTCTGGCAAGACAGAAAAGAATGGGCCGTCGGAGACAACTCGCGCCATTCCGGCGCAGAAAAGATATGGCCCGCGGAGCGATTCCTGCGCCGTACTGGCACAAAAAAGCGATTATCCTTCGTTCAGATAGCGCACCAGGACGGTCGCCACCTGCGCACGGGTGGTGGTGCTCTTGGGCGCCAGTTTGCCGGACGCGCCCTGGATCAGGCCCTCGCCGCAGGCCCACTGCATGGGAACGACGGCATAGCTGCTGACATCCTGCGCATCGGCATAGGAGAGAAGAACGGTCTCGTCACGCACGGACACATCCCGCTTTTCATACTGGGCATAGCGCCACAGAATGGCCGCCAGCTGTTCGCGGGTCAGCAGGCCGTTGGGGTCAAACTTGCCGTTGGAGCCGTTGACGATGCCGTTTTCCGAGGCCCAGGCCACGGCCTTGGAATACCACTCGGAATCCGGCACATCGGTGAACGTGCTGCTTCCGGCCTCGGGAGAGCCCTGCATCCGGTGGAGCGCCTGCACCAGCATGGCGCGGGTCATGCCGTTATTCGGCGCGAACTCCGTTTCCGAAACTCCCGTGAAGAGGCCAAGCTCGACGGCGCGTGATGCAAAGTCCGATGCCCAGTGGTTGGCCAGATCCGGGAAGCCGCCGGGGTAGAAGGTATGCCGGCCGACGATCATGCTGTTCATGATCGTTTCTGCGGAGGACAGCATTTCCTTCTGGCTCGTAATGAACATAAACACATAGATTTCGCCGTTCAGGAACGTGCAGTACTCGTCCATGACGCAAAACGAGCCTTCTACCGTCATCTCCATATGCATCTTGAGGTAATAGGCCTGTGCGTTCTTCCACATACCGAGATCGAGCTTGTCAAGGCCCTCGATCGAGCCTGCAAGCGATTCGCTCACGGAGCTGTAGAGCGAGTTCAGGATATTTACGCTTTCCTCATCGAGGCTGGCGAAATCCATTTCCGCCGATAGCTCAAGGCCGCTCACCTTCATCATCAATCCGGAGAACGCAGGCGTATCGCTGCCGTCCGCGCTTGAAACGGCGGAAAGAAGCTGCGTGCTCATATTGCCGTACTGCGTGTCGGAAAGCACCATGTCAAGCGTTGCGTCCAGTGTTTCCTGATCGAGCAGGCCGCCCGCCTGTCCGGCGTCAAGCATAATCATACCGTCCGGCAGCGTGAACATCAGGTCGCCTGCCTCGACCGTGCAGACCTTTCGGGTTTCGGCGGCCAGCGCGCTCACGCCCAGCAGCAGGCTCAGGCACAAAAGAATGGATATGCTTCGAAGGATCTTTCTCATAATTCTTCCTCTCTTTCAGAGTTGATAAGAAAATTATACCATAGGCCTTCGCGGGCCACAAGCTCCCGGAAGTTCTTTGTAAAAGCTGTACAAGAATGCAGATGCGCGTTTGGACATTTTGCTTCACGCCGCGCCTGCGGCATTCAAGACGGCGAGACAGCGCTTGTGGGCTTCGCGGAAGCATGTTACGATAACGGCGATCAGTCCGAAGCGCGCCGGACAGAAGCCGGACATTTTTATGCCGCGCGGCAGAAAAATTTTTCGCCGATTTGCAACATTCCGCCGCCGTGGGCGGTATTTTATGTGAAGGGAGGCGCGGATATGAAGCAAACCGAAGCGCCGGAGCGCCAGGGCAGAATGACGCCGGAGGGGCTGGCGCGGAGCTACGAACGAAATGTGGATACGGTATGGAACGTCTGCATCACGTTCCTGAAAAATCCGGCGGACGCCGAGGACGCCGTGCAGGAAACGTTCCTGCGGCTCCTGCGCAGCGCGCCGGAGCTGGAATCGGAAACGCACGAAAAGGCGTGGCTGATCGTGACGGCGCGGAACGTCTGCAAGAACGAGCTGGCGCGCGCAAGGCGGCGCGAAGTGCCGCTGGAGGAAACGGAGGCGCATTTTGTGCCGGAGCTGAGTGACACCCTGCTTGCGCTGAGAAGCCTGCCGGAAAAATACCGGCTGCCGCTGTATCTATATTATTATGAGGGCTATTCCACCGCAGAAACTGCGGAAATGCTCGGAAAGCCCGCCGCGACGGTGCGCAGTGATCTGCGCCGTGGGCGCGAACGGATGAAAGCGCTGCTGGGAGGTGACTTCTGATGAAAAACGAAAGGCTGGTACAGGCGTTTGGAGAGGCCCGGCCGGACGAGGCGGCAAAAAAGCGGATGCTCGCGGGCATTCTTGCGCAGCAGGATGCGCCGGAGACCGCGAAGCGGCCGCCGCGCCGGATCCGCAGGACGCTTCTGATCGCGGCGGCGGTCTGCGTGCTGGCAGGGGCGGCCTTCGCCGTGCAGGCCGGGCGGCAGAGATGGATGCTGCCCGCGCCGGAGACCTATACGGACGGAAACAACGGCATTTATGACGTACACGAGACGAACGACTATCCGCAGACGTCCGATGTGCGGCCGGAGGAACCTGTCCGTCCGGAGGAGCCGCAGCCGCAGGCTCCGGACGAAGCGGTCACGGAGCAGGACGCGCCGCAGTTCACAGACGCGGACTTCATCCAGAAGGCGGAGGGTATTTTATTGGCGGTCGGACTGACGGATGTGGACACATCGGCGGCCTCCGTTGTGCGGCAGACGGCGCTGCTCTACGACCGCGAGGAGGCGGAGGTGTTCTTTACGCAGGATGTGTCCAATACCTCGGTCAAGTTTCACGCCGGGACCGGCGCGTTCCTGCAGCTGTCGAGCTTTGGAAACGGGGACGCGCCCGATACGCCGGTCTGCACGACGGAGGAGGATGCGGAGGCGCTGGCGCAGAGCTATTATGAAAATCTGCCGGTGCAGCAGGGTTACGCCCTCTCGCGTATCGAAAAATATGACGAGGAGCTGTGGTCGTTCTGCTTCAGCCGTCAGGTGACGCAGACACTGTTCAATCCGTATGAGGAGGTGCGCGTCGTGGTCGATCTGACGACGGGGCGGCTCGTGCTCTGCAACGTCTTTTTCTTCCCGCTGCTCGACGATCACGAGGCGGACGATGTGCCGCTCACGCAGGAGCAGGCCATCGAGGCCGCGAAGGAGCAGAGCGGCATGGAAATGGAGGGCTTTGAGCTGAAGCAGGCGGAGGTCTGCTGCGTTCTGCCGAACTGGTTTTACACGGAGGGCGTGTGGAGCGCGGACGTGCGCTACGCCGAGGTCAGCCGTTTGGCCTGGGTGCTGACGTATGAGGACAACGGCTCTGAGATCGTCAGCCAAAATATATTTTATGTGGATTACTATACCGGCGAGCTGATCGGCGGCGATGCTGTGTAAAATTCCAGAATGTTCCTGAATCCTCCTGCGCGCGGCGGGCATACTAGAAAAGAGCTGAGGAGAGTCGCAAGCGCTTTCCTCAGAGCGCCCAACTTTGCAAAACAAAAAAGGAGGTTATGGATCATGGATCATACCCATTGCAAGGCCAATAAGTGCATCGAGTGCAGCGTTTCTTCCTGCGGGCATCACTGCGACACCGAGAACTACTGCTCGCTGGACAGAATCCGCGTCGGCACGCATGAGACAAACCCGTCGATGGACCAGTGCACCGACTGCCTTTCCTTTGTGAAGAAGTAAGAGAAGCCGGGCCGTAATTGCGGAACCCCGCCGGACAGATGGCATCTGCTGCGATCTGCCCGGCGGGGCATTTTTCGCGCGGTCGGCGCGGAAAACGCATGACAAAGCTGCCCGCGCGTTTCCATGTGCTTCCGCAGAGCGGCGTCCTTATGATCTATTGGGCACCGCGATAGCAAACCTCGGTTTCCGGGGACGGCTCGCCGCGCTCAAATTTCAGGAGATTTTCGACCGTCGCCGCGGCGATATTGTTCAGCGCCTCCTTTGTAAGGAATGCCTGATGCGAGGTGACGATGACGTTCGGCATGGAGATCAGGCGAACAAGCGTATCGTCCTCAATGATGCTCTCCGAACGGTCCTCATAGAACAGGTCAGCTTCCTCCTCGTAAACATCGAGACACGCCGCGCCGACCTTTCGGCTGCGCAGCCCCTCAATCAGTGCCTCCGTGTCCACCAGCGCTCCGCGCGAGGTGTTTATGAGCACAGCGCCGGGCTTCATGCTTGCGATGGCATCTGCGTCGATCATGTGCCGGGTCTCGTCGGTAAGCGGGCAGTGGAGCGAGATCACGTCCGCCTGCCGCAGAAGCTCCGGCAGCTCCGCATAGGTCAGGCCGCTGTCCGGCGCGGGATATTTGTCGTAGGCCAGAATGTGCATACCGAAACCCTTGCAGATGTCCGCAAAAATGCGCCCGATCTTGCCGGTGCCGACGACGCCGGCGGTCTTTCCGTGGAGATCGAAGCCGGTGAGACCGGCGAGACTGAAATTAAAATCCCGGGTGCGGATATAGGCCTTGTTGGTGTGGCGGTTGACGGTCAGCAGCAGCGCCATTGCGTGCTCGGCCACGGCGTAGGGCGAGTAAGCGGGAACGCGGAATACGCGGAGCTTTCCGGCACAGGCCCGGATATCCACGTTGTTGAAGCCCGCGCAGCGCAGGGCAAGGACGCGCACACCCATCTCATGCAGGGCGCTGACCACGGCGGCGTTTACGGTGTCGTTGACGAACACGCACACGCCGTCGAAGCCCCGCGCCAGCCGGACGGTGTCCTCGCTCAGCTTCGTTTCGAAATATTTGATCTCCAGCCCGGTCCCGACGATGTGCGCGTCAAAGCCGGGCTTGTCATAGGGCTTAACATCGAAAAATGCGATCTTCATGTTTTGACCTCCAAAGGATTTACGGACGGCGCACCGGCGCCGCGCTCCCGGAAGGAGCGCGGCGGATGCAGGGAGCGCCCGTCCGCTGCTGCTATTCTGCCCGGATCCTGCGCGGGCCATAGCAGGCGCGGTGAAAAAAGTACGGATAGGCCTGCGCCCGCGCGGTAGAGGATAAAATCGTGTGATCCGGTGGCCGGAACATGCTTTTCTGCGGAAAAATCGGCATGGAAATACAAAAACACCGGTTTCAGCTGTTTTCAGCTGAAACCGGTGCCTTGGCGCGGAAGGAGGGATTTGAACCCTCGCTCGCTTTTTAGACGACTACTCCCTTAGCAGGGGAGCCCCTTCGGCCTCTTGGGTACTTCCGCAGGTCGAATCAAAACATATGAGGGAAAGAATGGCGGAGAGAGTGGGATTCGAACCCACGGCACATCGCTGTGTCACTGGTTTTCAAGACCAGCTCCTTAAACCGCTCGGACATCTCTCCGAATCACTGCCTCAAAGACGGTGATAATTTTACCATACAAAATCCGGTTTGTCAATCTGTTTTCGGAGCTTCCTCCGGAAAAATCGCGTGAGGGGGACAAAGCGCTTGACAAACGTGCTATAATATTCAAAGAAAGAAATTCACATAGAAGGTGTTTTTATGACGAAAATTGATATTTATTCCGGCTTTCTCGGCGCGGGCAAAACGACTCTGATCAAAAAGATGATTAAAGAGGCCTATCACGGCCAGAAGCTCGTCCTGATCGAGAATGAGTTCGGCGAGATCGGCATTGACGGCGGCTTTTTGCAGGAGGCCGGCATCCAGATCACGGAGATGAACTCCGGTTGCATCTGCTGCTCGCTGGTGGGCGATTTCGGCCGTGCGCTGCACAAGGTCATTGACGAGTACCATCCGGATCGCATCCTGATCGAGCCGTCCGGCGTGGGCAAGCTCTCCGACGTGATCGGCGCGGTGCGCAAGGTCACGAGCGACGACGTGCAGCTCGGCAATTTCGTGACGGTTGCGGACGCGACGAAGTGCAAAATGTATATGAAGAACTTCGGCGAGTTCTACAACAACCAGATCGAGACCGCCAACACCATTATCCTCAGCCGTACCGACGGCATGAAGGAGGAGAAGCTCGACCAGTGCGTGGCCATGATCCGCGAGCACAACAAGGACGCGGTCGTTGTCACGACGCCGTGGGACGAGCTGACCGGCGAACAGCTGATGGAGGCTATGGAGCAGCGCAGCACCATCGCCATCGAGCTTGCAAAGCTCGAGGAGGAGGCGCATCACCACCATCATGACCATGACGACGAGGACGATGACGAGTGCGACGATCCGGAGTGCAGCTGCCACCACCATCATGACGACGATGACGAGGACGAGCACGAGCACCATCACCACCATCACCACGATGACGACGAGGAGCATGACTGCTGCTGCGGACATCACCATGACGAGGATGACGACGAGGACGAGCACGAGCATCACCACCATCACCATCATGACGAGGACGAAGAGTGCGACGATCCCGAGTGCAGCTGCCACCATCACCATGACGAGGACGGGGAGGGCCATGAGCACCATCATCACCACCATCACCACGGCCACGACGCCGACGAGGTGTTCATCAGCTGGGGCGAGGAAACGCATAAGAAGTACACCAAGGCGGAGATCGAAGGCTGCCTGAAGGCGCTGGAGGATGCGGAGAAGTACGGCATCGTCCTGCGTGCGAAGGGCTATGTCGCCAATGCCGAGGGCGAAAAGTGGATCCACTTCGACTATGTTCCCGGCGAGCCGGACATCCGCGACGGCTGCGCGATGGTCACGGGCCGCATCTGCGTGATCGGCTCGAAACTGAATGAGAAGGCTGTTGCCGAGCTGTTCGGCACGGCGGAATGAGAGGAAAAACCATGACGGCTGTTCCGATGTACGTTTTCACTGGCTTTCTGGAGTCCGGTAAGACCCGCTTTATCCAGCAGACGCTGGAGGATCCCCGCTTCAACTCCGGGGAACGGACGCTGCTGCTGGTGCTGGAGGAGGGCGAGGAGGAATACGACCTCTCCACCTATCCCTCCAAGAATGTCTATATCGAGACGCTCGACTATGACGAGCTGAGTCAGGAAAAGCTTGAGGAGCTGCTCAAAAAGCATCACGCCGAGCGCGTGGTGGCGGAGCTGAACGGAATGCACCTTGCGGCGGATTTCTACCTGAAAACGCCGGATTCGTGGCAGATCGCGCAGGAGGTCATGTTTGCCGACGCGCAGACCTTTATGAGCTACAACGCGAATATGCGCCAGCTCGTCGTGGACAAGCTGGCCGGTGCGGAGCTGGTCGTGTTCAACCGCATGACGCCGGGCGCCGACATCATGCCGTTCCATAAGATCGCCCGTGCGGTCAACCGCAAGATCGACATTATCTATGAGTTCTCCGACGGCACGACGCAGTACGACGAGATCGAAGATCCGCTCCCGTTCGACCTCAACGCGCCGGTCGTGGAGATCGCCGACGAGGATTACGCGCTCTTCTACCGCGATATCACGGAGGAGCCGAAGAAATATGCCGGAAAGACCGTACGCTTCAAGGGTCAGGTGGCCCGACTGCGCAAGGAGAAAAACGGCATGTTCGCGCCGGGACGATTCGTCATGACCTGCTGTGAGGCGGATATCACCTTCATGGGCATCCCGTGCAAATTCGTCGGAAGCGCCGGGCTGATGGTTAAATCGTGGGTGACGGTGACGGCGACGGTGGAGGTCAAGTACCACAGCCTCTACAAGGGCGTCGGCCCGATCCTGACGGCGCTCACCGTCGAGCCGGCAGAGCCTGCCGCGCAGCAGGTGGCGACGTTCTGACAATCGCATATCGATCTGCTGCATCGCATTAGCCCTTCCGCAGCCACTGTGCATAAAACAGCCGGCAGAGTCAGCTCTATCGGCTGTTTTGTTCGCAGAATGACTGCCAAAAATATGAAACGGAGGGAATTGGAGGAAAGAAGTATGAAAATCATCCGAAAAACAGCCCTGCTGTTGGTGCTCGTGCTGCTGCTGAGCATGGCGGCGCTTGCCGCCAATGTCACAACTGCGACTGAGAGCATCGGCGGCGCGGCGGCGAAGGTCGTCTATGTGACGCCCAGCGCAAAGACCGAGATCCGCGCCATTATCGCCAATGGCCAGATCGGTACGACCGCAGAGGCACAGACCGTCATTGCCGGGGAGGGCAAGAAAATCGTCGCCGCCATCAACGGCAATTTCTACGATTGCTGGTATGACCGAACCAAGCCCCTGAGCGTGACGGAAAACAACTACCCGCGCATCTACGGCGCAGTCGTCACGAACGGCAAAATGCTCAACAGCGGCGCGACCGTTGCGCTCGGCATTGGAGCGGACGGCTCGATGAAGATCGCCCGCGCTACGATCAAGGGCACCATGGAGATCGGCGAAAGAAGAGTTGTCGCATGGCATGTCAACACCGCGAACGGCGACCCGCAGGCCTGCTATATCCTGACGGACGAGCTGGCGCTCGGCGTAGATATTCCGGAAAGCTCCGAGATCGTGATCGTCCGCGACGGAAAGGTCAAGGAGGTGCGGAGCGGCTGCGCAGATTTCCGCACGCCCTCCGGCACGGTTGCGTTGGTGCTCAACAGCAAGTGCTATGTCCGCGGAATCGCCAGCGTTGGCATGAGCGCGGAATACGGCTTCTGCGTGACCGACGGCGACCGGGATATGGAGAATATGAAAAACATCATCGGCGGTACCGGCATGATCGTGGAAAACGGTGTCAGCGCCGTTGACAACAACCCCACTGTCACCGCCGACGATCAGGATCCCGACCTCGTGAGCGTGCGTTCCTTCGCGGCCATTACCGCCGATGGACGGCTGATGCTGGCGACCGTAAAAAGCTCCTACCGTGCCATTGCCCAGAGCCTTGTGCAGATGGGCGTGCAGGACGCCATGACGCTGGACGGCGGCGCGTCCTCCATGCTGTATGCGAATGGCAAGACGCTTTATGCCGCGGGCCGCGAAATGGCGAGCATTCTGGCGGTTCTGGACGATGCCGGGACGGAGCCTGCCGGGAACAGCGTCTCGTCCTGGGCGCAGGCCGACGTGGATCAGGCTGTGCAGCTCAGCATCCTGCCGCAGTCTCTGCAGAGCGGCTACCAGACCGCGATCACGCGCGGCGAGTTCTGCCGCCTGCTCTCCGGATATCTTGCGGCCAGAAGCGGCGCGAGTACGGCGGAATTCTGCAAAAAGCGGGGCATTGATACGGCTTCCGTCTCGTTCTCGGATACCGCCGATGAGGATATCCGCCTGATTGCGGCGACCGGTATTGTGCTTGGCTATCCGGACGGCACGTTCCGTCCCGATGCAGCCATCGCCCGGCAGGACGCGGCGATCATGCTGAAGCGTCTTGCGGGCCTGTTTGACGTGCAGTCGGCAGAAAACGGCCAGTCCTTCACCGATGCCGCACAGATCAGCGACTACGCAAAGGACGGCGTTTCGTTCGCAGCGGCCATCGGCCTTATGAACGGCCACGCCAACGGTTCCTTCGCACCCCGCGCGCAGATCACGCGCGAGCAGGCCGTCGTGACCATCATGAACGCCTGGCGCAAGCTGGGCTGATAACAGACCGCGCTGATACACAGACCGGGCAGCTCTGACAACAGAGCTGCCCGGTTTTTGCTATGAGAGGCTTCTGCACAGAGCGCTTACTCCGAATCCTGATAGGCGCGAAGGCCCTCGCGGCCTTCGTCCGTGACGGGTTTGAGCCACTTCATGCTCTTGAAGTGGATAAGGCAGGCGATGGACTTCGGGATATCCTCCGCGAGGTAGGCGACCATGACCACGCCGACGAACGGAAGCTTCAGAACGTTTGCGGCCAGATACGTCAGCGGGATGGAGACCAGCCAGAGGCTGCCCATGTCATAAAGCATACCGCACAGCGTATCGCCGCCGGAGCGGAATACGCCGACGACCTGCACATAGGAGATGTTGCGGAACCAGACCTCCAGCGAACAGAACACCGTCACGGCCAGCGCCGTGTCAAGCGTCAGCTGCGAAAGATTGCTGCCGGAGGAGAAGATCGAAATGAGGGGATAGCGGAAAAGAATGACCAGCCCGCCGATGACCATGCCCAGAAGCGGGATGAGCGCCGAGAAGCGCCGCGCGTCCTCCACACCGCGCCGGATCTTTCCGCTGCCGATCGATTTGCCGACCATGATGACGCAGGAATTTCCGAGGCCAACGTAAAACGCAAAGGCCAGATCGGCAAAGGTCTTGAAAATGGTCATACCGGCGTAGTATTCATAGCCGATGTTGGAATAGATCATGTTGACGATCAGAATACCGAGCGCCCACATACCCTCGTTGAACACGACGGGCATAGCCCGGCGGTAAAAGGCGCCGAGGTTTTTCAGCCCGAAGGCTGTCAGCTCACGGATGGGGCCGATCAGCAGGTTTTTCTCGAAAAGCGAGAACAGCAGGATCAGCACCGGACCGAGCCATGAGGAAATGCAAGTGGCGAGGGCCGCGCCGGCAATGCCCATCTCCGGGAAGCCGAACGCGCCGAAGATCAGACCGTAGTCCACAAAGGCGTTGGCGATGGTCGTGAAGATGGAAACATAGAGCGGCAGACGCACGCGCTCCGTGTTGCGCAGGACGGTGCAGAGCACATTCGTCAGCGTGACGGCGGGGTAGGAGAAGCAGACGATCGAAAGATACTCGCAGCCTGCGGCGACAACGTCCGGGTCCTCGTTGAAAAGCCCGAGCACCCACGCGGGCGCAAGCCTCGCCACGATCAGGAACAGAACGGTCAGCACCAGGCTCGTCAGGACGCCCATGCCCAGCACCCGCCGGATGCCCTTGTAGTCCTTGATGCCCCAATACTGCGAGATGAATACGCTCATGCCCGAGCAAAGCCCGAAGCCGAGCAGTGCGCACAGCCAGCCCCACTGGGCGGCCATGCCGACGGAGGACAGCGCGATGCTGCCCAGACGCGAGACCATCATGGTATCGACGAGCTGGAACGAGCTGGTCAGCACGTTTTGCAGCGCGACCGGGATGGCCAGCGCAAGTGTGACGCGCCAGAACGGCTTGTCACCGAGATATTTGCTCCATTTCATAAAAAACACTCCATGAGGGAAGCTCCAAACCGCCAGGTTCGGCCGTTTTGTCAGAGCTTCCGCAGAAAACGGTGAAAAAGTGGGGATGCTGCTCAAAAGCAGTATCCCCACGAAGTTTTTCGGACGGTCGCGTGAGTGACCTATTATGCCATGCCAGCAGTGATGATGGCCATCTTGTAGACCTCGTCTGCGTTGCAGCCGCGTGAGAGGTCGTTGATGGGGGCGTTCAGACCCTGAAGAATGGGGCCGTAGGCCTCGAAGCCGCCGAGGCGCTGTGCGATCTTGTAGCCGATGTTGCCGGCCTCAATGCACGGGAAGATGAAGGTGTTGGCGTAGCCCGCGACCTTGGAGCCGGGGAACTTCAGCTGACCGACGACAGGGGAGACCGCCGCGTCAAACTGCATTTCGCCGTCGATGGCAAGCTCGGGCGCGAGCTTCTGGGCTTCGATGGTGGCATCGTGGCTCAGCTTCACCGTGCCGCCCTTGCCGGAGCCCTTGGTGGAGAAGGAGAGCAGCGCGACCTTCGGGTCGATGCCGAAGAAGGCAGCCGTGCGCGCGGACTCGACCGCGACCTCCGCCAGCTTCTGCGCGCCGGAGAACACGACCTCGCCGGTCGTCTTGTCGAGGGTGTCAGGATAGTCGATGTTGATGGCACAGTCGCCCATGCAGTACTTTTCATCGTTGCCGTCCTTGTCCTTGCGGAACAGGATGAAGGAGGAGGAGACCAGATGCGCGCCCTTCTTCGTCTTGACCAGCTGGAGCGCCGGACGGACGGTATCGGCCGTGGAATAGGTAGCGCCGCCGAGCAGAGCGTCGGCCTTGCCCATCTTGACGAGCATGGTGCCGAAGTAGTTGCCCTTTGCAAGCGCCGCGCGGCACTCGTCCTCGGTCATTTTGCCCTTGCGAAGCTCGACCATCTTTGCGACCATCTCGTCCATGCCCTCATAGGTGGCCGGATCGATGATGGTGGCCTTGCAGATGCAGAAGCCGCCCTTTTCCGCAGCGGCCTTGACCTCGTCCGCGTTGCCGATCAGGATCACGTCCATCAGATCCTCCTTGAGCAGGCGGTCGGTGGCTTCCAGAATACGGGCGTCGGGGCCTTCGGTAAAGACGATGGTGCGGCGCGTGGCCTTCAGAGCGTCAAGCAGTTTCGTAAACATAGTATGTACCTCCAATTTTGCGGATATCCGCACATTTCTGCGTCTAGTATACAACGATTTTCCCCGGGACTCAACCGTTTGTGAGAAATTTTTTCAATGCTTCCGGTAAAGAGAAAAGCCACCCCGCTGGAGACAATGTCTCCAACGGGGCAGAATGGTGGGCAAATAATTGGTACGGCTCAGTTCTCGTCGTCCGTCACATAGACGAACGTATCCTCGCTGCCGTCGTCCTCGTCCTTGCCGGAGGCGGAGGAATCGAAGGCGCTGCTGAACTGCTCGCCAAGCTCCTTGCCGAGACGGCCCAGCTTCTGGCCAAGCTCGTTCATCGAGCGCTCGAACTGCTTGCTGTCGAAGCCGCCGCCGAACTGGAAGCTGGCGGACTTGCCGCGCTTTTTGCCGCTGCCGGTCTGGAAGGAGAAGCCGTTGGGTGCGGAGGACGCGCCGCCGTGTACCTTCTCGCAGCTCAGCGAGCCGCCCGCCGTGACGTTTCCGCCCACGTCGCCGCAGGTGACGCTGCCGGTGGCCGTGACGCTTCCCGTCACATTGTCGCAATTGACGCTTCCGCCGGAGGCTACGTTGCCTTCGACCGCGTCACAGGTAACACTGCCGCTGGTTTTGATGTCGCCGGAAACATCGTCGCAGTTGACACTGCCGCCCGCCGTAACGCTGCCGCCGACACTGTCGCAGTTGACGCTGCCGCCTGCCTGAACATTGCCGGTGATATCGCCGCAGGAGACGGAAAAGACGGAGTCAATGTTCAGCGCGGGGCCTTCATATTCAAAGGTGATCCGGCTGGCCTCGGGGCAGTCCGTGACGCCCTGCGCGCCGATGAGCCTATGTCCGGCAAAGAGCACGGCGTGGAGCGTATGGGGATCGTCGTCCCACGGAAGGTCGAGCGGAGCGCTGGCGGAGGCTTCGGAGGCGTCCTCCTCCGCTTCCTCCTCCTGCTGCTGTGCGACGCCCAGCAGCTCGTCCACACGGACGTGGAACACCTCGGCCAGCTTCGGCAGCAGCGTGATGTCCGGATAGCTCTGGCCGGTCTCCCATTTGCTGACGGCCTGCGCGGTGATGCCAAGCTCCTGCGCCAGCTGCTCCTGTGTCATGGAAAGCTCCTTGCGGAGCGTGATGATCCTCTGTGCAAAATCGTTCATAGTATATTTCCTCCATAATCTGATCGATGGCTTTTGATTTTCTCGTTTGCGGGCCTGCAACTTATGGCTCCATTATGTCCGCGAAATCCGAAAAAATCAATAGATTATCGGTTGAATTGCAGAAAAAGCAGACAACCGCCGGTTGAAAAGCACACCTTCTGCATGATTCAACCGACGGTTGTATGCGATTTTGGGGTCAGGCGGCGGCTTCGGCGCGTTCGCAGCGCACGGCAAGGCGGGACTGGCCGCCGACGGTGCAGGTGAAGAGCGTCAGATCCCAGTCGCCGCTTGTCATTTCCTCGACGGCATAGGGCGGGAGCGTTTCCAGCTCCACGACCGTATAGGAGAACACGTTCCCGTCGATATCGGTGAAGGAGAGCGCGTCGCCCGGCGCGAGATTTTTGAGCGTGCCGAAGTGCCCGGAATAATTGTGCCCGGCGATCACCATGGTGTCGAGGTAAGCGGAGCCGGAGTAGCGGCAGGGCGCAGCCTTTGAACCGGAATCGCTCCATTCGCCGAGCACCGGCAGCTCCAGCCCCAGTGTCGGCAGACGCAGAACGCCGATATAGCTTCTGCCGTCGATCTCCTCCGACGGCATTTCCATCTCCGGATCCAGAAGATAGTCCGGGAGGAAGGTCTCCTCTGCTGCGGCGGGAGCTTCGCCCGGTGCGGACGGTGCGGAAGTGTCTGCTTCCGCCGCAGCCACGCGTTCCTCCAGCTCCGGCGTGAGCTGCGCCAGTACGGCGTCTGCCGAACGGCGGGCGGCGGTGTCGCTGCGCAGATTATAGACGGTCAGACAGAGGGCTGCTGCCAGAAGCAGCAGCCCGATCGCAGTAAGAATTTTACCGGTTTTCGTCATGGTGCTTCCTCTTTCCGAAGCTGACTCCGGCGATCACGAACGCCAGCCCGCAGAGCGCCAGCAGCGGCACCGGCCACCAGAGCAGGCCCGTCTGCGGGAGCGAGGGCTTTCCGGGTGTGGACGGCTCCGACGGTTTGCCGGGCGTGCGGCTGTTTGTAATGACGAAGGTGGGACCCTCGCGGCTGACCAGAACGGTATAGCCGGAAACGTCGCGCTCCACGACGCTCCATTCGATGCGGTGGCCGTTGGCGTCGTACTTCGGGAGCTTGTCCCAGGTATGGCGCCAGTTATTCCGGGCGCTCAGCGTCACGGTGTCGTAGACGGCGCCGTTTTTGAGAAGCTGGACGGTGACCTCCTGCGGACGCGAGGACGTGTCGCCGCCGTCGTCCCAGACCTTGAGCACCTTCCGCTCCGTCGTATCGTCGGAGGGCGGCGTGACCTCGTCCGCCGTATGCTTCGGCGAGACGGTCAGGTCATAGACCCATGTGTTGCTGGCTTCGTCCGTGACCGGAAGCGCGGCCAGAAACGGCTCGGTCGTGTAAACGTATTCGCCGTCCGAATATTGCTGCCCGATTGCCAGATACAGGCCGGGCTTCATCGAGCTGCGCCGGTTCGGGAAGGTGAGTAGGCCCTGTGCATTCGTCACACCGCTGTCCAGCGGCGTCAGACGGTCGGCGGCGGCATACGCGGCCAGCGTCTCGGCCAGCATCCGCCAGCCGTCGCTGTCCAGCCCCGTCAGGCGGACGGGGTAGCCTGCAAAATCGCCGGTCAGGGTGAATTCGCCGTAGGCGTCCACAGAGGCGACATAGAACAGGTCGAACGGAACGCCGGAGACGGGCCGCCCGTCGTGCTGATAGTGGATCGTCAGGCAGACCTCCTGCGTGGGATCGATCGGTCCGGCGGCCCGTACCGGCGCCGGAAGCAGGGCCAGCAGACAGAGCAGGCATAAGAAAACAGGTATGATGCGAGAATTATGCGTTCGCATTCCTTTTTCCTCCCTTGGGTTTCTTTTTGCCGCCGGAGGCAAGCAAAACAATGAGCAGAATCAGAAGAATGGGCAGCGCCACGGCCGGAGCCACGAGCAGCGGCTCGATCTGGATGGCGTCGGAGGTCACGCGGATGGCCTCGGACTGGTTTTCCACGCGGTGACCGCGCACGAGCAGACGGTGGGAATTGATGCCGTAGGGCGTGCAGGTCACGAGTGTACAGAGATCCTTTCCCGGCTCGATCTGGAGCGCGGAAACGTCGTCCGGCTCAACGATCAGAATGCGGTCTACCTCATAGGTCAGCACCTCGTCGAGCACGCGGATCACGAACGTATCGCCCTCGACGAGCTGGTCGAGGTTGGTGAAGAGCTTCGCGCTGGGCAGGCCGCGATGGCCGGAGAGCACACAGTGGGTGCTTTCTCCGCCGGTCGGGAGCGAGGTCCAGTCGAGATGGCCGACGGCGATCTGGAGGACGGAATCGTCCGTCCCGTGGTAGATCGGAAGCGAGAGCTTGATGGTCGGGATCTCGATGTAGCCCATGATGCCGGTACCGGTGATGTCCAGCAGGCTGTCATACTGCGCGCGCTGTTCGTCGGTCAGGAAATAGCCGTTTTCGCGTTCCAGCAGAGACTGGTTGTAGTCTCTGGCCGCCGACCACAGTTCGTCATACCGCGTCTGATCGAGGCTCTGCACGTCGGCGGAGTAGCTGGCGACGGCCTGCGAGGCGTGGAAGGAGTTCCAGTAGTCGCTTACAGTCGGGTACAGAAGCAAGGACACGCCTGCAAGCAAGATCAGGACCAGAAAAAGCGTAGATAATTTGTGTTTCATCTTGCAGGATTCTCCTTGCGGCTGTAGGAGGGGCGGAGTGCGGATGCGCTCCGCCCCTCGGACTTTGATTCAGTGGATGGTTACAGGATTAGGGAAGTTCTGATTAAATCAGCGGCTGTGGACGGCGAGAGATTTTTCGTCAAGACAAGGTTTGAAAAACGTGGGAATACTGTATGTATTTCTCATTTTTCAAACCGCAGGATTGGCGGAAAAGATCCGTCGTCCGCGGTCGGGGATTTATTCAGAGGTTCCTTAGTTCTCAGAAGCGTTCATGCGCTTTCTGGTGACGAGCACAACGCCCGCGACGACGACCAGCAGACTGCCGAGAATGTAGAAGATCGTGGTGCCGGTGCCGCCGGTGGAGGGAAGCTCGGTGCCGGAGTTGTTTTCAACATTGAATGCGAAGAGGTGATCTGCTCCTGCGGTCAGGCCCGTTTCACCGTTCTTGACCGTCCAAGTGCAGCCTTCGAGCGTTGCGTTTGCGGTGATCGTGATGGTGATCGGATCCTTCAGCAGGTTGTAGCCGTTCGGAGCGACCAGCTCGGTGATGGTGTAGGTGCCTTCGCCGAGGCCCTCAAAGGTCAGAACGCCGTTTTCATCGACATAGCCGGTGGCGTTGATCTCCGTGGGAACGGTGGTCTTGTCAACAACGGTCACCTTTTCATACTTCTTGTTGACATCGTCATACAGATCGGCGTTGTAGCCGTCCGCATTTTTGTCCGTGACAGGAGCGGTTTCCGTATATGTGCCGTCCTTGAGCATGTAGTAGGTGCCGGTTTCAGAGGCCTTGTAGATCGTCTTGTTGATCAGAACGACCTTCATTCCAGTACCCTTGATCTCGAACTTGGCACCGGTCAGCGGTTTCTTGGTAGAGCCATCGATTTTGGTGAGCTTGAGGCCGGTGACATAGGTCTTGGTCTCGACGGTCGGAGTCTCGCTGACAGGGGTGCCGGGCTTGGGCTTGTCGGGATTTTCGGGAGTGCCGTCGCCCTCCTGATTGGGGTTGTTGGAGTAGATCAGCTTAACGGTGTTGGGGTTGCCAGTTGTGGGATCAAGCACCGCATCCTGATTGAGCGTTGCGGAGTAGGTGAGCGTGATGGCTGCGTCGGTCTGACCCTTGTACTGGATGAAGTTCTTGAACACGATCTCAAGGCTGGTGGTGCCGTCAGCATTCTTGGTAACCGTCAGCGTGTAATCCGTGTCCTTAACGAGCGTTTTGGCACCAATGGTGATGACCATATCTTCATTGTAGGTCAAGCCCTTGGACAGCGTATCCTCCATCACAAAGAAATACTTGGTGTAGCCCTTCATGTTGGGAACCCTGGAGGTGATCTTGTAGTTTACAGAATCGCCGATGGAGGCGTCGTTGGCACTGACATCGCTGTTTCCTTCTACGATCTTCTTATCCACAGACGGGGCGTCGGCCTTGACGTTGACCTCAGCGTTGGGCTTGGCCGTGGTCAGGGAGCAGGCGGCGGTGACGGTCTGGTTGTCAGGCGCGGTAGCCGTACCGGAAACCAGATAGTAGCCGGGAGCCGGGACGGAGATCGTGGCGGTCTCGCCTTCGGCAGTGGCCGTACCGGCAGGCTGAATGCTGTTCGTAGTCGCATATGTGAGCGCGGCCTTTGCAAAAGCGTCCAGTGCATCACTGTCGTTTGTAAGCGTACCCAGATATGCGATCAGAGCTTCACCCTGATAGTTGTTTCCGCCAACGGTATAGGTGAAATTGGCGAATTCCGTACTCACCGTGTAGGAGACATGCCCCTCCTTGTCATAGGTCGCGTCAAGAATTTTGTAGGCATTGTAGGTGTTGCCGTTGATGGAAATTGCGGAATTTGTGTTCTTGACAGTGATGCTGTAGGTCTCCGGTGCAGCAAACGCTGCGGTGCTCATAGCCAGCACGAGAACCAGTGCCAGCGCGAGCGCAAGAATGGATCTTACCCGTTTCATGTTTTGTGTACTCCTTTTTATCTCTCTTATATATCCTTTTCGGATGCAGACATCGGCGTTCAGCAGCTTCGACGGTTGGGTGGAGGCTAAAAATACCTCCTTTCGCGCCTGCGCCTCAGAGCGCATCCATACAACAGACCGCCTGCTGTGAGAAGCAGTCCGCCTATCGTAAACCAGATCGTACCGGCTCCGCCGGTTTCAGGCAGGGCATAGCCCGCCTCATTTGTGGCCACGATGGTCACATCCTGCGTCATTTTTTCGATGGTGCAGGAGCTGCCGCCGCTGGCCAGGGTGGTATTCTCCTGTGTGAAGGTCAGCGTGTAGCCGTCATGCTTCGGCTCGGTGATCGTCACCTCGACGCCGTAGGGAATCTCAAGCGTTCCATCCTCGCCATTCGCAAGGGAGAGCTTCTTTTCGACCGTCTTGCCGTCCAGCTCATAGGAGATGGTAAAGTCGAATTTCTGCGTCGTCTTGCTGTTCGTAACGAGCTTTCTCAGCGTCAGCTTCCGATCCGACGGAAGATTTGTGACATTGAGGATGACGCCGCCTTCATTCACAGCGGCAAGGGAGCTGCTGTCAGAGGCCAGCCTGATCTTGCCGCTCGCATCCACATGGAATTTGACCGGCTTGTCAAGCGCCTTGAAGCCCTCGGGGGGCGTGACCTCCGTCAGCGTGTAATCGCCGGGCATCACGCCATCGAGGCGGACGCTGCCGTCTGTAAGCTTGAGCTGATCGGTCGTTTCCGGCGCACTTGCCGGATCGACCGGGACGAGAATCCATTTCTGAGCGGCAGAGCCATTGTCCTCGTAGACCTGAATCCGTCCACCCTCAGCAAAATTGGCGCCATTGAGATCCAGAACAGCCTTGGATTTGTTCAGGACAGCTGCTCGCGGCTTGAATTTGAAGGAGCCGTCGCTATTCACGATCAGATACCATTCCTGCGTCGAGCTTGTCGTCGGTATGCTGGGATTGTCCCAGAAATGGACAAGCGTAGAGTTGGCAGTCTTATTTTCATCCAAGTCAAGCCATTCGCCGTTGGAGCTGCTCTGGAAGCTGTAGGAGCCGTCTGCCTGCTGGTAGACATAATACTTCTGCGTATCCTGACCGTTTTTTTCTGGAGCTTTGCATCCTGATGCGAGCCGGCCGATGCCTGACCGATCACATACTCCGAATGCGCTGCCGAGGCAATGTAATACAAGCTGCCGCTTCTGGGATTCTCTGCCGTGCTCAGGTCAATATAATCCGCACGGCCAGTCGGCACGACATATGTTTTCTCGTCCTTTCGGACAAAGTTCATCACATCGCCATTGGCGTTTTTCAGCTGGAACACCGCGCCGGTCAGCGGCTTGCCGTCCTGATCGAGCTTCTGGAGCGTCAGTCCGACGCGGCCGATCGTGTTGGTGAACACGACCGCGCTTTGAACGTCCTTAATGACGGTGCCGGAGGCCGTACCGCCGGAGGAGACCACGCCGTTGACCGTATTCGTGACGGTATAGCCCGTGGAGTCCAATTCCTTGACGGTGTAGCGCAGACCGATGGGGAGGTACCTGATGTGGATAGACTCGCCGTCCTTCAGCGTGAATTCGCTGCCCTCATGGAGGATCAGATCGTCGGTGGTGCTGCCGCTGCGGTCGGTCTTGGTGTAGGAGTAGTCGTCGAGGATCTCCTTTCCATCTTTGTCGGTGAAGTGGATCTCAAAGCGGAATTCCTTCGTCGGGTCAGATTCGCCGACGACCGTCTTTGCTATCTTCAGGTCGGCGGTTTTCTGCTCGATGTTGATGCCGGAGACGGACGGAAGCGTGAAGCTCATGTAGCAGGTGGAGCCGGAAGCGCCACGCTCGGTGTAGAAGAAGGAGAGCGTGTGCTCGCCGGCATCCCCCTTCTTCAGATAGTCCCACAGGTCAACATACTCGCCGACGGAGGAGTGAACGCCGCCGATGTCGCAGACGAGCTTGTCGTCCAGGAACACCCACATGTCGTCGTCGCCGAAGAAGTAATACTCCAGCGGGCCGACATAATCCTCCGTCAGCGTGAATTTCACAGCGTACTGCATACCGAAGAAGGAGTTGTGCGCAACGCCGTCATCGCTGTCTGGGAAACTACCAATTAAAGCAGTTCGGTTCGTATCGTTGTTGCCGTCCTTATTCTCAAAACCTGTGTATTGAACGGTAGAACCGTATCCGCCAGTATGAGGATCTGCGTTGTAAATGGTATCCAACGGCCAGAAATCGTTTGTATAGATAGTCTTATGCGCTTTCCCTTTATAAGGAGATGGATTGAAGAACTCCTGCAAGCCGTTAATGGTTTTTCCACCGACAGTGGCCGAGGAAAGCGTGTAGGTGTCGCCGACCTGCGAGAATGTCAAACTGCTGCCTTCATAGGTGTGTTTCCCGGTTGCTGTTCCGTCATTGAACAGACTCGGCGCGACAATCCATTCGTTATAGACGATTTTTCCGTCCGAAAGAGATTTCGCCAGACCGAATGCGCAGCCATCGTTCTGACCGCTGTGCCGGTTCAGGTAAATGCCGTCATACTTATAGTTGGCCATACCGGTACCGGTATTTGCATTACCGAAAGCAAGCACATCACACCAAGAGCGCCATGTGCGCTGGCCATTTCGGCTGGTGCTGTAGTTGCCTTCCTGATTGATGCCGGTGGTGCCAGTCATCCAGAGACCGTCACTTGTTTTACCGCTTGTAATGTCATAATCGTAGAATGTGGCAGGCAGGGGCTGTGAAGTGTTTGCACAGTCATAGATCAGACGGATGACGGTGCTGTCGTGAATATAAACGACCTGCTTGTTGGCAGCTGCCACATCCGAACGGTTCGTGAAGTGAACGTCCGTGCTGTATTGTTCCCAATCATCAGAGTTGGTGCTTTCCGAATTTTTGCCGTCTTTCAGCACCCAGACCGCCTTGAGCGTATAGCTGGAGTTTTCAGTCAGCTTGTCGATGTAGGACGGATTCGGAGCCTTGATGTATTCGAATTTATTGTCCGTATACATGCGCGTTAACTCGTTCTTGGTTGCGACGGTGTAAAGTGTGGTCGGGTCGCCTGCATTTTTATTGGTGGTTTGACCGGTGCTTTTCAGATAGATATTCAGCGTGGAATTGTTTGCGCTGTTTGTCGGCGTTATTCCGCCGCTGGTGTCATAGACCTTAAGCGGCGTCAGACCACTTGCCTCCTGCTCGCCATCCTTGACGAAACGCGGGAGATTCGCGTAATACTGGACGGTATAGGTCGGGTTTGCCGTTGCGGCGTTTACGGCCAGAAGGCCGCTCTGCACAGCCGCGTGCAGCACCGGCGAGGCCTCGCCCGGCGCGATAGATGCGCTGTCCAGCTCGCGCAGGCTCTGCGTCTCGTCCTCCTGCATGACGGAGATGGAAATGGCAGGCTCCGCCTCCGGGGCCGCGTCCGCAAACACGGAAAGCTCCGCCTCGACCGGCGCAAGCGCGCTCCGCGTGAGCGTGATGTCCGCCGTCATGGTAAAGGCGGAGGTATCCAGCGTCGCGCCGTCCTGCGTCAGGGCAAGCTGGCGCAGGATCCATTCGCCGGAGGCGTCCGGCTCCTCATCGTCCGCGGCGTTCGCCGTGCGCAGCATTTCCGTCAGCTGCGCTTCGCTCTGGGAGACGGGCGTAAGCTGAAGCTCCGCGCTTTCCAGAGAGATCGGGCTTTCAACGTACAGGCGAAGCGAAAGCTGGCTGTCCGCGTAGGAGAATTCATATGTATCCAGACCGACGGCCTGATAGCAGGCGTCCGTGTGCGTGTGCTCGGAAAGCGTGCAGGTCAGAGCGCCACTCTCGTCGTAGCAGTTCTCGTCGTGCGTGTGCTCCTCAAGGCCGCAGAGCGGCTGCTTCGCCGCTTCGTAGCAGCTTTCGGTGTGCGTGTGCTCGGAAAGCGTGCAGGTCAGAGCGCCGCTCTCGTTGTAGCAGCTTTCGTCGTGGGTATGCTCTTCGAGGCCGCAGAGCGGCTGCTTCGCCGCTTCATAGCAGCTTTCGGTGTGGGTGTGCTCGGAAAGCGTGCAGGTCAGAGCGCCGCTTTCGTCGAAGCAGCTCTCGTCGTGCGTGTGCTCTTCGAGGCCGCAAAGCGGCTGCTTTTCGGTATCCTCCGGCGTTTCCGGCTCCTCCGAAGCGTTCGGAAGCAGGCCGTAGCCGAGGACTTCGCCGTCCGCATAGCTGTGCGTCTGCGAAACGACGGCCTTGCCGAGATTGCCCTCGATGGTCTGGAAGCCATCGTCCGAAACAGCGGTCACGATGCCGACGTGGTCGGCCAGACCGTCCGCGTTCTTGTCGAAGAACACCAGAGCGCCGCGCTCCGGCGCGCCGGTCGTGTAAAGTCCGGCCTGCGTCAGGAGCTCGACCCAGCGGGTGCAGCCCGCCTCATACGGGAAGGCGCTCTCCGGGATCCCGGCGTAGTGCAGGCAGAAGGAGGCGAACATGGCGCACCAGTCGCCGTAGGGCGAGCCGTACCATGCGCCGTAGCGGGTATAGCCGTGTATGTAGCCGCCCTCGTCAAGAATGTAATTGTTTGTGCTTTCGTGATAGCCAAGCTGGCTTTCCGCGACGGCGATCAGATCGTCCGCCCAATTGCCGGAAAGCGCGGCGGGAAGGGTGCGCTCCCAGATGTCCGCCGTTTCCAGATCGGCTTCGGGATTGGAATAGCAGAGCAGCGTATGCTGGTGCTCTTCCTTGCCGCAGATCAGCGTTTCCTTATAGCAGGTGTCGCGGTGCTGATGCGTTCCGGCACCGGAAGCGCCCTCGCCCTCGGTGCAGACCAGAACGGATTCCATGCGGTAGCATTCGTCCGTGTGCGTATGCTCCGGGCCTTCCTCCTGGCCGCAGGCCAGTACGAACTGGGTCTCGTAGCAGGCGTCCGTGTGTTCGTGAACGTCCTCGTCGGAGCCGAGTGTGCAGATCAGCTCGCGCTCATAGCATTCCTCGTTGTGCGTATGCTCTTCTTTGCCGCAGTAGGTCTCGCTCGTCATGGTGATGGCAGGCAGGATCAGTGCATACGTCGTGCAGAACACGACGACGCAGGCCAGAACGGTCACGAGCTTGCTCCAGCGCCGGAAGCGGGAGTGCTCCTCCATATAGCTTTGTATCTTTTTCGGCAAGCTGTTTTGCATGATGAAGATACCTCCTGAGATCACCGCACCGGGCCGAAATCACTGAGCGGCCAGATCCGAAAAACGACCTTTCCGACGATCTGGTCCTTGGCGATGCAGCCGACGGTCGTGCTGCGGGAATCAATGGACACGTCCCGGTTGTCGCCCATCACGAAATAGCGCTCGTCCGGGACCTGATACGGCAGCTCGATGTTCGTTTCGCCGTAGGCCTTTTCCACCAGATACGGTTCGTCGAGCGGCGTTCCGTTGACGGAAACGTTTCCATTTTGATCGATATTGACCCAGTCCGAGGGGCCTGCGATATACCGCTTGATGAGAAGCTTGTTGCCGTGGTAGAACGCGGCGATGTCGCCCGGCTCAAAGCTGGCAGTCTTGACGGAGACGACAATCTGCCCGTCGGCGAGCGTGGGGACCATGGAGCTGCCGTAGATCCGCAGCACCGGCATCCAGAGCGTGGCGACCAGAACGGCGGCGGCTGCGACCACGATCAGGATCGCAACGGTGCTCCGCAGCGTCCGGCTGTAGCGGCGCTTGTAGCGCAGGCGTTTGCGTTCCTTTTCGAGCTGCTCGGTGGTCGGCAGATCGACGGGCGTGTTTTTCTCGTGCTTCATCGGTCAACTGTCCCTTCTGACAAGCGAACGTAATTCCTCGTGGGCCTGAATAAGATCCATGGCGCGCTGCTCGAAGCGATCCCACTTTTCGGAGACCTGCTTTTCGGCCTCGTTCTCGAGCGCCTGTGCGCGGCTCTGCGCGTCCTGCAC
>ENA-ORNK01000604-ORNK01000604.1-human-gut-metagenome-genome-assembly--contig:-NODE-604-length-42801-cov-4.893253_pt1 | contig 42801 bp, 33 predicted proteins | sample MGYA00242115_ERZ509022 | MGnify/ENA primary metagenome ERZ509022 (study PRJEB26280, sample SAMEA2338690) | human gut metagenome | biome: human gut; feature: human-associated habitat; material: faeces...
CTTTCCCTGCTCCTGATACTTGGCAAGGATCGATTTAATACGCACGATTGTATACAGAATATACGGACCCGTGTCTCCCTCGAAGGAAGTGAAGCGATCAATATCGAAAATATAGTCCTTAGAAGCCTGATTGGACAGATCTCCGTATTTGATTGCGGAAAGACCGATGATTTTGGCGATCTTTCTTGCCTCTTCCTCAGACAGATCATGACGGCTTTCGGATACCTTACGGTACATTTCCTCGTCGATATCACGGATCAGGTATTCCAGACGCATAACGCCGCCCTCTCTCGTCTTGAAGGGCTTTCCGTCCTTGCCGTTCATCGTGCCGAAACCAACATATTTTAACTCTGTTTCAGGTGTTACCAGCCCCGCCTTTTTCGCTACACGGAACACCTGTACAAAGTGCATCTCCTGACGCTTGTCCGCAAGATAGATCAGGGAATCCGCATGCAGATTCTCCATACGGTCCACGATTGTTGCAAGGTCTGTCGTTGCATACAGCGCCGCGCCATCGGATTTTAAAATGATGCAGGGCGGCATTTCCTTCGTATCGGTATCCTCTTTAACATCTACAACCAGCGCACCCTGGCTTTCATACGCAAGGCCGGATTCTTTTAAACGATTTACCAGTCCCGGAATGAGCGGATCTGCATCGGATTCGCCCTTCCAGAGATCAAATTCCACATCCAGGTTGCTATAGTTTTTTTTCAGATCGGCTACAGATACCGCAATAATATGCTTCCACAGCGCGCGGTAGCCACGGTCACCGCTTTGCAGGCGCAGCGTTGCTTCCAGCGCTGCCTCCTTATACGCAGGATCTTCTTTGGACTTGCCGCTCGCTGTCGGATAGATTTCTTCCAGCTCAGATACGGTAAAGGGAGCCTCCTGCGGATATTCCCCGGTAAAGCTTTCATCAAAATAAGGCAGCTCGGGCTTGCGTGCTTTTAACTCGGTAATGATCAGACCCATCTGCAGTCCCCAGTCGCCCAGATGGACATCGCCGATAACCCTATGTCCTTTGTAACGGTTGATCCGCTTGATGCTTTCGCCTATGACTGCGGAGCGCAGATGACCGACGTGGAGCGGCTTTGCAACGTTGGGACCGCCGTAATCGACAACGATGGTTTTTTTCTTTTCGGGAGGCTCTACGCCAAACTTCTCCGCTGCAGCCATCTCTTTTAAATATTCGCAGACAAAACTGTCCTTTACTTTCAGGTTCAAAAATCCGGGCACAACCGCAGATACTTCAGAAAATACTGCGCTGTCCGTCAGCTTTTCCGCTACGTCGTTGGCGATCATGATCGGGGCTTTATGGTATTTTTTTGCGCCCGCCATCGCGCCGTTACACTGATATTCGCACAGATCGGGACGGTTGGACACGGTTACGCGTCCCAGCTGTGCCTCATAACCTGCAGCTTCAAAGCCTTTTCCCATCTCTTCGGAAATGAGCTCCAAAAATTTCTTCATGTTCGTTCTCCAATCTATCTCCTGTAATAAGCGAGCACTTTTTTAATCGCAGTAATGACGCTTTCCACATCCTCGTCTGTCATGCTGTAAAAGAGCGGGATGCTCATCACATGCTCATACAGGTACTCCGCATTCGGGCACAGTCCCTTGGGATAGCCCAGCTTTTCATAATAGGAATGCCAGTAAACCGGCAGATAGTGCACCTGTACATGCACATTTTCCGCATACAGCGCATCGAAAAACTCTCTTCTGGTGCAGGTCAGCAACTCAGGGTTTAACTGAATGACATACAAATGGCGTGCCGTCTTTGACTCCGGGATCTCCCGCTGCAGCACAAGCTCCGGGCACTCTGCAAATGCTTCGTTGTAGCGTTTTACAATCTGAGTTCTTCTTTCGATAAAACGGTCCAGCTTGTCTAACTGGCTGAGCAAAAGCGCCGCCTGAAAATCTGTCATCCGATAGTTATAGCCGAGCTCAACCTGTTCATTGTACCACTTCGCATCGGTCGGATGTACCATCTCATCCGGATTTCTCGTAATTCCGTGAGAGCGCAGCCGAAGCAGCCTGTGATACAGCTTCTCATCGTTGGTTGCAATCGCGCCGCCTTCTCCGGCTGTTACGGTTTTGACCGGATGGAAGCTGAAGGTTGTAAAGTCTGCGATGCTGCCGACTTTTTTATTTTTATACTGTGTACCGATCGCATGCGCCGCATCCTCGATCAGCATCAGATTATGCTCCTTGCAGATCTGACGGATCTCATCCAGCTCCACTGCCTGACCGGTAAAATCCACCGCAACGACAGCTTTGGTCTTTTCTGTGATATGGCTGCGGATACTCTCCGGATCGATATTGTAGGTGTCACGCTTTACATCAGCAAATACCGGCGTGCCGCCGCAATACAAAATACAGTTGGCGGAAGCAGCAAACGTCAGGGGGGTTACGATTACCTCATCCCCTTTCGTAATGCCCGCCGCCATCGCAGCCAGATGCAGCGCCGCCGTTCCGTTGCTGACCATAACGACATAGTTTGCCCCGGTTACTTCGCACAAACGCTTCTCCAGCTCTGTCACCTTCGGTCCACAGGTGAGCGCATCGCTGCGCAGCACATTTGCAACCGCTTCTATGTCCGCATCATCAATATACTGGTGCCCATAGGAAATCGGTGTCTTCCGAACCGGCTCCCCGCCAAAAATTGCTAACTGTTCCATTCTAATCTCCATTTCGCTCAAAACTGTGCAAACTATGCCCGTCTGCATTTCTTCTATCATACCACCCCGGCGGTCAATACGCAACAAGTCTTGCTTTCATATCGTCGGCAGGAAAGCAAAACTTCTGCCGGTCCTCCTTTTTTACAGGACTTTTTCCCCACTGTCATAAAATTCAAAAATCATTTCCAGATACGGTTGCAGGACGCTGTTTGGCGCGCGGTAAATTTCATGCCGGATATCGGGCACAACCACCAGCTGTCCATCTGGGATCCTCTTGATAAACTCTTTTTGTGCTCCGGGCGTTACGAGCGTATCTTTTCCCGCCTGAAATAAAAGCACCGGCGTCTTCACCTTTTTCGCCTGCTTTTTGCTGATGACAAATTTCCCGGCATTGATCGCTTCCCTGCCCCATTCATAGCTTCCTGAAGAGGTCTGACAGCTTTCATCCTCCCGCCGTTTTTTCATATAATAATCATGGCGCGCTTCGGAGCTGCAGGACGCGTCCGAAAAAGACTCTTCCGGATCAAAAGTGCCCTGTGTGAGCAGACGATCCTTCCCATTGCCTCCGAACACTTTAAAATCACACAGCACCCGCGCCGCCCAGGACGGCACGCCGCCCAGATTTACTCCCAACATCGGTGCATTCAGAACCGCTTTGGCAAAATCCTCAGGGTACTGCTCCAGATAAAATGCGCCGATACAGCCGCCCATGGAATGTGCGTACAGATACAGCGGCAGATCTTTTGCCATCGGCTTCACCACTGTTTTGACGAACCGGTGCAGATCTTTTACATATCGGGAAAACAATCCAATGTGTACAATTGTGTGATCTTCCACTTCACGCATGGATTTTCCATGCCCTCTGTGATCCATAATCGCCACCTGATATCCCTGCAGATAAAAATAGTAAATCAATTCATGATATTTCAGGCAGGACTCTGTAAAGCCATAGCTGATCACGATCGTCCCTTTTTGTGTCTCCTGCGGATACAGTTCATAATACAGACCGCCCGTCTTAACTGTTTTTCTCTGAGCCACGCCGTCTTCTGGTGCGTTCTCAGACTTTTGCGATGTGCTGTCTGCCGATGCCACATCACGCTCCTGCGATTCACCACCTTCGGGCGCGACCTCCATCCACCCGCAAATCTGAACCTGTTTCAGAAACGGCTCTACCTGGCTGTCCATTTCCTGTTCCAGATTTTCTTCTGCGATACACTGCATTCTGCAGGAATTATTTTCCTTTAAAACCGTTTTTTTCATTCGTATTCTCCATATAAAATATAAAAAGAATGTGCCTTAGTATATTTTTGCGCCGAGGCGCGGCAGCTTCGGCAACCATCTACCCTTGCGTCGAGTGTGCATCCTCGCGGAGCGTTTTTTATTGTATAACATTGTATAGAAACGAACTTTTTTATGCAACAATAGAATGCACGCTCTGCGAGCATTCTATTGTCATGAACAAATAAAAAACCTGCTGACACGAAATCAGCAGGTATCGAATCTTTGTGGGGGGATGGCAGGACATCCTCCTTGCGGAAAACATCCTGCCTGATTTTGTGGGTTGATAACTTCTCAACTTGATCATATTGTATCGCACCACTGTATCTTTTGTCAACTACTTTTTCAAAATGTTGCAGTTCACGACAATAGAATATTTTCCCCAAAAAAGATACATACTGATCCCAAAAGCTTTCCTATCGCTTTTTGAATCCAACAATGAAAAGGAGGTTTTTGTCATGTATCCTGTAATTCCAGAATCAGACCGTCCTTCTGACCTTGCGGATGACTGCATCCTCTCTCCCGACGGTGTCAATCCGGTTTCCAAAAACGACGAAGTGCCGTCCGAAAAAAATCTGTTCGACGACAAGATCGCGGTATATCCTGTTCCGGGTGCGACCCTTCCGTTTTATTTTCCGGGTTATCCCAACCAGCCGCTGTAGGGCGTTCTTACAGCTCCCGCGCGGCATCAGCAACACTGCGGACACCGACTAATCGGATGCCGGAAATTTTCGGCATTTTTTCGAGACAGACCTGGGGGAGGATACAGGTTGTGAAACCGAGCTTCTGCGCCTCCCTCACTCTCTGCTCCGCCATCGAAACGGCACGTACTTCCCCGCTCAGACCCACTTCCCCGAAGGCGACAACGCCCTCCGGGACGGGGCTGTTTTTGAAGCTCGACATGATTGCCATCACGATTCCAAGATCGATGGCAGGCTCTGTAATCCGAATGCCGCCCGCCAGATTGACGTAAGCATCACACCCCCCGATCTGCATGCCAAGCCGTTTTTCCAATACCGCCATCAGCAAATTGACGCGGTTAAAATCCGTTCCGGTCGTCTGACGGCGTGGAATGCCAAAATTGCTGTGGCAGACGAGCGCCTGAATCTCCGTGAGCATCGGACGAGTCCCCTCCATTGAGCAGGAGACGACCGAGCCGCTCGCGCCTGCAGGTCTGCCATTTAACATAAATTCCGACGGGTTTAACACCTCTGTCAGCCCCTCTTGGCGCATCTCAAACACGCCGATCTCATCGGTTGAGCCAAAACGGTTCTTGACACCCCGGAGGATTCGATAAGATGCATGTCGGTCGCCCTCAAAATACAACACCGTATCCACCATATGCTCGAGCACTCTGGGACCTGCAACCGTTCCCTCTTTGGTCACATGGCCGACGATAAAAATCGAAATACCGAGCCCTTTTGCCAGCCGCAGCAAAACACCAGTCGATTCGCGCACCTGCGACACACTGCCGGGCGCCGCGCTGACCGCTTCATTGTACATCGTCTGGATGGAGTCAATGATGACGATCTGAGGCTTTTTCTGCTGGATTACCTCCTCAATCCGATTCAGGTTCGTCTCACAGAACAGCTCCAGCGTGTCCGAAAAATCGCCGATCCGCATCGCACGCATTTTGATCTGGCGTAAGGATTCCTCGCCTGATACATACAAAATGTGCTGCTTTTTTAACGAAAGGTTCCTGCACATCTGCAAAAGAAGCGTCGATTTGCCGATACCCGGGTCGCCGCCGACCAGCGTCAGCGAGCCGGTAACGATTCCGCCGCCCAGTACCCGGTCGAGCTCTCCCATCCCGGTTTCCGTGCGTCTTTCCTCTTCCATCGAAATTTCATTCAGCACTGCCGGAGCGCTCTGCACCCCGGACAGCACCTGCTTTTTCTCTTTTCCGCCTGCGGACACGGAAACCGGTTCCTCTACGAGGGAGTTCCACGCCTTACAGCCCGGACACTGCCCCAGCCATTTTGCCGTTTCATAGCCGCATTCCTGACAGAAAAATCTGGTTTTTATTTTGGTTGCCATTTATTTTGAAATTTCTACCTTTACTTCTCCGATTCCAGCAAGCTCCACGCTCACATTCAGCTTTCCGCCAAGGTTCGTGCGCATTCTGCCCGCATCCTCACCGTTGATTTTCACATCATATTCCGTATCTTCCTCCAGACCGAGTGTGATCTGCGCGTCCTCTGTGCCCTCTACCGTGAAGCTGACGCCATTTTCGCTCTCCGCAAAATGCTCTACACTCGTGCCGGGCACGGATTCATAGACAAACATGCCGTTTCTTTCCAGCTTGGTAATCTCTTTAAAAGTCTTTACCTTGTACTCATCGCCGCCGGCCTCAAAGCCCTCCTTCTTGCTCTTTTCCTGCAGAAGATGATTGCCGAAGCTGATCTTTCCGTCTGCTTCTGTTCTGATGAGTTCTGCTACTGCTGCCATTCTTTTGTCCTCCTGTCCGCCTTTGCGGCGGTTTGCTGTTTATTTGTTTTTGACGCTGAAAACAACTTTGTTCTCGCGGAAGCCTGCACTCACATGATCGCCGGATTTTACCCGTCCCGACAGAATTTCTTCCGCAAGTGCGTCCTCGATCAGCGTCTGAATTGCTCTCTTTAACGGTCTTGCACCCATTTTCAGGTTGCTGTATTTTTCTACGATATGCTCTTTCAGAGATGGTGTCAGTGTCAGGCTGATATCCAGCTGCGTCCGGCAGCGCGTAATCAGGCTCTGTGCCAGCAGATTGATAATTCGCTTCATATCGTCTTTTGTCAGCTGATGGAATACGATCGTTTCATCTATCCGGTTTAAAAATTCCGGTTTGAACAGGCGTTTTACCTCTTCCATCACGCCGGCTTTCATCTTTTCGTAAGTCTTTTGCGCATCTTCTTTTGCCGCAAAGCCGAGATTTTTTGGCTCCACAATCCGCTGTGCACCGGCGTTGGACGTCATGATGATGACGGTATTTTTGAAGCTGACCTTCCTGCCTCTGGAATCCGTGATATGCCCATCGTCCAGCACCTGCAGCAAAATATTGAAAACATCCGGGTGCGCTTTTTCGATTTCGTCAAATAAAACCACCGAATACGGATTTCTGCGAACCTTTTCAGAAAGCTGTCCGCCCTCGTCAAAGCCGACATAGCCCGGAGGCGAGCCGATCATTTTCGAAACAGAGTGCCCTTCCATATATTCCGACATGTCCACGCGGATCAGCGCGTTTTCTGAACCAAACATCGCTTCTGCCAGCGCCTTGGAAAGCTCCGTCTTTCCGACACCTGTGGGACCGAGGAACAAAAACGAACCGATCGGTCGTCTCGGATCCTGCAGTCCGACTCTGCCGCGGCGCATCGCCCGCGCAACGCTCGATACGGCTTCTTCCTGTCCGATCACGCGCTTGTGCAGAATAGATTCCAGCTTTAACAGCCGTTCGCTCTCTTTTTCGGTCAGGCGGCTCACCGGAACCTTTGTCCAGGTGGAAATGACCTTTGCGATATCCTCTGCTGTCACCTCTGGCTGCCCCTTTTTGCGGCTCTTTTCCTGTCGTTTCTGGTGCTTTTCGTAACGGGTGAGCGCCTCCTTTAGCTTTTGCTTTAGTCTTGAGGCCTCCTCCAAATCCTGATCGCGGATTGCCTGCTCCAGCTTTTCGTCCAGCGTTTTGATTTCCTTTGCCTGGTCTGTTGCCTCGTCAGTCGTCTGCATCCGCTGCAGGCGCACCGCAGCAGCCGCCTCGTCCATCACGTCGATCGCCTTGTCCGGGAGCTTCCGGTCGTTGATATAGCGATTGGAAAGATGTACTGCGGCCTCGAGGGCTTCCGGCAGAATCTTTACTTTATGATGCTCTTCATATCTGGAAACGATTCCCTGTAAAATGCCGATCGCCTCTTTTTCCGTTGGCTCTTCGACCGTAACCGGCTGAAAACGGCGTTCCAGGGCAGCATCTTTTTCGATATATTTGCAGTATTCTTCCAGCGTTGTCGCGCCGATCAGCTGAATCTCGCCGCGCGCAAGGGACGGCTTTAAAATGTTGGAAGCGTCAATCGCCCCCTCTGCGCCGCCTGCACCGATCAGTGTATGCAGCTCATCCAAAAACAGTAAAATATTTCCGTCGTCTGTCACCTCACGGATGACCTTACGAATTCGCTCCTCAAATTCGCCGCGGTATTTGCTTCCCGCGATCATCCCGGACAGATCCAGCATCAGAACCCGTTTATCCTTTACCGTATCCGGCACGCTGCCCTCCGTAATCCGAAGTGCAAGTCCCTCGACGATCGCCGTTTTGCCGACACCGGGTTCTCCTACCAGGCACGGATTGTTCTTCGTCCTGCGGCTTAAAATCTGAATCACGCGCCCAATCTCCTGATCGCGCCCGACAACCGGATCGAGCTTTCCCTGTGCAGCCAGCTTCGTCAGATCCCGGCTGTAAAGCTCCAGCGTCCCGGTCTGGCTCTTTTTTTGCCTGCGTCCCAGCTCTTCGCGGTACGCCGTAGGGTCCAGTCCTGCTGCCAGGAGCGTATCCCGCATGATTTTCTGCAGCGGCAGCGACAGCGTCTGCAGCACCCGCACTGCAACATTATCCCCATCTCCTAAAAGCGCTAACAAAATGTGTTCCGTTCCGGTCAGCACGCTGCCTGCCTTTTCCGCCTGTCTGTGGCTTTCCTCCAGAACTTCCTCTGCCCGGGGGGAATAACCGTCCCGCTCTATGACCGGATTGGGCGTCTCCGGAGCCAGCAGATCCTGAATCATTTCCCGGATCGCCTCTTCTTTTGCCCCGTTTTCCGTCAGAACCCTTGATGCCACGCCGGTTCCTTCTTTGATCAGGCCCAGCAGGATATGCTCTGTCCCAACATAATTCTGATGCAGGCTTTTTGCCGCCCGCCCCGCCAAAAGCAGGGCAGTTTTTGCCTTATCCGTAAACTGTGACTGCATCTGTTATAGTCCTCCATACTCTTCATAAATCTCATCTATCAAAGCATGTACTTCCTCGCGGGAAATATTCCGACAGCTTGCCCGCGCCAGAGTGACCCGCAGCGACTCTCGCATCTGCTCCAGATCACTGATCCGATCCGCATCAATCGCAATCACTGCGCCGCGGCGTCTGTCCACCTTGACGAAGCCCTCCTGCTTGAGCACGGTATATGCCTTATTCACTGTATGCATGTTAATCCCAATGGATTCTGCAAGCTGCCGCACGCTCGGGAGGGACTCTCCCTCCTTGAGCCTGTTTGTCGCAATCCCGACAATGATCTGATTGCGCAGCTGTATATATAGCGCTTCTTCGCTGTTAAAATCTACTTCCAGAATCATGCTGATCTCCCATCCATTTCATCTTTAAAGTGTTATAGAAACACTATAACAAGAATCCTGAAAATAGTCAACAATAGCATGCACGCGCTGCGAGCATGCTATTGTCATGAATAAAACAAAACACCCGGCACTGCTGTTTCCTGTGCTCCCGCCAGACAGCGGGCAGTTTGCAGCAAAAGCCGGATGTTTTTCATGGATTCACGACAATAGCATGTTCGCAGAACGTGCTTCTATTGTTTTCTGAATGCTTGCTTTTTGGAAGATTTATTTCAGGTCAAGGAATTCAAATTCAAGATCGTCATCATCCAGGAAATTCCTGGACTGCCAATCTTTGGATTTGCCCTTTTTGCGGCGCGGACGTTCTTCTTCCTCTTCCTCGTCCTCATCCTCGTCATCCTCGTCTTCATATTCGTCGACTCTGGGGCGACGGACAGGCTTCTTTACCGGAGCCTTCTTTGCCGGACGGCGGCGCGGACGCTCTTCTTCCTCTTCCTCGTCCTCATCCTCGTCATCGTCGTCATCGTCATCCTCTTCTACATAACGGGCAGGCTTTTTGCGGCCGAAGCGGCGCGGACGTTCTTCTTCCTCTTCCTCGTCCTCATCCTCGTCTTCGTCATCTTCGTCGTCCTCTTCGTCATCATCATAATCGTCATAGTCTTCATACGTGCTTCTGACTTTGATGATCAGGATTGTTACAACGATAATCAGAACTACGATTACAAACGCCATCAGAATAACGACAAAGCGCATGCTCTTTGCGGTCTGGTCGATGGTCGCCTGGTTGTTCTTGTTGGTCTCCTCTGCATTCAGCAGGTCACTGACCTGATATCTGGTTCCCATAGTATTATCATGCAGATACCATGCACTGCTGCCGCTTCCGTCATCCTCAAAGGCGACGGAATAATCTGCGGAGTTGTCTACGATCGGCTCCTCCTCCGGTTCCTCCGTCTCCTGAGTTTCGTCAACAGCCGGCTCTGCTGTCGCCTCCGACACATGTGCCTCTACCAGATCGGAACGGATATATCCGCTTACATTATCAAATGTTACTGCATACCAGGTCTTGCCGTCGCTGCCCTGTGTCTCGCCGGTAACGGTCAGCTCCTGTCCGCTGGCTGCCTTACCTGCAACGCTTGCGCTGGTGGAAGCTTCGCTTCTGATATTAACGCTGGAAGAGGTTACAGTTGCGCTGGTAACGGTTCCTGCAGCAGCTGTCCCTGCTGCGTTATCCTCTGCGGCATTATCCTCTGCTGCGTTATCCTCTGCGGCGTTATCCTCTGCGGCTGCATCAGCATTTCCGTCCTCTGCAGCATTGGTGTCGGTTGTTGTGGTCGTTGTCGTTCCGCTCGGGGAAGAGGTCAGCGGCACAGCGCCGACTTCCATTGTGGATGTAAATAAAAATACCGCAGCAAGTGCACATCCCAGCACAGTGCTGAACTTGGTCGTCCATTTCATCATTCTAGTTTACGTACCTTTCTGATTCCGATCCGCAAAGGTCTCTGCGGACCTTTTCTCTTTTCCAAACTCCTCAGCCAGGCTTCCGATTTCGCCTGTCGCCAGTGCTCTATCGGTATATTATGCTTCGTCGATCGCTTTACCGATATCGTGTCTCATATATTTGTTGGCAAAATTGACCCATTCGGTCGCTGCATACGCTTTTGCGCGCGCTTCCTTTAAGGTAGGCGCCTTCGCTGTGATACCCAGCACACGTCCACCGTTGGTCAGGATCGTCTTTCCGTCTTCTGCAAACCTGGTTCCTGCATGGAAACAGAACACATCGTCTTTTCCGTCAAAGGCTTCCAGGCCGGAAATTGGGAGTCCCTTGTCGTATTTTAACGGATAACCGTCCGATGCCAGCACAACACAAACTGTCGCATTGTCTTCAAACTCCAACTTGAGCTGATCGAGCGTACCGTCGATACATGCCTCGCAAACGTCCAGAATGTCGTTTTTCATACGCGGCAGCACAACCTGCGCTTCCGGATCACCGAAGCGGACATTATATTCCAGCACTTTCGGGCCGTCAGGTGTCAGCATCAGGCCGAAGAAAATTACACCCTGAAAGGTGCGTCCTTCCGCAGACATTGCATCGACGGTAGCCTGATAGATATATTTTTTACAGAACGCATCAACCTCTTTTGTATAGAACGGAGACGGGGAAAAATTGCCCATGCCGCCGGTGTTCAAGCCCTGATCGCCGTCCTTTGCGCGCTTGTGATCCTGGGCGGAGGACATGATCTGGATGGTCTTTCCATCTGTAAAGGACAGCACGGAAACTTCGCGTCCGGTCATGAACTCTTCGATGACCATCTTGTTGCCGGCCGTGCCGAATTTCTTATCTGTCATAATCGTGCATACGCCGTCTTCCGCTTCTTCCAACGTACTGCAGATTAAAACGCCTTTTCCAAGTGCAAGGCCATCCGCCTTTAAAACGATCGGGAATTTCGCTTTGGTATGCAGATATTCCAGCGCATCCTCTGCCTTGTCGAACACTTCATAGGCAGCCGTCGGAATGTTGTATTTTTTCATCAGTTCCTTGGAAAATGCCTTGCTGCCTTCCAGAATCGCCGCATTTTTGCGAGGACCGAATGCACGGATCCCGGCTGCCTCCAGCTGGTCTACCAGGCCCCCGACAAGCGGATCATCCATGCCGACGATAACGAGGTCGATCTCTTTTTCCTTTGCGAATTCGGTCAGACGGTCAAATTCCATCGCGCCGATCGGAACGCACTCTGCCAGCTGCGCAATTCCGGCGTTGCCGGGCGCACAGTAAATCTTCTCTGCTTTCGGGCTCTTTGCCACGCTTGCAGCGATCGCATGCTCTCTGCCGCCGCTTCCCACAATCAGAATTTTCATATGAACCTCCATATTTTCAGGCGCTTTCGCTGTTATGCGATGCAATTTTGCATCACGATGCGATAATCGTCTTTCCATCCACAACGATTACTCTGCCCTGGGCAATCAGATCGATGGCCTGGGGCAAAATTTTCCATTCCGCTTCCTCCATGACCCGCTGCTGCAGACTCTTGGGTGTATCGCCCTGCTGCACTTCAACCGCCTTCTGTAAGATAATCGGACCGGTATCCATTCCGTTGTCCACAAAATGCACCGTCGCGCCGGTCACTTTTGCACCGCGCGCAAGCACACCCTCATGGACATGCAGACCGTAAAAGCCAACGCCGCAAAACGCAGGGATCAGCGACGGATGGATATTGATAATCTGGTTTGGGAACGCTTCGATCATCTCTGCCGGAACAGCGACTAAAAATCCTGCCAGCACGATCAGATCCGGCGCGATTTCCTTTACCTTTTCGGTCAGGGCATGATTGAATGCCTCTCTGCTCTCGAAAGATTTCGGAGAAAGACAGATTGCTTCCACATTATGCTGCCGCGCACGTTCCAGCGCATATGCGCCCGGGTTGTTGCTGATCACCGCTGCGATTTCGGCATTGCGGATTTTTCCCGCGTCAATCGCATCAAAAATCGCCTGCAGGTTCGTACCTCCGCCGGAGACACAGACCAGAAGCCTTAACATAAGGTCACTCCCTTTTCGCCTGCTTCGATGGTGCCTACCACATAAGGGGTATCGCCTGCAGATTTCATTGCTTCCATGGTCTTATCCACATCGGCGGGATCTACTGCGACGATCATACCCAGTCCCATGTTATAGGTGTTATACATCATATGCTCTTCGATATTGCCCTTTTTCGCCATCAGGGTAAAAATTGGAGGAACGGGATAGCTGTTTTTGTTGATCACCGCATGGGTACCCTCTTTTAACATACGGGGCACGTTTTCATAAAAGCCGCCGCCGGTGATATGGCTGCATGCCTTTACGGTTACGCCGGCTTCTTTGACTGCCTTTAACGCCTTAACATAGATGCGTGTCGGAGCCAGCAGGGTCTCGCCCAGGGTTGCGCCCAGCTCATCATAATAGGTATTTAAGCTTTCAACGGTCATGTCGAATACCTTACGAACCAGAGAGAAGCCGTTGGAATGCACGCCGGAGCTTGCCATGCCGATCAGCACGTCACCGGGCTTTAAGTTTTCGCCGGTAATCAGGTCTTTTTCATCCACTACGCCGACTGCAAAACCAGCCAGATCGTACTCATCCTCCGGCATCAGTCCGGGATGTTCTGCTGTCTCGCCGCCGATCAGGGCAGCTTCCGACTGTACACAGCCTGCGGATACGCCTTTTACGATCTCTGCGATCTTCTCAGGAATATTTTTGCCGCATGCGATATAGTCCAGGAAAAACAGCGGTTCGCCGCCTGCGCATGCAATATCGTTTACGCACATGGCAACGCAGTCGATACCGATGGTATCATGCTTGTCCATAAGAAAGGCGAGCTTGATCTTGGTTCCGACACCATCTGTACCGGATACCAGGGTAGGCTTTTCCATATCCTTGATCTTTTCCAGGGAAAATGCACCGGAAAAACCACCCAGTCCGCCAAGCACTTCCGGACGCATTGTCGTCTTTACATACTGTTTCATCAGTTCCACCGATTTGTATCCGGCTTCAATATCCACTCCAGAACTCTTGTAATCCATCTGATCCTCCATATCGTGCCTGTGCACCTGTTTATTTTGTGTAGTTGTGATAGCCGCATTCCTGCAGCTTTGCATCCTTTTTCAGTACGCCGTCTTTCATCTCTGCGCTGTAAGCCTTGAGCTTTGCAAGAAGCTCCGGATCGGAAACCGCTAAAATCTTCGCCGCCAGAATGCCTGCGTTTGCACCGCCGTTGATCGCAACGGTCGCCACCGGGATACCGGAGGGCATCTGAACGATGGAATACAGGGAATCCCTGCCTCCCAGAGACGTCGTGTGCATCGGGATACCGATCACCGGCATCGGAAACAATGCAGCGCACATACCCGGCAGATGAGCTGCCATACCGGCGCCGGCGATAATCACCTTTACGCCCCGCTCCTCCGCGGTCTGTGCATATTCAAAAAAAGTATCGGGCATCCGATGTGCAGAAATAATCCGCATTTCATAGGAAATACCGAATTTGTCCAAAATCTCAGCTGCTTTTGCCATTACAGGCATATCGGAATCACTGCCCATTACAATACTGACCTGTGCCATGTGCTTTTATCCTCCTGTCAAAATATGTCGCAACTTATCAATCTACAGTGTACTAAACTTTTTTGGCAGATGCAACCTATTTTTGTATTACAGTTCACTCGTACCTTTTTGAAAGCAGATTTCATGCTCGCATGAAAATCTGCTTACAAAAAGGTACGAAGGGAGCGCCATTTTATGAGCAAAAGGAGCTGCAACGCAGCGGAGAGCGTCGAAGACGCGTTTTTGCGAATGGCGCGGGTGAACTGTAACGCACCTTCCCGCGAATAGCGCGGGTGAACTGTAAGATGTTTATCCCTGATACAGCGGCAAATTTAATTCTTCCGTGCCGTCCAGTACGAAGAATCCGTCCTTGATCAGGCCAATCCTGGTGCCATCTGCACATACCGCTGTTACCTCTGCCAGCTCTGCGTACGGAATCGTAATATCTGTGTGGCAGTTAAAATATGCCTTTTCCGGATCGGTATGACGAAGCGCGGACACCTCGTTGTCCCGCGCGATGATCGCCTTGCCATCCGGATTATAGGTCATGCGGTCTTCTTCATAGCTGTAGCAGGTATCACCCACTGCGAAGTGGGGGCCGGTCTTTTCTGCAATCAACACCGGAAGCTTGTCATTGATTTCATAACGGCGCGCCACCATATAAGCAGTCGTGTTCGTACCAATAGCAAATTCGCCGATCGGCAGCGTATCATGATGATACAGCACACCATCCTGCAGCAGCTTTTCGTTTTCCGCTTCCTTTTCGAAGTTACGGCAGGTGTATTTGGTAATCATGCCATCCCTAAACTGCAGCTCCAGATCGTTATACTGCATACCGCGCAAAAACGTCTGCGGTACATGCAAAACGCCTTCTGTTCCGGTCAGCTTCGGAGAGGTGAACACTTCCCCAACCGGAATGTTGACGTCCGCTACGCAGTTTTCGAAATTCGTTTCCTGCGCAGGGTTATTGAGCGTATGGAGCATGACCTTCATATCCGTGTGGTTGTCGCCGCGTCCCTTGATCTCCACCCACGCTGCCTTATCCAGCGCATCGATCAGGTGCTGCTGAATTGTCTCGTAGGTCTTGTAATCCAATGTATTGATCTTTAATACTTCGTCGAAAATCTCCGGGAAATGCTCGCCGATGCCCGGAACCGGGAACGCGATACAGGTAAAGCTTCTTTCCTCCGGGTCGATATATTCGTTCGTCATCGCACCCGCCTGGCTCTGATATTCGACATACAGCTTCTGCTGTTCGGCCGATAAGGTGAGCAGATGCTCCTTGCTCGCAGGCTCGAAGGGCTCTTCGCCGAATGCTTCGATGACAGCGGGACCTGCATGGACAACCGCCATATCTTTGTACTCTTCCCACGCATTTTTGCGGCATTCCAGCATCCTGTGGACATATTTTTTGTCCAGGTACAGTGCCTTATCGTTTTCATGGTCATAGTCGAACTGCCGGTTCACTGCACCGCCGAAAAATCCGAGCCGGAACACTCTGCGTCCCTCTGCAAAGCTCGCAGGTGTGCGGGCGATGACAGGCTCTAAGCCCATTTTTCTGAAGTTTTCAATTGCAGCTTTTACGACACGCTCAAAGCCCAGAGGATAACGGATCTGGACGGATTTCTTTTTGTCCAGAGGCTTCTTTGCCAGCTCAAAGCCCTTGCGAAAGCCCTCCGTGTAGGTGTCTGCGATTTTCTGAATTTTTTCTTCCGGCAGACCATTCAAATGCTCTGCCAGCTTCCACTGATCATCCGCGATATATTCCCCGAACCAGAACAGGTAACGGATATCAGACAGGTCTGCGTTTTCGATGATGTCCAGCGCAAATCTCTGTCCCCAGTCCACGGTATGGCGGATCGCATGCTCTGCAGTCAGCTCCGCATAGTCGCTTGCAAACCAGTAGAAAATATCCCGGATCTGGGAATATTCCGGTGCTTCTTTTGTCTCCTCGAAGCTTTCTGCAAACGCACAGTAAATTTCGACAAACAGCTCCAGGCGGATCGTGATGCCTTCCAGATCCTGTTCATAAATAAACGCAGGCAGGCTGCGCAGCTCCGCCGCAACTGCAGAAAGCAGCTGTCCAAAGGTTTCGCCAAGCTGTGCATACGCCCAGTCAGGGTTTGCATAGCTCGTCTCATAATTGCGTCCCATCAGGTCGATGAAGCAGCTTTCGTTGTGCCGTTCCAGCTCTTGCAGAGAGGCCTCCCGCATCGCCCCGGACGCTATCCATTTGTATTCTTCGAGCAGGACGCCCAGATAGTCCGCATTTTCTGCAAAATAGCGTTGAAACTGCTCCGGCATCCGTTTTTCTTTTTCGATTTCCAAAATACGCTGTGAGGCAAGCTCAAACCGTTCTTCCATTACTGTCATAATCCATACACTCCTACTGCCACAATCCCCCCGATCCCCAACAGGGTCAGGGCGTTCAACACAATGCCAATCCAGGCGAACAGATAAAATTTATCCTCTTCCAGCTTCGCCATAATTCCAATTACCAGACCTGCCACAGAAAAAATCAGGCACAGCAGTGTCACCACGCCGTAGCGCACATATGCCGTCCCATGATTCTGCCAGGTAAAATAGACTGTCAGGAAAACAGAAATCAGGGACATTGCCCCCAGCATTGCTGACAATATCCCCTTTTTGGATTCCCTCTTATCGGTAAAAATGTAATGCCTGCGCACGCCGGTCTCCTTTCCGAAAAGCTTCGCTTACGCAGTTCCCTATCTGTAACCGGGAACTGCGTAAAAATTCCATTTCCTGCATTCTCAGAAAATCAGTTTGCCCCGGTGCGCCAGCTGTCTTGCGCCGTTTACGATCAGCAGCACGCCGCTTGCAATCCCGGAAACCAGCACAACCGCGCCGACCGCGATATTCAAAGCGCCGCTGCCTCCCAAAAGCTTATAGGTCTTTTCTTCCATATTGGTTGAACCTCCTTATTTTGCACCGTACTGCGCGTAATAAGCGTCGATCGCAGCCTTTAAGGTATCATCAATATAAACCTGTCCCTTGTAGGGCTTGTTATACAGATATTCTGTCACCTCTGCCATGCTTACGATGGCATTGGCGTCAAAACCATACTTCTCTTTGATCTCTTCCAGCGCGCTCTTCTCAGAAGAAAGTCCGCGCTCCATGCGGTTTAAGGAAACCATCAGTCCAACAATCTCCACATCTGCCTGTGCTTTTAAGATCGGGAAGGTTTCTTCGATGGACTTGCCGGAGGTCGTTACATCCTCAATAATAACAACGCGGTCGCCGTCCTTTAACTTGCTGCCCAGTAAAATACCGGTGTCGCCATGATCCTTTACTTCCTTACGATTGGAACAGTAACGGATATCCTTGCCGTAAAGCTCGCTGATGGCCATCGTCGTCGCAACGGTCAGCGGAATGCCTTTGTATGCGGGTCCGAACAGCACGTCAAAATCCAGTCCGTAGTTGTCATGAATCGCCTTTGCATAATATTCGCCCAGTCTGCGCAGCTGTGTGCCGGTCACATAAGCGCCCGCATTCATGAAAAACGGGGACTTACGTCCGCTCTTCAACGTAAAATCGCCAAACTTTAAGACATTGCTGTCCACCATAAATTCGATAAATTCCTGTTTATACTGTTCCATTTCGTGTATTCTCCTTCGTTGCAGTGCATTGAAAATGCCTGTGCTTTGTTATGAATGCAGCGCGATCGCCTGCAGGTACAAAAAGATAATGTTAGTATAGCATTGCAAGGCAGGTTTTTCAACCGTTAACTAACAGCACTGCGCTAAAGGGTGAGAGGTCTAATACACAGCCGTTCTCATATACCGGCTCTTCCCGTTTTTTGCTGCCGCCAAAGCACTCCCAATCGCTGTTAAGCAACTCGCGATAGCTGCCGTCTTTCTGCAGCGGTACGGCATAGCCGTTTTGCGGCTGAGCGGAAAAATTGAATACGCCGATCACGGTCTGGTCGCCCGCCATTCTCTGCATCGCGTAGATCACGCGCCCCTCCTGATGGCAGTCCAGCCAGGTAAAACCGTCGCGGTTAAAGTCCTTTTCCCAGAGCGCCGGATGATCGAGATAAAGGTGATTCAGTTCCTTCATATAATGATAGAACGCTTCGTGAATCGGGAAATCCAGCAGGTTCCAGTCCTGCTCCCGCTTTTCATCCCATTCCCGGAACTGCCCGATTTCATTGCCCATGAAATTCAGCTTTTTACCCGGATGCAGCATCATATAGGCGTACATGGCGCGTGCCTGTGGGAATTTCCGTTCGTAATCGCCGTTCATCTTCTGCAGAATCGTCGCCTTTCCATGCACTACCTCATCGTGGGAAAGCGGCAGCAGATAATGCTCGTTATACGCATACATCATTGAAAAGGTCAGCTTGTGGTACGCTTCCGTGCGCGCCGACGGATCGAGCTGAAAATATTCCAGCGTGTCGTGCATCCAGCCCATGTTCCATTTTAAATCGAATCCAAGTCCACCCTGATCAGTGGGCGCCGTTACGCCGGGGAAATTCGTAGAATCCTCCGCCGCCAGGATACAGTTCGGAACGCGCTCTTTCAACCCTTTATTCATAAAACGGATAAAGTCAACTGCATTACCGTTTACGCCGCGCCGTTCATCCCCTTGCCAGTAAATGATCCGGCTGATGGCATCCATCCGGATACCGTCAAAATGAAACTCCTTCATCCAGTAATACGCCGCAGACTGTAAAAAGCAGCGCACCTCCCCACGGGAATGCATAAAATTACAGCTTCCCCATTCACTCACTCCAACATCCCTGCTCGGATATTCGTACAGCTCTCCGCCATCGTAACGTTTCAAACCGTAATCATCTGTGGCAAAGTGTACCGGTACAAAATCCAGCAGCACATAAATTCCATTCTGATGCATCTGATCCACCAGCTTCTGTAATCCCTCTGCCGTACCATACCGAGCAGTCGGAGCAAAAAATCCCGTATTCTGATATCCCCAGCTTTCATCGCAGGGATGCTCGCTCAGCGGAAGAAATTCCACACAGTTATAGCCGCTTTCCTTCAGATACGGGATCAGAACCTCTCCCAGCTCCTCATAGGTATACCAGTCGGTCTGTCCTGTACCCGGCTTTTTAAAGGAGCCGGCATGTACCTCATAAATATTGAGGGGCTTTGTGCTGATATCCTCCCGATCCTTTAACCATTTTTCATCGGTAAATGCATAACGGTTAAGATCCCGTACCACTGATTTATGTGCCGGGCGAAGCTCCATTCCAAACCCGTAGGGATCACAGTGCTCCTGACAGGAACCATCCCTGTGCCAGATACGGAATTCATACAGGTCCCCTTCTTTTACCTGGTCCAGTGTAATTTCATAAAAGTTGCCGTCATGCACCCGCTGCATTCCGTGTCCCTGTCCGTTTAATACAAGCTCTACGCCCGCTGCAGAGGGGGCAAACGTCCGAAACGTCGTGCGCTCCTTCGTGTAATGGGCACCCAGATATTTATAAGCTTCAAATTCCTGTCCGGTATAAAATCCGTAAAAATCCATGTTCTTCTCCCTTTCTTCTCTCTCCGTCCGCAAAGATCATTTTTTGCAGCCTGCTTTTCTGATCTGCAGTTACAGCTTCCTCGCGCCATTTGCAAAAACGCGCCGTTGATTTTCTTGACGGGTGTCTATTTACGCCGTATACTGATGATATTATCATACCAGCCGGAGCGTTTCCGGCACAATCGACAATCCTGCCCCTTGTTACAATACTGGACGTTTCGGGCAAATTGTCCAGAAAGGAGGGAATTCTTTTGGATCAACGGGAAATCAAAACCAAACGCGCCATCAAGAATGCATTTCTGATGCTGCGTGCCCAAAAGCCGATCGAAAAAATCACGATCCGGGAACTTGCCGCCCTCGCAGAAATCAGTAAAGCCACCTTTTATCTCCATTATCAGGATATTTACGACCTTTCCGAGCAGATCGGGAAAGAGGTGCTCACCAATATTTTAAACAGTATTTCCAGACCGGAAAATGTACTGGAAAAGCCCGATGTGTTCACAAGGGAAATCACAACGGGCTTCTTTTCTCAGATCAATCTGATCCAGCTTCTGTTCTCCGGTTCACAGGCGCATATTCTCCCAGACCTCGTCGATTCGTCGATCCGGGAATATATTTACCGCCTGAAACCGGAATATACAGACAATATGCAGTTCAACATTCGCCTCTCCATGCTCATCAAGGGAAGCTTCTATGCGTTTTATGATAACTACCACAAGTATGACAACGCTGCGCTGATCGATGAGATCTGCGCGTTTCTTGGACAGTGCACCCGATGAAGGAGCATTAACGCAAAGCGACCAGCAGGAAGAAATTCTCCCGCCGGTCGCTTTTTTTATTCTGATTTGCTCTGCTTAGAACTTTCCGCTTCGTCCCGAGCCTCCTCCACCGCTTTCGCTGTGGGTACTTGAGGAGGAAGAGCTTTCTCTCTCAATTTTGCGTCTTGTCTGGGTCGTGTGGGTGTAACGATCCTCTTTCCGGCTCAGCTTTAGCTTTTCGGAGACATAATCGTTCGCTTCTGTTTTCTGATGCACCGTGTGCATCTTCAACAGCAGCAGCAGACAGATAATGATAGAAATCACACAGGAAATTCCCAGTGCCATCAAAAAGCTCACCCCGAAATTTTCTCCGGGAGTCGCTTCATAATCCTCATAGTCACCGGAATCGTATCCCTCGGGCGCACTGACAGGTGTTCCCTGCTCTGCAAGCTGTAAGTAATTGCTGCAGGCATCGATATAGTCACCAAAGCCTCCATACCAGTCGTCATCCCGGAAATTATCCAGGAAATAGGTTTCCAGCTGTTCCTGACCATACGCGTTGAACACCTCAGAAGCCTTCGGACCGTATACAAACATCGCATAATCCCGATCCTCCATGCTCAGCAGGATCATAATGCCGTCCCGGTCCTCTCCCATGCCCATCTCATAGTCATGATAGATGGTATAATCTGCGGTATATACGCTCTCCGTGCTGTAATCCGTATAATCATCAACCGTTATCATATAGACGCCGCACTGATATTCTTCGGAGACCTGCTGTGCACGCTGCTCCAGATCTTCCCACTGACTGTCTGTCAGGATCCCGGCATCATCCGTTACATAATTTAACTGTGCATTGCTCTCTGCAAAAACTGTCATCGGAGCCAGAAGAAGACAAAGGGCCAGCAGCACAGAAACAAATCCGTTCGGTTTTTTCTTCATCTCTTTCTCCCCCTTACGACAGCATCAAAATGATCGTCAACACAACCGTCATCGGTGCTGCAATGGCTGCAAACAATCCCCAGAACTTTCCTTTGCTCGTCGGAAGGTCGCCGACCATCTTGCCGGTCTGACCGTTCATCGCAAACAAAAAATCCTGTCCGTTCCATTTCGTATGCAGCATCCAGACCGGAAGCAGTGCATAATGTACCTTGCCGCGCTTTAAATCGATCTGCTTGTGCTCAAGAGTACAGGAGTCATATCCGGTTACCGTTCCCCGAAGGGCATCCTCCAGTGTGCTGGCACAGCGCGTATCCGCACGCTTCTGGCTGTCCTTGACACTCACATCATATTTGTCTGCAAGAAAGCCCGGCAGATATGCAGTTGAAAACTCCTTTAACCCGCTGTAATCATAGGGCTCGATGGAATCCATATGATCATCCGGCATTTTGGATGACGCATCCACCGGAATTTTCTCAAAGCCGATGGAGCCGGCACGGGATACCTCATAATGACGGGTTTCCGTAATCTCTTCGTCACCCTTTTCGTATACCTTCGATGTCGTAGCCTTATAGGATGCTTCTCCGGAGGCTTTGCCGTCGAACATCCAGAACGGAACATAAACGCCCTGGATCTCTTCGATATGGTTGTCGTCCTTAAAGGATTTCGGCAGATAAGGTCTTCCCTTATAGTGCATTTTCAGTTTTTCGATCGCTTCTTTTTTGCTGACCTTAAACGGGATCACATAATCCGGCTTCAATACACCGGAAAACTGTCCGGGCACAACAGTCGGATTCCCGCAGTAGGGACAGGAGGTTGCAGCAGTCGTCTCATCACAGATCAGCTCCGCGCCGCAGGAGGGACAGTTGTAGCTCTTCATGCCGGCTGCATCCTTGCCCCAGTCGTCGTTGATATCCGAAGTATCCCAGCCCTCTTCGGCCGCCTTTGCCTGCTGTTGCTTTTTCTGTTCCGTCTCTTTTTCTGCCTTTTTCTGGGCTTCGACAGATTTTTCTTCCTTCTTGGCATACATCGCTTCGATTTCTGCGACTTCATACTCCGTACCGCAGTAATCACATTTCAGCTTGCCAAGGCTTTCCGAATAATGCAGCGGTCCGGTACAGGCCGGACACTGATAATTGGTAATTTGTTCCGCCATAACAGCTCATCCCCTCTCAGAATCGTAATCATCCCTGTATCTCTTTGGATCAGTTCTGTACATCTCCTACATCAAAGGGGTCTCCGCACTCCGGGCAGAATTTCGGCGGATTGGTGGGATCCTCCGGAACCCAGCCGCACTTGTTGCATTTATACTGTTTTACTGCAGCCGGTTTGGGCTTTCCGCATTCGGAACAGAATCTGCCTTTGTTGACTGCACCGCAGCTGCAGGTCCAGGTATCGTCAACAGGCTTGGGCTGACCGCATTCTGCACAGAATTTGCCGGAGTTTACTGCGCCGCAGCTGCATTTCCAGCCCCCTGCAGGAGCTTCCATCTTCGGTGCTGCCGCTGCCTGCTGTGCTGCCGCATTCGCTGCTGCCTGCTGTGCCGCCATCTGTTGCTGCTGCCCCATCGCATACAGGCTCTGCGCATTGATGCCGCCTGCCTGCTGTGCCATGCCCATTCCCATAAATGCCATTGCAGGACCGGCTGACGTATTGGAAGCAGCTGCTGTCATTGCCTGAGCCTGGGCACGGGACAGGGCGCCGGCTGCACGGGTCGGATCCATATATGCAGCTTCACGCTGCATCTCTTTGATCATCTGCTCGTCTTCTTCACTTGCCTTGACGGAAGATACGCCAAAGGAAACGATCTCCAGACCGCGGACATCCTTCCATTCTGCAGAAAGCTCATCATTTAATGCTTTCGAAATCTCCTTTGTATGGGCAGTCAGACCAGAATAACGGACACCGGTTTCCCCAACCCTTGCAAAGGCGGGCTGCAGTGCTGTCAACAGCTCTGACTTTAACTGATCATCAATCTTATCACGGGTATAATCCTCTGATACATTACCGCAGACATTGGTGTAGAACAGCAGCGGATTCGTAATTCTGTAGCTGTATGCTCCAAAGCAGCGGATACCGATATCCAGATCGATGCCTGCCCGTTCATCTACCACCCGGAACGGAACCGGAGACGGAGTCCCGTATTTATTGCCGGTAATTTCCTTTGTATTGAAATAATAAACTCTCTGTTCTTTAGGTGTCTCGCCGCCGAAGGTAAAACGCTTGCCGATATTTTTGAACACCGCACTGATACCAGCGCCTAAGCTTCCTGTAAAAACAGACGGTTCTGTGGACATATCATATGTATATTCACCCGGTTCTGCGCACACATCCACGATCTTACCCTGGTCTACGATCAACATACACTGACCGTCTGCAACTGCGATCAGGGAACCGTTGGAAATCACATTGTCACCGCCCTTGTTGCTTGATCTGCCGGATACCTTCTTGCGCCCTCTTACCGCCAGAACATCAACCGGAAGGGCTTCACAGTAAAAATACTCCTTCCACTGATCCGCCATTACACCGCCAGCTGCGCCCATTGCCGCTTTTATCAATCCCATACGTAAGTCCTCCTTTTTTTCTGCAGTCAGATTCCTTATCCAAAACATACACGGCTTATCGGCATTTGACTGCAATTTAACGATACTATCAATATTATTTTATCAGAATTTTCTACAAAAATCCATATATTTTAATTACAATTTTGTGCATCCCGTTCAGACAAGCCCCGGGCTTTGGCATATGCCAACAGCCTCTTTTGAGCATCCTCCAGGGTTCCGAAGGACTCCCGACAGCAGATCACCTTCCGGCATCCGTCCATGCAGCGCATCGCCTGCTCCAAAAGCGCCTCCGGAATCGGTTCAAAGGCCGGTGCGGAGAAAAGCTGGGAGGAAAGTGCCTTTGCTGCCGGATAATCCAGGTCGTTTTCCCAAAGCAGTCCTGCTGCAAAGGGGATGCCTTCCCGCTGCAGCCTCCGAAACGTATTTCTTCCGCTGCCATTCCCGGCGATGACAAATACCTCCGGAGTTCCTTTTACTGCCGCCAGCTCCATTTCCTGGCTTTCTTCCTCAAAGCTCCCCTGAGTGATCTGAAACAGCTTCGAAAGATGTCCCGGCCTGAAAATCTCCTCCGGCGTTCCGACCTGCTCCACAAAGGCTCCATCCACACACAGGATCCGGTCAGATACCCGCGCGGCAAGCTCCAGCTCATGCAGCGACAGGATCACTGTCAGTCCCTTTTTTTTCTGAAGCTCCTGCAGCACGGAAAGAAATTCCAGCTTATATTTTATATCCAGATAAGAGGTCGGCTCATCCAACAGCAGGATTTCCGGCTGCTGACAAATCGCCCGGGCAAGCAGGATACGCTGTCTCTGTCCGTCGCTGATCCTCGCAAAATCCCGGTCCTTGAATTCCAGCACATGCACGGCTTCCATTGCTTCCTGCACGGCTTCATGATCCTTTGCGGACAAAACTCCGAACCGCCCGGTATAAGGGTAACGCCCGGTTGCCACCACATCCTCACAGGTCATCAGCTCTGTATGCGGCCGCTTTGTAAAGACAACCGCCATCTTTTTTGCCAGCTCACGTCCCGAAAGACTCTGCAAATTTTTATCCTCCAAAAGGACACTGCCTCCCAAAAGCTCCAGCTGACGCGCAATGCTTTTTAAAATGGTGGATTTTCCGGCACCGTTTGGACCGATCAGCGTCAGGATTTCCCCTTTTTTCAATTCGATCTCAATATTCTGTATCAGCGGCTGGTTCTGATATCCGACACAAAGCTGTTTCGCCTGAAAATAATATGCCATCAGTCCACTCTCTCCTTTTTCCCGTAAGCCATCACCCAGAGAACCACCGGTGCACCAAACACTGCCGTCACCGTGCTGATACTCAGCTCTGTCGGTGCAAACAGCGTCCGCGCCAGCAGATCACAGAACAGGCAAAAAACACTGCCCCCCAGAAAGCTGGCCGGGATCATCCAGATCGGTTCTGCGGTTCCCAGCATTTTTTTGACCAGCTGCGGGACTGCGATCCCGACAAAGGAGATCGGTCCGGCAAAGGCCACAACGCACGCGGACAGAATACTTGAAAATACGACCATTCCAATTCGTAAAAGTCTCACATTCACACCGAGATTTAACGCATACGATTCGCCAAGCTGATAGGCGGACAGTGGCTTCGACATCAGAAACACCAGCACAAAAATGACCGTCACACAGATGCAGGCCGCCCTGACGCTGCTCCAGGTCGTTCCGGAAAAGCTGCCCAGGGACCAATTATGAAGATTTACAATGTCCGCATCCTGCGCAAACGTCACGACCAGCTCCGTCACCGCCGAGCAGATATATCCGATCATCACTCCGCTGACCACCAGCATGGACATCCGCCTGATCCGCCTCGACATCAACAGGACAAAGCCCATGGAAAGCATCGCCCCTGCAAATGCCGCAGCGATCATCCCTGCCGAATTCACCATCCTGCCCCTGCCCAGGAAAAAAACCATGACGAGTGCCACCACCATCTTTGCCCCGGAGGAGATTCCAAGTACAAAAGGTCCGGCGATGGGATTATGGAAAAAGGTCTGCAAAAGGTAACCGGACAGCGCCAGTGCACCTCCTAATACTGCTGCAAGGATCGTGCGGGGCAGACGCAGCTGCAATATGATCGTCTGCTGCTTTTCCCCCATTGGCTGACCGGACAGGATCTTTAGGATTTCGGACAGGGAAACCGAGACGCTTCCGATACAGATATTGAGCAATATGCCTGCCGCCATTGCTGCTGCCAGCAGCAAAAACGCTGCCAGAATCCTTCTTTTTTTCCGTACTGCACTGTCTGCAGAGTTTTTTTCCATGCTGTGTTATCCCTTCTGTTGTCTTTCCTTACTACTTCAACCGGTACAAATACCTGGTCTCTTTGTCATCGCCCGTCAGCATCCTGTGAAAATCCTCGATCAGATTTCCGGCCGACATGGACTGCTGATACATATCCTCTGTCGTACACCAGACCTGATGATTTTTTACTGCCTTAAAATCCTTTAACAGACTGCACTTTTTCAACAAATCCTCCAGGGTCTGTACCTGCCTGTCGATCGTCGTGTTATACACTAAAAAGTCTGCATCCTGCGCCCCATCATAAAAATCCTCCAGCTGCAGATTGACCGTTGAACGGCGGGAGTCCGGATCTCCCAAATTTTCAAAGACATACTTTCCACCGGCAAGCTCGATCATTTTGGGGATATAATCCGTGCTCTGGCGTACCTGCACCAGTCCGTTTGAAGTGATATAGAAAAAGGCGACAGTTTTTCCTGTGCTTTCTTCTGTTTCTACGCGCTTTAATGCTTCTTTTTGTTTTTCAAACAGTTGATCTGCTTTTTCTTCCTGATCCAGCAGCGCACCGAAAAAACGTACCCATTCCACGCGTCCCAGTGGATGTTCCTCATAGCTGGAATACTCCACCAGCGTCGGAATACCGAATTCGTCGAGCTTTTCCATCACCTCCGGGGTGTGGTAGATCATCGAATTTTCGATGGCCATGCTGCAGTTTTGGGATAGGAGCAATTCATAATCCGGCTGACTGTACTTTCCGGCATAAAGGAGAGTGCCATCCTTCATCGCCTGCTTTGCCGCCGGAATATACCAGTCCTCTTCCTTTAAGCCGCACATGGAAATCGCGTCCATGCTGTCTAACTGTGCAAACATATCCATTACGCTGGAGGCCACCAGATACAGGTTTTTCACAGGCTCCTGCAGCACGATCAGCTTTCCGGGCTCTCCCTCTGCAGAGGGGCTGACCAATGCTTCTGCGTCCTCCGGAGCTTGCTGATGTTTTGGAACAATCAAAATCCGGTCTCCATTTAGCCGTGTGGTCAGAAGCTTATAGCCGCCCTCGTAATAATCCACTGCAAAATTTTCCGCGTAGGAAAGCTCCATGCTGTGATCGTAGGTCAGAGGGGCGGCTGCTGTCTTCGCAGGGTTTTCTCCGACTGCAGCTGTCTGCTGCCCTTTTTCTGCACCATCGGCATCTTCCTGTTCGGTCGTATCTGCTTTTGCTGCATTCTGACCGTTTTCCCCGGCATGAAAGTTCAGCGTGTATTCGATTTCATGGGGTGTGCTCATCGCCACTGTATCTGCGATGACGGCAATATCCTGGTCGAATGCCTCCACCGGAATTTGAAACACAGAATTTCCCTCTGTATTGACCGGAAGATATTTTTCCCCGTCCACCACCATGTAGTCATAATTGGGACTGCTCCATTCCAGCGTTGCCACTGCTTTTCCGTCCTTTATCTCCACCTTTGCCGGAGAAGTGACAGATGCCCTGCCGCTTCCCCCCAAAAGCTCCACCTCCATCTGATACGTACCGTCCTGAAATTCCCAGCCAGTCTCTTCTTTCGTAAGTACTGTCTCCGTCTGCTGCTCCGATACGAAGGCCTGACTGCTGCAGCCACACATTCCCAACAGCCCCAGCACAAGCAAGCCTCCTGCAATCCATTTTTTCTGCATATCCTCTTCCTTTTTATCCTGTAAATAATTGTTTTATGTCTGACCGATCGGCGTAATTATACCATGCATACCTAAGAAGAACAACCGGATACTGCAGTGCGTTAAAAAGTGAAAATCATTGACACCCTTATGGAAAACGATTACAGTAAAACTATAAAACAAGTATTCCTTTATGTAAAACAATCCACTATGAAAGGATATCTGATCTATGAAGGTTACTGTCCGTCTGCTGTCTGGCGCAGACCATCTCAGCCAGATCCTGACCGGCTTCCAGATGCTTTCCCGGGAAAATAAGCTCACCCTCGACATCCTTGACTGCCGCAAAGACTCTCCTGTTTATCAGGAAGCGTTTCTGGAGGCCCAGGTCAATGGGATCCGGATTCTGTTTGACCTGATGGACGGCTACTGGTATAACCGCCCGGAAACAGTTTTCCCGTTGTATCATTCCGCAGATATCGTTTTTAAACGGTCTTTTTCATCTGTTAAAAACAGTGAGGTTTTCGGAGCATTTTCAGAAAAAATTCATCCGCTGGGCTTCAACTATCACGTGTTCTGTCCTGGCTCCCCTCTGATTGGTACCACTTCGAAAATCGGATTTTTGAAAAAACGCATCAAAGGGGTGACCTGCTACGTCTCCGACTATGAGGCAAGGATGACGCACGTTTCTGCCCGCCCCCGGATTCTTTTTATCACTCGCCTCTGGGACCCGGCAGAACCAGTTGTTCAAACGGATTCGGAGCTCGTCCGCCAGTGGGGCGAAATCAACGAAATGCGGATGCTGCTCGTACGAAAGCTGCGCGCCGCCTTTCCGGAGCAGTTTATCGGAGGCATTCAGGACAGCCCGTTTGCGCAAACGCAGTGTCCTGACCTGATTCTTTCCGAACACTCCACCTGGAAACGGATCTATCTGCATCGCATGAAGCATTCCGAGATCTGCATCGCCTCCACCGGTCTGCACCAGTCTTCCGGATGGAAAATTGCAGAATACCTCGCCGCAGGAAGGGCGATCGTGTCCGAGCCGCTTTGTTATGAGGTTCCGGGGCCGTTTCAGGCAGGCGAAAACTACCTGACCTACACCTCTGCAGACGGCTGCATCGAACAGATCAGGACGCTGCTTGCACATCCCGAACAGATTTTACAGATGGGACAGCGAAACCGCGCTTACTACGATGAGTGGCTGCGCCCCGATCAGATTGTGGCAAAGGCACTGGAGCAGGCGAAGATTTCGCTGTAACGCAACAATAGAATGCACGCTCTGCGAGCATTCTATTGTCATGAATTAAACCCCAAAGGAGGGTTTTACGATGACTCAGCAATCAGATCATTCCTCCCGCCATGCAGGCTTTGAACTGCTGCGGATTCTTTCCATGATGATGATCGTCCTCATGCACGGGATCGGTCACGGCGGCCTGGGAACAAACGCTGCTCCCGGAACATTTCCCTATTTTATTTACTGGCTCCTGTTCATGCTCGGACGCGTCTCTACCAATTGCTTTGTCATGCTGACCGGCTATTTTATGTGGCAGTCCAAAACAAAAGTATCCCGCCTGTTTCGAATCGAAATGCAGGTGCTGTTTTATTCTCTGCTGACCTTTGTGATCGGGCTGTTTGCCGGTTCTTCCTCTCTATCTGCCGGCACTCTGCTGCGGGCTGTTTTTCCGACCACCTCCTGTGTATACTGGTTTTGCTCCTGCTATTTCATATTGTATCTTGCGATCCCGCTGTTAAATAAAATAATTGCTTCCCTCACAAGGGCTCAGTACCGTTTTATGCTGATCGTGCTCTTTCTCCTATTCAGCCTATGGTCGACCGTCTGCTTCTGGTCCGGCATGGCGCGGGTGGAAAACGGCTATAGTTATGTATGGTTTTTCGTTCTTTATTTTACGGCAGCATACCTTTCCATCTATCAGGTGCGGATGTCCTCTGCCCTCTGCCTGAGCCTCTATTTCGTCTTTTCCCTGCTCTCTGTTCTGGTGCGGATCTCTGCCTCCGGGATCGAAGCACGGATGGGACTGGAAGGAATGCTCGACACACTCGGCGGATACCAGTCTCCGACCGTGTTTTTCGCATCCGTTTGCTTCTTTTTGTTCTTCCAGAATATCAAAATTCAGGGCAATCGCCCGAAAAAAATCATCCTTGCGATCGCCCCGCTTTCTTTTGGCGTATATTTGCTGCATGACAGCGATTTTACCCGCGCATTTCTCTGGGAAAAAATCGCGCTTTCCCGTTTTGGAAGCCTGCCTGCGTCCCTTGGCTACCTGGCTATCGCAACCGTTTGCATCACCTGTGCAGGGTATCTTGTCGATACGCTGTATCAAAAAATTTACCGGGTGGTCTTTCGGAAAAAAGCGGAGGGGAAAGTGGATGAGATCGCAGCACGGATTTATCGGAGCATCGGAAAAGGCGAGTGAAGCTTTTCACTCGCCTTGATCTTTATTCATGACAATAGAATGCTTGCAGAGCGTGCATCCTATTGTTTCTTCACCGGTTCACAATCCTCTAAACGCTTCTCAATAGTTTCCCATGCCGCTCAAGCGCCCGCTCTACTTCTCAATCAGGCTCACATAAATTTCCTGCAGACGCTTTGTTTCTTCCACAATATCGTAGCCCGCGCTGCGTACAACGCTGCGTCCCTCTGCTCTGTCCCTGTCAGCCGTTCCCAGCCTGATCAATTCCTTTGCCCAGACCTCATCCGGCTGCTCCAGGCTCAGCCGAACCGCCCTGTCTGAAAGGATGATTTCATCCGTAATCGTATCCGAGAACACACACGGCAATCCGGATGCCTGCGCTTCAATTCCGACAACCGGCAATCCCTCAAATAAAGACGGCATCAGGAAAACATCCATCGCCTGATACCAGATCGAGGTATCCTTTTGCACGCCGAGAAACGAAACGCTGTCATAAATTCCAAGCCGTTTTGCCTTTTCTTCCATGGCAGCCTGCAGCTCACCTTCTCCCGCCAGCAGCAGATGGCTGTTCGGATATATTTTTTTCAGACAGGCAAACTGTTCCAGCATCCGGGTATGATTTTTCTGTACCATAAACCGCGCCACAGAACCGACCACCAGCTTATCCTCCAGATGATATTCCCGGCGAAGTCTGGTGCGTACCTCGCTGCGATAGACAAACCGCTCCAGATCGATGGCATTATGGATGAGTACACCGCTCTCGTTCCATCGTTTTTCACCGAAATAATAGATTCCTGCTTCTCTCCCGCATGCAAAATAATCCGTCGCTGCTCCCGGAATCATCGCCTTACAAACCAACTTGACCGGCAGTTTCAGTCCATGCGGCAGATGCGTATTATGCGCATGGGCAATTCGAACCGAAAATCCCGCCTTTTTTGCTCCGTTTAACGCATAAAATTCCATCGCCTCGTTATGGGCATGCAGCACCTTAATTTCTTTTTCCCGGTCAAGGAGTGTCTTCATATAGCGCAGATATTCCGGATACTTTAAGGGGCTCAGTCCCGGTCCCATAAAAATACGACCGCCCAGAGAACGCACCTCAGCATCAAAAAATCCCGGTTTTTCTTTATTTACCAGAAAGTCAAACTGAAACTGATCCCGATCCAGATGCCGGTAATAATTCATCAGCATCGTTTCGATTCCGCCGCGATCCATATTGCTCACAGACTGCAAAATTCTGATCATCTTTTCCGCTCATTTCTGCGCACGCTTTTTTGCGCATGTCGAGTTTGTGTCAAGTGCGCGCAGACACAAATCTCGCGATTGAAAAATTTTATTTTTCAATCTTTTCCTGTCCTTTCCGTCCCTACTTATTATGCAATCAACGGAAACCACTTTCCCTGCAGCTTCCACAGTCCATACTCCGAGGTCATCAGCGCCCGGTGCGCTGTCCGGACTGCAAACGGCGCATGTTTTGCTTCATAATCTCCCGCATTTTTTTGGTAAAGCAGACAGCAACAGGCAAATACGCCCTGTTTTTCTTCTTCCGTAAGCCCTGCCACACACACATAACAGTAATTCGACAGCTGCAGCGTCAGATTTCGATAAAACAGTTCGTCGCAGGGCTGCTTGATTCTTCTGTGCTGCTCCAACAGCTCTTCCACGATCCAGTATGCCTGCACCGCCTTTTTCGTCCCCTGCGAGGTAAACGTAATTCCGTTTGCATTTCTTCGCCATGCATAGACCACCTGCGAAATGGAAGCGATCTTTTCTGCCGCCGGAAAAATCAGAAAATGGATGACCGCATCCTCAAAGCAGGTATATCCTGCCGGAAACCGGATCTCTTCAAACAGGCTCCGACGATAAAGCTTCGCCCACGGAGTCCCCGGCAAATCCAGACAGTCATATGCCGTGCGTTTTTCATAAATATGTTCTGCAAACCGCTGTGCTGCCCCAAATTTCCCGTCTCCATCCAGATACTGCCAGCCGCCCTGCACGATATCCGCACCGGTCTGCTGCGCTTTCTGCAAAAGCGCCGAAATCGCTCCCGGCAACAGTACATCGTCACAATCCACAAACAGAAGATATTCTCCTTTTGCCTGCAAAATCCCGGCATTGCGTGCCTTCGCTGCACTTCCACCGGTTTCTTTCGTCAGCTCAACCCTTCTGACTTCTCCCCAGTTTGCATATTCCTCCAGGATATCGCCGCTGCTGTCTGTAGAATTGTCGTTGACTGCAATAATTTCCACTGTACTGCCGCACTCCTGCGCCAGAATGCTGTTCAGACACTGCTTTAAATCCTTCTCCCCGTTATGTACCGGAACGATGACGGAAACAAGGACTTTTGTCTGCCCAAAGGGCTGCAGCGCCTGCCAGTCATCTGTATCCGCTGCCGGTCTGAGATAGCATTTTTTCGCCGCCTCTGCCGCCTGCAAAAGCGCATTCTCGCTCATCTGTTCTTTTTTTAAGCATCCAAGCAGACCGACGGCAGCCCGTCCGACCATTCTTCCGCCCCACGCGCCGACCGCAGCGGCGCAGCGGTTTTTCGTCCAGTCATAAATGAATTGATAAGCTCTCTGATTCCGCAGCATGTTTTTTATTCCTTTCCTTCAGCCTTACAATCGCTTCAAAAGTCCGCCGGCAGTTATTTCCGTCATGCAGCGGGAAAAACCGCTCTGTACGCTGCGCGTATTCTGTCTGCATCTCCATGCCGTTTTCAAAGCTCTCCGTCAGGGCCTCCAACAGCGCTTCCTGTGTCGTACATACCGGTCCAAACCCGTCCCTTCGGAAATCGAAATATCCCTTCTGATAATGATATTTACGAAACTCCTCTTCGTCAAACTGATAATACACAACAGGCTTACGCAAAAACGCCACATCAAAAAAGACACTGGAATAATCCGTCACCAGGAGTGCACAGTCCATCAGAAGCTTCTGCACATCATGGGTCTCCTTCGACACGATTGTGATCCGGTCCGAGCCCGATTTAAATCTCCGGCTGTCCTTCTGCATCTCAATATGGGGATAAAAAACGAGCCGATAATCCTGCTGTTCCAAAAGCTGCTCCAGTTCCTTACAGCAGAGCAAAGACTGAAAGTGCTCATAATACGCTGTTTTTCGAAACGCCTCCCCTGTCGGGTAATGGGAGCCGCGCCAGGTCGGCATAACAAGAATCATCTTCTCTTTACGCTCTGCCCGGATCAAATTATCAAACCGCGCCAGTCCGACGTACTGCGGCACATGTTCCGGATATCCAAACGTATCGCGGATGTATTCATATTCCGGCTTCGCCCCGCAGACAAACAAATCCATGTACATATTTTTACGATGCAGCCATTCCATTTCATCCTTGATGATGCCATGCTGCAAAAAAACCTGTTTTCCCCTCGCCCGGATTCCTTTTCCTGCAAGATGATAAAATAAAATCAGATCCGGCGCACAGGGCTGTACATGGGTACCGATCAGAAAATCCGCGCAATAATACGCCAGATAATGAGAAAAGCTCCCTCTCGGAACCATTCCTCCCAACGCCTCGATTTTCGCCCGGTCAGCACTGTCTGTCTCGATCACATAACACGCATTGATTTCCGGATGCTCTTCTTTTAAATACCGGTAAAACCAGTAACCGTTATCCCGCGCATCGTTTCCGCGCTCACATACCAGCCACAGCTCCCGATATTTGGCACTGCAGCACCTGCAGACCGCACCGAACAGCTTAAAAAAGGCCATCAGGCATAGTTCCTTCAGATAACACAGCGCTCTTACAACTCTTCTCATGTTCCCTCTCATCCTTTTTCCGGTTCGCCTGTCAACGGTGTCTCTGACTGGAAAGCCAAATAACCGCCCTATACTGATGAAGCTTTAATAAAAGCAGCTTAATCCGGTCATTTCTGCTGTGAAAGCTCTTTACTGCAGTATTTTTTATTGCGTTTTCCACCCGCGGCAGCTTCACCGTTTTTTGCAGCCAATCTGTCCGCTCTTTGGCAGACAAAGGACCGCTGCAGACATTTTTAATGCCGAGCTGCAAATCCCGCACCGTACAGTAACAGGCTTTCTTCCGATGCATTTCGCTGTCCTGCAGCCCCCAGTCCTCTACCACGCTCCAGACCGCATCGCTTAAATAAAAATTGTCCTGCAGCCGCTCCGGATGCCAGGAGTTGGAAAGCGACGCGCTGCGCGCAACCGTATAATGATACAGAGGCTTTTGGATCGCTACCAGGCAGGACGGATTCTGCCGCATAAACGCTACATAAAACAGACCATCCTCCCCGAGTGTCCGCTCCGGGAATCTCAGATGTTCTGCTTCAATACACGCCCTGCGCAGCATTTTCGTGGCAACCAGATAGTAGGATGCCAGCACATCAAAATGCTCCTGAAACGGTTTTCCCCGATATACGCCGCAAAGCGCAGGACCATCGATCAACGTCTTCACACAGTTGCCGTTCTTATCGCAATAATCATTGTAAATTCCAAACATCACGATATCTGCGTTTTCCTTTTTTGCAGCCTCATATAACACCTGCGCCATGTCAGACTCCACCCAGTCGTCCGGATCCAGAAAACAGACATATTCGCCCCGCGCCGCATCCAGCGCTGCATTCCGCGCCTTTGCCACACCTTTGTTGGGCTGATCGATGATCCGAAACCGCGGATCCTCTGACGCAGCGCTCTTACAGATCGCAAGGCTGTTGTCCCTGGAACCGTCATTGACGAAAATCGCTTCGAACCCGGGCATTGTCTGCGCTTTCAGACATTGGATGACCCGAGGCAGATAACGCTCCATATTGTAAACCGGAATCACAAAGGAAATCCCTGGTGTCTTCATTTGGTTTTCTCCTCCTCTTTATCCCTCCTGCATCATGCTTCGGATCTGTTCCTGCATTTCCGCCCTGCTTTTGGGCTTCCAGATCTCCTTCTTGGGCGGCTGATGCCGTTTTTCAGCATAAGAAAGCACAATAATCCGAAGCGCCATCGTGCTCCAGAAATAAAATGCCGTATTATCCGTCAGATAAGTGATCGTCATATATCCAAGATCCGCCATGTACAAAAGCGCCGTGTTGTTATCCGCATACTTCGTCCAGAAAATCGGACCTATCACATACTGGATGCCGGACCACAATATAAAGCCCGGGAAACCCATTTCCACAAATACTTTCAAAATATCATTGTGAAATGGATAGGGATGGTTGATCAGACCGGAGCTGTACCAGTTTGCAACGATCGAATCCACATATTCAAAACCGTGTCCCATATAGCCGATGGAAAAATCATAATGCTCTCCGACAAGCTGCCACAAATAATCACGCCCCATCATGTCGATTCCGACCATATTCATAATCTTTGACACTTCTCCCGTCCGAACCCCGTAAACATACAGGAAAAAGAACGCAACCCACAAAAGACCCTGTAGGATCAGAAAGGGCTTTAAAAACTTTTTATTTTTCAAAAAAAACGAATGCACAACGAAAAGAACGACTGCCGGAATGGCGATCCGCTTCATTCCGACCAGAAAGAAAAAGGTACACAGTAAGATCATCCGCCAGCGCTTTTTTCTTTCCCTGCGTGTATCTTTCGGTGCAAACACCACATAATAGAGCACAAGCTGTCCGAATACAAACGTCAGGTCATGAATTTCCAGATTTCTTGCATAGCCCTCCGCATCACCGAAGGTCACCAGACAGGTGATCAGGGACTGTATACTCGCTGCAATACCAAAGGATGGAATCTCCAATACCATGATCGCCCCGTTTGCCAGGCACATGGCGACCGCAAACAGATCCACTGCTTCTGCACCAAACAAATACACACCGGAAAGTGCCGTCAAAATCGCAATGCTCTGGAAGATCACCTTGGAACAGCCCCGGATCATGGAGGAGAGATTCATAAAATTCAAGATCCAGATCACCATGGACCACAAAAGCAGAGCTGTGATCAGGGACATGTAAAACAGCGTAGGTCCTTTCAGCTGTTTGAAGCGTTTCAGATCCGGAAAAATGATCGCATATGCTATAGTCATACAAATGATACCGACTGTGATCGCCTTCGGCAGACCGCCAAGCATATTGTTTAACGTTTTCCATTCTCCCAGACCTGCGGCTGTCAACAGAAAAATAAAGCAGAGCCGCAGCCCTTTCTGGATAACCGGATTGTTCTGATCCAAAAAGGGGCGTGGCTTTTGTTTCACTGTGTAGTCTTTTTTTACGATAATTTCAGATAAAGTACGCAACCGCAAACTCCTTATCAGTCTGTCATCTCATGGAACGCATTTTCAGCCATCTGCACAATTCTTTCCATAGACCTTTATATTCCTCTAAGTTTGTTAAAACATTCACCAGGAGATAGAGTGCCGCAATCCACAGGGAATTTAATACTGCAATTCCCGCAACATAAAAGTAATTGACCGCCCTGCAGCCGTCCAGCCCGAGTATCCATAACACGACTGCTGCAACTGCCGCATTGACTGCGACCTTTTTTATGCTCCGTTTTGCATTTCCCGGACGGACATTACCGAACATGTACCGGGAAAGCGCTATGGTCCGATAGGTAAGTGCAGCCAGGGTTCCTATCAGACAGCCTGCAATTCCGATCCGCCAGGTCAAGATCAATGAGACCAGGATATTGATGACCATTTCCCGGACAGCCTGTCCTTTCGTGTCATCAAATTTTCCGGCGATGGATTGCAGCTGGATCAGCGGCATTTCCACACAGGACAGGATCGACCATGCCGCAAACAAAAGCAGCATCTTCTTGCTGTCATAGATCGACGCATCCGCTATTCCACTGGTATACAGACGGATGATGGGCATCAAAAATGCCGTAATCACCGTATAGACCCAGAACACAAACATATAATACAGGGATTCATACCATTCAAACGCCCGTTCAAACTGCTCTCGGCTGCTATGATACAACTGTCCGAACCGAAACGTCACTCCATTGGAAAATGCCGTAATCAGCTGTTGGAAATTTGCAAAAAACAGCGAAAATACCGCATATACGCTGGCATAATTCATTCCGCACATAAAAGAAATAATAACCGTATCCGTATTGGAAAATAAACAGGAAGAAATCTGATGGATCAGAACAGAGTTTTTCTGGGCCAGAGCACTGTGATCCGGCTCTGCCTTCCAGTCGATCCACTGATAATGCTTCCGCACATAAAAGATGATAAAAACAACCTGAACGATCGAAGGTACACAGTAGGTGGCCTGGATCAGAAGCAAATTATCAGAAATCATCAGAAAAATCAGCTTTAACAGATTGGAAATGACCATTGTGACCATCGCCAGGGATGTCACGACATATTTCTTTCCCTCTACCTCAAGAAATGCATTGTACTTTCCCCGCAGCGAAAACAGTACAATTCCAGGCACACCATACAGCAGGATGATGCAGCAGACCGTAAAATAATCCAGCTCCGTTTTTATAATCAGCGGATATAACAGCGCAAATCCAACTGTAATCGCAGTATATGCCACGCTCGTCTTCAGGTAAAACCTGCGTGTTGCAGACAAAATCCCATTGATGCTCCCGGTATCGCCCTTTGCTACAGGTCCATACAGGGAATACTGTGCCGAGAGTCCAACCCCCGCCTCCAGAAGGGACAGATATGCAAAAATATTTTTTATGGTGCTGTTGAGTCCATTTACCTCTGAGCCAAAATTAACCAGATACAGTCTGGGAAGTACCAGACCAAACACCGCAATGACAACCTGATATCCAATTGCCGTTATAATATTCAGGATTACCCGTTTATTTTTTTCACTGCTTGTCGTTGTTTCCGCTCCGCTCATCGCACCATCGTTTTCCTTTCCTCTTTCCTGTCTGTTACGCCGGAAGACCGATTTTCCTGAAAATGTCATCCAGTCGACAAAGCCTGATCAGCTTTCCGAACAGCCAGGGCAGTGCAATCGCACTTACCATACAGGCTGCAACCGTTGCCACAGCAGAAAAATGCAGCTTCTCATACAGAAGCATCCCCAGCAGGGCACAGCAAAACGGCTGATGATACAGATAGTACCGCATCGTATTTCTGCCAAACTGCACAAGGCGTCCCAGGTACCGGTTCCACAGAATACATACCGACAAAATTCCCAGGCAGATGCCGACCGTAATCGCATTATCCACATAGGACATCCCTAGATCTATATAAGGATTGTCATAAATCTCTACCGGTAAAAAGCAAATTTCCAGCACCAGCGCTGCGAAACTGCACGCTCCCACTGCTGCCAGAATTCCAGCCTTCTTTTCCACCTTTTCCCGTACAAGCAGCGTCCCGAGCAGGAAAAAGAGATATTTCTGGAAAAATCCCTTGAAAACCCATACCCAATCCCTGCAAAACAACGTATAAAATGCCGGCAGTGCCAGAATCAGAAGTATTGCTGCCCTTCTGGCATACTTCTCTGAAAGAAACTTATCCTTCAAAAAAGTGACTGCTGTAAATAAAAACAGGGTCTGCAGATACCAAAGATGAAAGCTGTAAGGATTTTCATTTTTCAGCATCGCAGCCAGGTATTTTGCCGGGGAAATTTTCTGATAGGCAGTATTTTCCAAAAGCGCCCTGCACGGTGCAAAAAGCTGCGCAGCGACAAATATCACATAAATCAGGACGGAATAGGAAAACCACGGCAACAAAAGAGCTTTTGCTTTTTTTCCCAAATAACGCCACTCCGTCAGGGTTTTATTTTTTTCAAGCGTCAGGGCGTACCCAAAACCGGAGAGCAGAAACAGCAGCGAGACGTGGAACCGATACACCAGCGTATAGGAAAAATCGCACCACGCATAGGCTGCCCGCATATTCTCCCGAAAGGTATGACCATAGATAACCAGGAGCACCGCAATCCCCCTGGCTGCATCAACATAATGAAAACGTCTATCCTTCACGTTTCCTCCTCTGTCTTATCCTTTTTTTCTTTCTCCATCTGCTTCCATTTTTTCTGTGAAAGGCGCAGCAGCTCTCGGATTTCATAAGTATCTGTTTCTTCCGTCGTTGCCCACGCCGCCGTATAGCGGATCGGATATTCCGGATTTAAGCTGTTATATTCCTCTACCTGATTGTCCAGGATCCGGATCATGGCTGCTGCCTTTTTGCTGCTGCACTCTTCAAAAAATACAACAAAGCGGCCAATTCCATTATATCCTCTCATGCCTTCCGTATCTCCCATCAGCTGTACCAGTCCGGCGAAATCCTTTAACACGCCATCGCCTACGGTATATCCGAACCGCTTTGTCAGTTCGGACAGATTATCCAGATTCAAAGTAAAGCAGGTGAAAGCTTCCGGCAGAACCTTTCCCGCCATTTCTCCAATATAAATATTTAACTTTTCCCGGTTCGGCAGCCCTGTCTTCTTGTCGACATACAACAGATAGTCCACGATATCCGACAGTCGTCCCAAAAGGACTGCTCCGCAGCAGCCGATCACGAAAAACAATACCAGCGCGAGCATAATATAGAGCTTGATATTGATCGAAGGCGCTACGCGGACAGAGCTGACCATTTTCAGATAATCCGCACTGATATACAGATTCAATTCCTTACTGCTGGTATTGACGATTTCGTAATATTCCTGGAGCTCGTTCTCATAATCATTGATCATCTGCTCCATTTGAGTATGCTCTTCCTCTGTTCCGCCAAAGGACACGTTCTGAAAGGCCGTCAGGGTCTCTTCCAGAAACTGACGGTCGATCTTGTCTGCCGCGATGGTCTTATCAATTCCGACCAGCTCAAGGATCAGGTTATCGTAGGTTGTGATCGCCTTTTCACCGGCTCCTGCATCCTCGATGGTTCCCAGAATATAATTAGACGAAACATTGTCTCCGCCCTCTGTAAAATAGCTCTTCAGAATTCCGGCATTCTTTTCCACATAGGAAGCGATCAGCCTTTCGATCTCGCTGCGCTGCTGTGCTCCAACCGCTTCACTGTTCTGGGAATCTGCAATGCTGTTTGCAATAAATTCCTGCAGGATCTTACCATCCCGTATCTGCGGTCCATCCAGAACATATGCATACAGCTTCGGGATCTCATATTTTTTCAGTTCAGAATAAATCGCACAGAGATCTTTGTACGTATAGCCTGTCTGGGAGGATCTGAAGTTCGGGTAGCTTTCCCGCTTTGCCAGCAGGAAATCATGCATATCGTTGGTATCGTTTTCGAGGATACGGACACATTCATAATAATCATAACCGTTATCCAGAAGATTCCTGGACGGATTCAGGGACAGCTTCTGCTCCACATATTTTTCCGTATAATAGGTACAGTAGCTCTGCATGATCGCATCCAGCATATTGCGTGCATAGCTGCCGCCCAGCTTTCCATCCACCACCAGACTCACCTTATAAGTATCCGGAAAATAGGTAACTTCTTCTCCCTTTTCGATCAGTGCATCGTTGATCTTCTCCTGTTCCTCTGAAATAATCGGTGTAACGCTGCAGTTCGATCGTACTGTCGTCAGTCTTCCGGATGCTCCAAGAGAATCCATCGCCTGTGCAATTACGGTAGAGGAATAGATTTCATTCACATCCAGATCAGAACCGTCCGGGGCATAGCCGTCCTTTATGCCGTCATTTGTGTACTTCAAAACAACAGATGCTGTATATTGCTGCTTTCCCTGCGCATACAGGTAAATCATTGCCGCCCCTGCCATCGTCAGCAAAAAAATCAGCATACTGAAACGTTTCAGATATCGCAAAATCTCAAACTTTTTCACTTTTCTTTATGCCCTTTCTGTTCTTCCTGACTTTCCTCAGAGAATTCAAGCCCACCATAAACGCCAGAACTGCTGCAGCTTTCATTCCTGTCTTTTTTACGTTAATTCGTTGAGTAAAGGACGCATTACTATAAGTAAAAGAGACATAGTTCTGTGACTTGTATCTGATATATGCCTTATCCAATATAAACAGCTGATCCGAAATCTCATTGATTCCGTTTTCCAGCTTGTTGATCATATCCTGTGCTTCCTTCAGACGCCCTGCATCATCGGTAACCGTCTGCATCTTCTCCACTACATAACTGGTATCCACGATTTCCGACTGATAATCCGTCGCTGCCTGCAGCGAGCTGTCCGCAGAACGCGCCATATTGTCCATTGCAGTCTTTGTCCGGGACATGTAATATTCTTCCATCTCATCTGTCGTCGGGATCATGACAACGGATGTCATGGACTTTTCATATACGGAAATTCCGTTTTTGTTGGCATCATAATATGCCATTTCCTTCTGTGCGGCAATATCGTCGATTTTGTTTTTGTACTCCAGAATGCTGATCAGCAGGGAAGCATCCTTTGCAATCCCTCCTTCGATCACGTAGGCCTTCACATTCGGAATATCATAATCCACAATATTGTTGATCTGCTTGCTCAGCGTCGTGAAGTTATTGGTAGACGAATCCGGATTTTCGGTATCGACATAGCTCTTGTTTTCGCTCAGACGCGCATTTAAATACTGCATGATACATTCTGCCCGCAGCTCCAGCTCATTCAGACGCAGGTAGGGCTCACAATCTGTTGTAATTTCGAGTTTTTCCTTTAACATGTCCTGATTATCGCAGTAGTTTTTCTGAAAAAACTCACGGTATGCTTCACAGATACTTTTCAGCAGACTGATGGTTGTCCGATTTTTCAGTTCCAATCCGTCTGCATTGAGATTGATATTATAGGATGTGCTGATGTAATCGTCACTTCCGCCCACATGTCCCGTTCCTTCCGGAGTGATGAAGACATGGCTGGCAAGCTCCGATGCGGAAATGCTTCCCTGCAAACCAACTTTTTCGATGGCACGCTGCATAACCTCCTCTGAAACGATTTCATAGGCGTTAAAACGGGTTTTATTCGGGCTTAAGCCCCGGGATGCCTCTGAATAATTAAATGAAATATTCGCGCTGGACCAAATGCCGCTTTCCGCATAATGAATGCATCCAAACAAAATGCACAAGATCAGCATATAATATGTCATCCGATATTTGTTTTCCCACAGTATCTGAACTGCTCTTTTCACTTTTCCTTTAATTTCTTTCATTGCACTATCCTACTTACGGCATTGGAAGGTTTAGTTAATATCGATCACTGAAAGCTCCGGAACATTATTGATCCTCGGCCATTTGTCGGAATCTCCCAGTCCACGGCTGACAATCAGCGTCGCCTTGTTGTCAAGGGTATAGACACCTCCTCCATACTCCGGGAACAGTCCCTCTTCCGCAGAATAAAGAGCGCCCAGCTTCGGCAAACGGACAATTCCGCCGTGGGTATGTCCTGCAAGTCCAAGGTCAAAGCTGTAATTTTCCAGCTTCTCCGGGAAATAAGTAGGCACATGCGCAATACAGATGCGCAGATCATATTGATCCTCTGCTTCCTGCGCCTCCATA
>ENA-ORNK01000606-ORNK01000606.1-human-gut-metagenome-genome-assembly--contig:-NODE-606-length-42771-cov-13.539095_pt1 | contig 42771 bp, 38 predicted proteins | sample MGYA00242115_ERZ509022 | MGnify/ENA primary metagenome ERZ509022 (study PRJEB26280, sample SAMEA2338690) | human gut metagenome | biome: human gut; feature: human-associated habitat; material: faeces...
GCGGCGGTCAGCGCTTCGTTTTCCGCGCCGTCCGGGCCGAAAACCCTTGCCGAAAAGCGGCAGAAAACATTGTAGTCCGCCCGCAGGATGATCTGATAGGAAAAATGTTCGCCGCGAAGGACCGTCTGCCGGGAAAGCTCCTGCTCCGGCAGGTCGGAAATGCTCCGGATCTTATAAAGGGAAGAGATCTGTTCGCTCCAAAGTGTCATGTGGTGTACTCCTTTTTCTACAGCGCAGGGATGGCCTCCGCCGTTTTATTTCTTCCACGAAAGGTGCTGTTCTCCGTCAATTTTCCGATATTGCAGCGGCGAAAGTCCGATGTTTTTGGAAAATGCCTTTGAAAAGACGGAATTGTCCGAAAAACCGCAGCGCTGCGAGATATCGTCGATGCTCAGCTGCGTATTGGTCAGAAGATCCTGTGCGACGAGGAGCCGGTAGGAGGTCAGGTATTTCTTCGGCGACACCTGAAGCTCCTTCAAAAAGAGCCGATACAGATAGCTGCGTTCCACGCCGACAAAATCGGCAATGTGATTGATGCCGATCGGGTAAGCGTAGTTGTTCACAATAAAGTCAACGGCCTTGATGATATAGGGATTGCTGGAGGCGGTCACATTCTGGCTCCGATGGCACTGTGTCAGATATGCGAACACGGAAAACATATTTGCAAGAATGGCATAATCGGTGGATGCCTGCGATCTCAGCAGCGCAATAATGGACTCCAGATGCGTATTCAGCTCTTCACTCGGCGGGTATTTGACAAACGGCACCGAGCGCAGAAGCCCGCAGTTCTGGAGGATGATTTCGGCGTCCGGACTGGAAAACGCGAACCACATATACGACCATGGATTCTCCTTGTCCGCCTGATAGAAAGTCATTTCGCCGGGCTTTATCAGAAAAACGTGATTTTCCGTCAGATGATAGGCTTTGCCGTCGGCCTGAAAGGTTCCGCCGCCCTCCGTGATAAAATGCAGCAGATACTGCGCCCGCTTTGCCGGGCCAAACGGCTGCTCCGGCAGGCAGCGTTCTCTGCCCGCATAGTGGACAATTGTAGACGCCGCGTTCGCGCGCTTTCCGCGGAATATTTCGATCATGTCCCGTTCTTCTTCCATCATAGCCAGCACGCTCCATTCTCTCCGGCCCGGCAGCGGCCGCAGCCGCCGTCACTGCTGCTTTATTATAGAGTATAGCACATCCCCTGAAAAGAGAAAACAACAAAACGACAAAAAGAGACAACAATTCCGTCTGGCTGAGAAAATGTCGTTTTTGTAAAATGGGAGTATAAGAAAGGTGAGGAATTTTGGTGAAACTATCAAATCGAACCCCCGCGGAGCCAACGCTCGGCGCCGCTGCATGGGGGCTGCGGGAGCTGCCGCTGGAGCCGCAGCTTCGGCTTGTCCGGCAGCTTGGGCTGACGTCTCTGGAGCTCGGCATTGCAAACGCGCCGATGGATCTTCCGGCAGACGCATCGGAAGAAGCGCTTGAAAGGGTGTCGGCGCTCTATGAGAAATACGGCATCGAGCTGTTTTGCGCGGCGACCGGGAATGATTTTACCGTCTCCGGAGAGGAGCTGCGGGCGCAGGCAGAAAAGATACAGGCCGTTATCCGTCTGTGCGGAAAGCTCCGCATCCGCGTCCTGCGCATTTTCTGCGGCTTCAAAAAAAGAGCGAAAACAAGCGAAGAATGCGTTGAAAAGCTTGTAAGCACGCTCATGAATGTTCAGGAAACCGCCGAAATGCACGGCGTAATGCTTGCGGTCGAGACCCACGGCGCGGTCGAGCCGTTCGGCAGCGGTGTCCGCCATTTCCGCAGCCTCACCACGCAGGCCGAAGATCTTCTGGCGCTGCTTGACAGAACCGGCCATAAAATCAAGCTGGTATTCGACCCGGCCAACCTGACCGCCGTAGGAGAAACGGGTCTGTGCTCCTTCTGGCAGGCCGTCCGTCAGGATACGGCTTACATCCATCTGAAGGATTTCAAGGCAGACGCCTCCGGAGCGCTCCATCCGACAGCGTTTGGCTGCGGCGATACCGATTGGACAGGGCTTGCCGGTGCGCTCCGGGACAGCGGACTTCCGGCGTTCTTTGAGTATGAGAATTGCCCGGATATTGAAGAAGGTTTGAAAAAATGTTGTCATTTTTGGAATGAAATAGAAAGGACAGAGGGCCATGAGTATTTTTGATTATCCCAAAAGCCGTGCAATTGTGATCGAGCGTCCGTATGAGGTCCGCCTCCGTGAGATCGAGTTGACCGTACCGCAGGACGATGCCTATATCGCCCGGACGACCTTCAGCGCAATTTCGACCGGCACCGACATGAAAACCTACAAGGGTTTGCAGCACCCGGAGCAGTGCTGGTATCCGCTCGTACCGGGCTATGAAACGGCGGGCGTGGTCGAGGCCGTCGGAAGCGCGGCTCCGCTCTCTTTGAAGGTCGGCGACCGCGTCATGATTAACGAATCCAGAAAATACAAAGCCGTTTGCGCCGCATGGGGCGGCGGTACGGAGTACACGGTAAAGGATCATCTGACCATGAACGACACCTTCGACTACATGGTCAAAATCCCGGAAAATGTGACGGATCAGGAAGCGGTTCTGGCCTATCTTCCCTGTGTCGCCCTCAAGGGCATCTACCGCATCCCGTTCTGTGAAAACGACAGGGTCGTCGTTGTCGGCGCGGGCATGGTCGGAATTTCCGCCATACAGATCGTCAAGATCCTGCATCCGGACGCGACCGTGATCTGCATCGAGGAAAACGCCTTCCGGCGCTCGATTGCCGAGCGCTATGCCGACTATGTCCTCCCGACGGAAAATGCGGCGGCGCAGGTGAAGCGCATTACCGGCGGACACATGGCGGATGTCATCATCGAGTGCTCCGGCAATCCCATCGTTCCCGGAACGCTGCACCAGTATGCAAAGGAAACCGGCTGGACTCTGGGCGACCGCCCGACGCACATCCATCTTCAGGGCGACTATCCGGAAAAGATCGTGCTCGATCACTGGCACAGATGGTTTGTAAAGCACTGCACGCTCACCATGTCCTGCGCGCTGGCAGCCGGCTGCAAGGAGCAGATCCTCGGCTGGATCAGCGAAGGGCGCTTCGACGTGAAGCATCTTCCGGTCGAGGTATGGCCGGTCACGCAGTGCGCCGAGGCATACCGCTATCAGCTGGAAAAGGGCGCGGATGTGTTTAAGATCCTGTTCGACTGGTCGAAATAACGGAGGAAAGAGCTTGAAAAATCGAAGTATCATCTTTATGCCGCATGCCAACATCCAGTATTCCCAGCTCCGTCCGGAACGGCGGGCATGGGTCATGCATCACTGCTATGAGGCATTGTTCGATCTGGTCGATCAGAAGGGCTATCGCATCGCATTTGAGGCCAGCGGCAAAACGGTGGACGAGCTTGCGGCGCAAGCGCCGTCGGTTCTGCAAAAAATGAATGCGCTGATCCGGGCCGGACAGCTTGAGCCGGTCTCCTCGCCGTATATTCATTTCATGATGAGCAACGTTCCTCCCGAGATTGGGCTTCACTCGCTCCGGCGTGCCCGCGATACATGGGAAAGGCACACCGGCGTGCGTCCGGCGGTCGGATGGAACCCGGAATGCGGCTGGGCGTCCTATATTCCCGAGCTTTACAAGGAGGCCGGGTTTGAGACGCTCGTAATGGACGCGGATTCGCTTTTCCTGTCCTTCCCGGAGATTCGGGAGGCGACAGGGCTTGCCTACGATGTGCAGGGACACAGCAATAAAAACGAGCTGTTCCGCATCGAGGAATACATTTCCGGCAGGCCGGAATATCTCAAATACCTCACCAACCCCTCCGTTGCGCCAAACGGGTTGAAAATGCTCTTCCAAAGCGATTTTCTTGCCAATCCGCTGCTGTGGTATCTGATGGGCGCGACGGAAGGAAACCGCGCGCAACCGGTGCAGCTCGACGAGGTGCGGGCGCTCTTTGCGCGCTGGCATCAAGCCGTCGAGGAGACCGGCAGCTTCCTCATGCCGTATGCGGAGGACGCCGAATACATCGGAAGCAGCGCATATTTCTACGTCAAGCAGTTCAACGAGGCGCGCTTCTTTGAGCCAGAGCCGGAGAGCGTCTCCCGCTTCGCGGAGATCGCAGACAGCGCGCTTGCGGCAGGCTATACCATGGCGCTGCCGTCGGAGGTCATTGCAGACGCGAAAACGGAGATCCCCAACAGCGACATATTCCGCATCGACAACGGCGCTGCATGGCATGGCGGCACCGCAAAGGCATGGGCCAACACGAGCTATTCCAGGATCATGGATCCGGTATGCCTCTGGATGCTCCAGGGACTGCAAAGCATCCTGCGCACTCCGGCATCGGGCGGTGAAGCAGAGGCCGAGGAGGCCATGTGCCTTCTGGAGAGCGCATGGGTCTCCGACGCGCGCTGGCCGCCGGAGCCGACGTCCCCGGGCAGATTCAACGTCCGCGAGGCGCTGGACGATCTGTACGCCGCAAACCGGCTGATCGGAAAATGCATGGAAAAGCGCGCGCTCGGTCAGAACCGCAGCCTGTATTCTCCGCAGCTGATGGAGACGCAGCTCCGCACAATTGAACAGGAGCTGATGGCCCGGAAATATTTTGGCGAATGAGACCTGAAAATTTAGAGCTTGTGCATTTTCAGCTGACCCGGAACTGCAATCTTCGCTGCTGGTTCTGCGGTCAGTGGGGCAAAAAGGGCTTTTTCCGCGATGCAGCGGGCAGCGCGATGCAGCTTCCCGACTGGCTGCGTATTGCCGAGGAGCTGAAAAGCGGCTGCGAAGCGCTGCCGTCCATTCTCCTGTGGGGCGGAGAACCGCTCCTGTATCCTGACTTCGACGCGCTTGTTTCGTCGCTATACCAGATGGGCTTTCCGCTCGGGATGGTGACGAACGGGACGCTTCTGGACCGGCATCTGGACGCCTGCCGGAGCTGCTTCCGGCATATCTACGTCTCGGTCGATGGAACGCAGAGCGTCCACGATGCGATCCGCGGCGCGGGCAGTTATCAGAAAGTGCTTGCAAATATGCAGCTGCTCCGGGAACGGACGGCCACGGTATCTCTGATGACCGTTCTGACACAGCCGGTGCTGGATACGCTGCCGGAAACGCTTCGCTCGTTTTCCGTGTTTGGTGCGGACGAAGTGCTCCTGCAGGAGCAGATCGCGCTGAGCGCGGAGGAGATCCGGCAATACGCGCGCTGGCTGCGCGAGCAGTTCGCGCAGGAGGCCTCGGAGATCGCGTCATGGGAGGGCACCGCACCGGAGCCGGCGGCCATGCGGGAAACCGTGGAGCAGGCGCTTCTGACAGCAAGCCATCTCCCCTTCGCCGTCCGCTATCTCCCGCACGGCGCGCTGTGCGGAAAGCAGTGCAGCTCTCCAAAGCACCACGCGCACATCGCATGGAACGGCAATGTCCTGTTCTGTACGGATTTTTACGATTTTTCGGCAGGGAATGTCCATCGTCAGCCCCTCCTGTCCATCCTCCGCAATGAGCTGTCCGAACGCTTCGAGGAGGAGATCGCAAAAGGGGCCTGCCCTGCCTGCCGGCATTGCAGCTGGCGCGGCAGCACCTCCTTCCGGCTTTGAGCAAATGCGGAGAAAGAAAGGCGTGAGACAATGAAAAAGAAGAAGGAAACGTTTTTTAGGAAGCTGTGGAAGCAGCGCGCATGGGTATTTCTCGCCCTTCCGGCATTTATTCTCCTGTTCATGTTTGACTATATGCCAATGACGGGTCTTGTCCTTGCGTTCAAGAATTTCAATTACACGGACGGCCTGTATAACAGCCCCTGGTGCGGACTGAACAATTTCCGATTCCTGTTTCAGTCGGCGCCGACCTTCATACGGATCATCCGGAACACGGTCGCGTATTATGTGATCTTCACCGTCGTGGACGTAATTTTCTGCGTCGGGATCGCCATTGCGATCAACGAGCTTGTGTTCAAAAAATGGGGAAAATTCACGCAGAGCTGCATGATCCTCCCGACCTTTATCTCCTATATTGCGATCAGCTTCATCGCCTACCTCTTCCTTGCGAACAACGGCCTGCTGAACTCGATCAGAGGCTTCTTCGGTCTTGCTCCGGTCAACTGGTATCTGACGCCGAAGCCATGGTGGCTGATCCTTACGATCGTCCATGTCTGGAAGGGCGTCGGCTACGGCTCCGTGCTCTACCTGTCGGCCCTGACCGGCGTCGATCAGCAGATGTATGAGGCCGCCGCGCTGGACGGCGCGACGGGCTGGCAGAAGATCCGCTACATCACGCTGCCGATGCTCGTGCCGATGATTACGACCATGGTGCTGCTCGGGCTGGGCAACGTACTGCACTCCGATACGGGCCTGTTCTATCAGGTCACAAAGAATTCCGGCTTCCTGATGTCCTCGACGCAGGTCATGGACTCCTACGTACTCAACGCAATCGACAACGGCGTAAATTTCAGCTCTACGGCGGCAGTCAGCCTGCTCCAGTCGGTCATCGGAATGATCCTCGTGGTCGTGACGAATCTCATCGTCCGCAGGCAGGCGCCGGAAAATGCACTTTTCTGAGGGAGGGAGCGCTATGTATCAGAAAACAAAGTCGCAGTATGTTCTGGCGGCCGTTCTCGGGCTTTTCGCCATGATGGGCCTCCTTCCGCTGCTGCTTGTCGTGATCGCCTCCTTCTCCAGCCAGCAGAGCATCGCCGAGAAGGGCTTCAGCTTCTTCCCGACCGGCTGGTCACTTGACGCATGGAACTACGTCTTTCAGAGCGGAACGCAGATCCTGAAATCCTACGCCGTATCCATCGCCGTTACCGTGGTCGGAACCTTTCTGGCGCTGCTGTTCATGAGCATGATCGCGTTCTCTCTGAGCCGCCGGAACTTCGTGCTGCGGAAATTCCTGTCCATTTACATTCTCATCACCATGCTGTTCAGCGGCGGTATGCTGGCGCAGTATCTGGTCAACGTGCAGGTATGGCACCTGAAAAACACCTTCTGGGTGCTGATCTTCCCCGGCGTAAACGCCATGCAGATCATTATTCTGCGGACGTTTATTCAGTCCAACGTGCCAGATTCCCTTACGGAGGCGGCGCGCATCGACGGCGCCGGAGAGATCCGAACCTTCTTCCAGATCGTCATACCGATCATGAAGCCTGCGCTTGCCGCAGTCGGCTTCATGCTGGCCGTATCCTACTGGAACGATTGGCAGCGCGGCTATCTCTACATCACGGACAACAACCTGACGCAGCTTCAGCTGCTGATGATCCGGATCGAAAAGAACATCGAATTCCTGCTGGACAACAGCAACGCGACGCCGGAGATCATCGCCATGCGCGCAAGCATCCCGCAGGATACCTCCCGAATGGCGATCATGCTGATATGCGCCGGGCCAATCCTGGTCGCGTATCCGTTTTTCCAGAAATACTTTATCAAGGGCCTGACGATTGGGTCGGTAAAGGGTTAAACCGTATGTTTTTCTGCTTCGCGCAGATACATAAATAATTTAAGTGAGGAGAACAAAAATGAAAAAAGTACTCGCAATCATCCTTGCGGCGCTGATGCTCCTTGGAGCGCTTTCAGCCTGCGCAAAGTCCGAAACCGAGCAGCCGCAGCAGCCCGAGGCTCCTGCAGCCAACGAGCCCGCTGAGCAGCCTGCGGAACAGCCTGCCGAGCAGCCCGCGGCAGACGACAATACCGCTGAGATCCCGACGATCACCTTCACCAACATGAGCAAGGAAGCCAAGCCGAACGACGACAAGGTCGCCGCCGCGCTCAGCGAATATACCAGCGAAAAGTACGGCTTCAACGTCCGCTTCCAGCGCACTTCCGACGACCAGATGGCGCTTCGCTTCGCGGAGACCTCCGGTGATATCGACGACGTCATCACGCTCCAGAGCACCTATTTTGATTTCGCACGCACCGGCGCGCTGCTGGACATCACGGAGTACGTGGAAAACTCCGATGTCATCAAGCAGAACGTCCCGCAGGAGCTTCTGGATGCGCTTTATGTGGACGGCAAGCTCTACGGCATCCCCACTGTGAAGGAAATGGCGACCGGCTGCGGCGTCGTCGTCCGTAAGGCGGACGTCGAAAAGTACGGCTGGGATCTGTCCAAGGTCAAGGGCTGGGCTGATCTGGAGCCGCTGCTTCAGGACATCGTGGACGATCCCGATACGGACATCACGATTCCCTTCTCCGGCAACTGGGGCGCGCCTCTCTTCGACTTCCAGAATGTGAACTACATTGTCCGCCCGCAGCTTCCGTGGGTCACGATTCTCGACGGCGAGAACAACTACAAGGTCGCCAACGTTCTGGAAACGGAATATGGCAAAGAATTAGTCAGCATGATGTATGATTGGAAGGTCAAGGGCTTCATCCCCGACAATGCATATGGAAACGACTGGAACACGATCTACGGCAACGCGCTTGCCAACGGCACGGTCGGCATCATTCAGTGGACAGGCATGCCCTGCGGCGTGCAGACCGCAATGGAGTGGTATCCGAACGAGGGCGAGCTTGTCGAGGTTCTCTTCGGCGATCCCGTTCTGACGACCTTAAACCTTCAGGTTTCCGTCGGCACGATCAACGCCAAGACGAAGGATCCGGATGCCGCCTTCCGCTTCCTCGAAATGATCAACAGCGACACCACCGCGAGAGATTTTATCGATTACGGCATTGAGAACGAAAACTATATCCGCAACGCCGACGGCCGCATTGAGCTGACCGATACGGACAGCTATAGCCGCGAAAGCTGGCAGGTCGCCAACGTTCTGATCCCGACGCTCCGCGCATCGGACCCCGCCGACAAGGTCGAGCTTTATCAGGCGTACAACGCAAAGGCCAAGCCCGCTCTGACCTATGGCTTCATGCCGGATTTCTCCGCGGTGGATGCGGAAAACGCCGCTGTCAACGCAGTATGGAAAACGTATAGCGAAGCACTTTACTCCGGCACGGCAAATCCTGCGGATGTCCTCGATACGGTGATTCAGGAGATGAAGACTGCCGGTTCTGACAAGATCGTTGCAGAAATTCAGGCACAGCTTGATGCATGGCTCGCAAACAAGTAAAATAGAAGCACAAAACGATAGGGCTCCGGCATTCCCGGAGCCCTAACGCTCTAGGATGCATCTGAAAGCTGTCAGCGCGTCCGGTCTGCGGACCTTTTGGCGCCAACGGCCGCATTGCCAGCTTTCAGATACACCCAAGACGACGGAACACAGAAAGGATGTTTGCCTTGCAGCTTCAAAGACAGTATCATGAGGATCCCCATGCCCTGCATATCGGCACAGAGCCGGCCCGCGGATGGTATCTGCCGCAGATGCCGGACGGAAGCCCCCGTGCGCGCCTGCTCAGCGGCCGGACGTGGGACTTCGGTTATTTCCGCAGTCTGTCCGACGTTCCGCAGGACTTTCCGCAGGAAAAGCAGGCTTTCTTCCGCCAGATCAGCGTCCCGTCCTGTTGGCAAAGCCTCGGATATGACAGCCATCAGTACATCAACGTCCGCTATCCGATTCCGTTTGAGCCGCCATATGTCCCCCGTGAGAATCCCTGCGGCGCTTATCAGACCGTGTTCTGCCTCTCCGAGGCGGAATGCCGGGACGAACGGTATCTGTATTTTGAGGGTGTCGATTCCTGCTTCTATCTCTGGGTCAACGGCGAATTCGCGGGCTACAGTCAGGTCAGCCACAGCCCCAGCGAGTTCCGCATCACCGACAAGACCCGGCCCGGCGAAAACCGGATATCCGTCCTCGTCCTCAAATGGTGCGACGGAACGTATCTTGAGGATCAGGATAAATTCCGCACAAGCGGTATTTTCCGGGACGTCTGGCTGCTGCTGCGTCCGAAGGAACATGCCGTGGACTGGGCCGTCACGTCCAGCCTGTCCGCCGACCGGCAGCAGGCGGACCTGTGGGTCACGCTGACCGCTCAGCGCGGCCAGCCCGCGCTGGAATGCTGCATCGAGCGCGGCGGGCAACGCTGGTCTCCGGTACGGGACGGCAGCGTCTTTCACTTCCGGATCGAGCAGCCGGAGCTTTGGAGCGCGGAAAGCCCCGCGCTGTACCAGCTGACGATCCGGTCTGCGGAGGAAACCATCCGGCAGAGCATCGGCATCCGCACCGTCACGATCGAAAACGGCAGGCTCCTACTTAACGGCGCGCCGATTCTCCTGCGCGGCGTAAACCGCCACGACAGCGACCCGTACACCGCCGCTGCGGTCAGCAAGGCGGATGCGCTCCGGGATCTGCAAATGATGAAGGCGCACAATATCAATGCCGTCCGCACGAGCCACTATCCGAACGCGCCATGGTTCCCGGAGCTGTGCGACCGGCTTGGACTTTACCTTATGGCCGAGGCCGACATGGAATCGCACGGTACGACCATGCTCCAAAATCGGGATCCCAATCGAATTCCGGACGATCCCTGCTTTACAGACGCGATCGTTGACCGCTCCGTCCGCAATGTTCTGCGGGACCGGAATCATCCGAGCGTCCTGATCTGGTCGCTCGGCAACGAAAGCGGCTGGGGCTGCGGGATGGAGGCGGCAGCAAAAGCGGTGCGCCGTCTGGATGGCCGTCCGATCCATTATGAAAACTATCATGAGGCGCCCGCCGGGTCAGATCTGTCGCTACTCGACTTTGAAAGCCGGATGTATGCGGCTCCGCAGGAGATCGATGACTATTTCCGCCAGCCCGGAAAGCCGTTCATCCTGTGTGAGTATTCCCATGCGATGGGAAACGGCCCCGGCGATCTGGAAAGCTATATGCAGCGGATGCTTCGGTATCCCGGCTTCTGCGGCGGATTCGTATGGGAGTGGTGCGATCACGCCATGTACGCGCCCGGAAAGGGACTTCGCTACGGCGGAGACTTCGGCGAAGCGCTCCACGACGGGAACTTCTGCGTAGACGGTCTCGTTCTGCCGGACAGGCGGATCAAGCCGGGCCTGCTGGAGCTGAAAAACGTCTACCGGCCGGTGCGTGCAGAGCTGCGCGCAGACGGCGTCTGGCTCCATGATCTCTATGCCTTTCAAAATCTGAAAAATACGGTGACGATCACCGCGCGGACAGAGCGCCTCGGACGGCTGCTCAGCAGCTCTGTCCTTTCCGCACCGGACTGCGCGCCCGGCGAAGCGTCCCATCTGGCGCTGGAGCTGCCGCAGGCCAGCCATCCGGGCACCTTCCTGCGTCTGGAGTATTCCGACCGGAGCGGAAATTCGCTGGGCTTTGACCAGCTTTGCCTTACGCCTCCGAAGCCGGAGCTGCCCGCCTGCATGGGGCATGGCCCTCTGCGCGTGGAGGAGGACAGCGATCTTGTCCGCATTCTGGGCAATGACTTCGCCTATGCGATCTCCAAGGACACCGGACTGCCGGTAAGCCTGCGTAAAAACGGGAAGGAATGGCTGGACGGCGCGGTACATTTCAGCCTCTGGCGCGCGCCGACGGATAACGACCGCGCGGTCGTTCCGCAGTGGCAAGGCGCGGGCTATGACCGGATCGGCGAACGTGTGCGCGCCCTCTCGATAAGCATGTCCGAGGAATGCATCACGCTTTCCGTCTCGCTCACGCTTGCCGCTGCCGCATTGGAACCGGCGGCATGGGTAACGCTCCGCTGGCGGATCGGCGGAAGCGGAACGCTATTTTGCGAAATGCATGTGGAGCGCCCGGAAGCGTTTCCGTGGCTCCCGCGCTTCGGGCTTGCCCTTCCGCTGCGTCTGCCGGATGCCTCCGTGTGCTACGACGGCTATGGCCCGCAGGAAAGCTATCCGGATAAGCGGCAGGCCAGCTTCTGGGGACGGCATACCGGCCGCGCGCTTTCCATGCACACGGACTACATAAAGCCGCAGGAATCCGGCAGCCACTGCGGCTGCACCCGCGTGTGTGTCGATGGCTTCGAGGCCATTTTCGGCCAGCCGTCCAGCTTCAGCGTCAGCCCCTATTCGGCGGCGCAGCTCAGCCAGACGGCGCACTGCGACGAGCTTCGCCCGGAAAACCGGCTCTGGCTGCATCTGGACTACAAAATGAGCGGCGTAGGCTCCGCATCCTGCGGGCCGGCGCTGGACGAAGAATGGAAGCTGAACGAGAACATATTTGACTGGCGCTTCGCGCTGGCGATCCAGACAAGCGAAAAGGAGACAAGCTATGAAACTGAAATTCAACATTGACGAAGTGGTATCCCGCGGAAAGCAGCTGAAACGGAATTGGAGCTTCGGCTTCAACACCTGCCACGCGGCCCTCTGGCTGCGAAAGGATCTCCCGGCGCAGGCAGACGAGATGAAGCGTCTCGGCTTCCAATATGTGCGCTTTCACAACACGATTTCCAGCTATACCGGCATCTACTCCGAAAATGAGCAGGGACAGCCGCAGTACGATTTCACGCGCTTCGACGCGGTATTTGACCGCGTTCTGGCCGCCGGATACTACCCGTTCTTCGAGATCAGCTATTGCCCGGAGCTGCTTTCCCCCGAGAAAAAGAGCTTCCTGTACTATGAATGCTATAACAATAAGCCCGTCGATTATGAAAAATGGGACGCCCTGATCGAAGCGATCGCGCAGCATGCGGTCGCGCGCTACGGTCTGGAATGCGTCCGGAAATGGTACTTTGAGGTCTGGAACGAGCCGGACATCGCCTTTGAGTCCGGACAGAAGGAAGCCTATTTCGAGCTGTACGACCATACCGTTCTGGCCGTCCGCCGCGCCGACAACAGCCTCCGCGTCGGCGGCCCGGCCACGAGCAAATGCCTGTGGATCCCGGAGTTCATCGAGCATATCGTGAGCGGCTCCGCGGTTTCCGGCGGGAAGCCGGTTCCGTGCGACTTCATTTCCACGCATTGCTACCCGAGCGATCTGGCCTTCCTGCCGAGCGACGTCGGCGACGTGAAGCTGCAAAATTCCAACATCATGCGCCAGATGTTCTCCTCCGTCCGCGCCTGCATGGACGCCTCCCCGCTGCGGGAGCTTCCGCTCATCATGGGCGAATGGAATTCCAGCGCGGGGCCGATGGCGCTGAATCACGACGAAAAGAACAACGCCGCGTTCATCGTCAAGATCTTCGACGAGCTGCGGGATGTCATTGACGGCTCTCTCTATTGGAACATGTCCGACATCTATGAGGAGCAGGGCTTTCACTATATTCCCTTCCACGGCGGCTACGGTCTTATCAACGTAAACGGCATCCCGAAGAGCAGTTACCGTGCATTCGAGCTGTTGAACATGCTCTCCGGGCTTGAGCTGCCCGCCGCAAAGGAGGACACGCAGGAAAGCCTCGGCGCGATCGCCGCATATGACCCGGAGCAGGGCTGCGCGGAAATTCTGGTCTACAATTATGCGGAGCCTGACGATCCCCGTCCGCGCGAATGCGCGCTGCAGATCGAGCTGCTGGGCGGCGGCGCGCTGTGCGCGCAGTGCAACACGCTTGCGATCACCGACAAGCAGGGCAGCGCCTATGAATGGTGGCGCGCCGTCGGAAGCCCGGACTTCCTCGATCTGGATACTCTGCAATTCCTTATGAAGAAGTCCCAGATGGCGCAGACGCACAGCCTTCTTCTGCGCGGCGGTCAGAGCGCACCCTACCGGGTAGAGGCAAGGCTCGCCCCGGGCGATGTGCAGCTCTTCCGGATTCGTCTGTGACGCCGTGAAAGGCATCGGCGGCATTGCCCGGAGCACATCCCGGCAGGCCGCCGGCTGCCGCAGGAGAAAGGAGTCAATATGGCAATTATCATTCAGGCTGAACAATTTCATCTGCAAACAGAGCATACAAGCTATATTTTTTCCGTTTATAAGGAGAAATATCTTGCGCATCTGTACTGGGGTGATCGACTGAAGGCAGGCGCGGATCTGAGGTACTTCCCGGATTCCTCCACTTTTTTCCGGCCATCCTCGCTGTATTATCCGCTGGACGGCGAATTTACCCACTTTCTGATCGACGTTCCGTTGGAGTTCTCCACGGCAGGACGCGGCGATTTCCGAACGCCCAGCCTTCAGGTGCGTGCGCCGGATGGCTCGAACGTATGCGACTACGTCTACGCCGGGTATCGCGTCCTAGCCGGAAAGCCCGCTCTGCCGGGGCTGCCCGCCGTGTACTGCGAGGAAACGGACACGGACGCCGAAACGCTCGAAATCGAGCTGTGCGACCCGCTCACGCAGCTTCACATCTTTCTTCAATACTCCGTTCTGCCCGCGTATGACGTGATCTGCCGGAGCGTCCGCTATGAAAATCACGGCGCGGAGGCGCTCCATCTGCTGGACGTATCCTCCGCCTGCATCGATTTCTACGGTCAGGACTATCAAATCCTGAATCTGCACGGGGATTGGCTGCGGGAACGCAGCGCGGAATGGGTTCCGGTCTGTCACGGCGTGCAGAGCTTCGATTCCAAGCGCGGTATGAGCGGGCACATGCATACGCCGTGCCTGATGCTGTGCGAAAAGGGCGTGTCTCCGGAACATGGGCAGGCATACGGAATGATGCTTGTTTACAGCGGAAGCTTCCGCTGCTTCGCGGAGGGGACGGACACCGGAACGACGCGGGCCGGGATCGGGATCAACCCGTTCGGCTTTGACTGGCTGTTGCAGCCGGGAGAAGCCTTCCAGACGCCGGAGGCAATCTGCGTCCACAGCGGCGGCGGACTTACACAGCTGAGCCAGCGCTTCCACCGGGTGCTCCGGGAGCGGCTCTGCCGCGGAGTCTGGCGCGACCGGGAACGGCCCGTTCTCATCAACAACTGGGAAGGAACCTACTTCGATTTCGACGAAGAAAAGCTGCTCCAGATCGCCCAGAGCGGCGCCGCGCTTGGCGCGGAGCTGTTTGTGCTGGACGACGGCTGGTTTGGAAAGCGGAATGACGACAGAAGCTCGCTCGGAGACTGGTATCCGAATCCGGATAAGCTTCCGAACGGTCTGGCCCCGCTTTCCGCGCGGGTCCATGCGCTCGGCATGAAATTCGGACTCTGGGTCGAGCCGGAAATGGTCTCGCCGGACAGCGATCTCTACCGCCTGCACCCGGACTGGTGCCTGCATGTACCGGGCCGGGAGCGGACGCAGCACCGGCAGCAGCTCGTGCTGGATCTCAGCCGTCAGGAGATCTGCGGCTATCTGCTGGAAACGCTCAGCAGACTGTTCACGGAAGCGCAGGTGGACTATGTAAAATGGGACTGCAACCGGAACACCAACGAGACCATCTCGCCGATGCAGGCGCATCAATACATGCTCGGCCTGTATGCGCTTCTGGAAAAGCTGACCGCGCGCTTCCCGGATATCCTGTTCGAGAGCTGCTCCGGCGGCGGCGGACGCTTCGACGCCGGTATGCTCCACTATATGCCGCAGACATGGACAAGCGACGAAACCGACGCGCTTCGGCGCGTTCCCATTCAATACGGGACTGCTCTGCTCTACCCGGCTGTCACGATGGGCGCGCATATGGGGAACTTCCCATGCGGGCGGCCCGAGAGCGACCCGCTGCTGGATATGGCGGCAAAGGTCGCCATGTCCGGAAGCTTCGGTGTGGAGCTGGATCCGACAAGGTTCTCAGAAAACGAGCACCGGGCCGTTCAGGCGTATATCGCGCAGTATAAGGCGCTCCGCCCCGTCGTGCAGTTCGGCACGCAATACCTTCTGGAATCGCCGTTTGAGGGAGACTATGCCTCCGTTTTGTACATCGGCGGGCAGATGGCCGTGCTCTTCGCCTACCAGACACGTCGAAAGGCAAATGCTGAGGAACGGCGCATCCGGCTGCGCGGTCTCGATCCAGAAAAGCGCTATTGCTGCAGCGGATACACCTACGACGGCGAAATTTTGATGCAGCTCGGCTTCCGGATCGCGCCGGACAGCCGTCCGTACCATGCAGATATTTTTGTTTTTACCGAGGAAGGAGTGAATACAGATGCTGATTCAGCGTCTTGCAATTCAAAATCAGGGACTTGAGCTGGAGCTGGCCCCCGGTCATGCCGCGCAGCTTCATATTTCCGTTCGTGAATCGGAAAAGGGATCTCCCGTTCGGGACTGGACGCAGCCGCCCGCCGGGAAGCTCCTGATCGACCGGCTCTTTAACGGCGTCCTTTATGAAATTCAGGTAGAAGCGCTGGACGAAGCGGGTCAGGTGCTGGAAGCGGGCAGCCGGCTCGCCATGCCGAACTTTGTTCCGGGAAAATGCGTGAGCTATCTTCACCCGACGGATACCGCCTTCGACCCGGCGGGACGCTTTTTCGGGAGTCCCTCGCTCCTCAAGGTCTCGGACGGAACGCTGTATGCAAGCCACGACCTGTTCCTTGAGGATTATCCGAATCAGTTCGGCGTAGACTTCCGGAACATCCCGGCAAGGGATCGGTGCAGAACGAAGCTGTACCGATCCGAGGACGCGGGAAGAAGCTGGAACTATGTCACGGACATCCTGAACTGCTCCTTCGGAGAGCTTTTCGAGTTCCGGGGCGCGCTTTATATCATGGCGCAGGGCGCCGACGCCGACGAGGCCGTATCCGATCCGTTCAATGTCGAAGAGCACCGCGACAGCACCGTAAAGGGCAAGGGCACTACCCGAATTCAGCTCTACCGTTCGGACGACCGCGGCCAGACATGGCAAGGCCCGTGCGTAATTACGCACGGCTTCGCGGGCGGCTTCCACAAAGCCCCCACGCCCGTGGTGGAGCATGAGGGCCGCATATGGACGGCCTTTGACGCGCCGAAGAACCCGCAGACCGGCTACGGCATGGCGGCGGCAAGCGCTCCGGCCGATTCAGACTTGATGGACTCCCGCAATTGGACGGTAACAAGCCCCTTCCTGTACTATGATCCCGCGTGGCCGCACGCCTTGAAGCGCTTCTGGCCGTATATGATGGAGGAGGCCAATCTTGTTATTGCGCCGGATCAGTCCGTGCGTGTGATCGCGCGGTACAACAGCGTCAATTACTCGGATGAATTCATTCGGCTCGAGGACGACGCCCTGCGTGTGTTCATGATGCGCGCGGACAAGGAAAATCCCGGCGCACCGCTGGAATTTATGGACATGCCGCATTTTATCGGCAGCCTTTCCAAGTTCACGATCCGCTTCGACCCGGAGAGCGGCCGGTACTATTCTCTGGTGAGCCGCGACACGGAGACCCACTGCTGCCAGCGCACCATTTTGTCGCTGGTCAGCTCGGCTGACCTGTACCACTGGCAGGTCGAGCGAGACCTTCTGAATCTGGAGGACATGGAATGGTATCAGGACTGCCAGCACTGCGGAATGCATTATTGCAGCTGGTGCTTTGACGGAGAGGATCTGGTCGCCGTATGCCGAACCGCCCTGCACGACTGCCGGAATTTTCACGACGCAAATATGATGACCTTCCATCGCTTCCGGAATTTCCGTGAGAAAAACTACGCATTCAAATATGGAGAGAACTGAAAAATGAAACGTATCATGCTGATCGGCGACTCGATTCGGATGGGCTATCAGGAGCAGGTCAAGGCGCTTCTCGGAAGCGGCTACGAGATCTGGACTCCGGAGGAAAACGCCCGCTTTGCAAAGTACACGCTGAACTGCCTGCCGGAGTGGCTCGCGGCGTTCCCGGCCCCCGATCTTGTGCATTGGAACAACGGTCTGTGGGACACCGCGACCGTATGCGCGGAGGACGGTGCCTTTACGCCGGTGGACGAATATACCCGCTATCTTTCCATCATCGCCCGCGAGCTTCTGAAAAACGCACCCCGCGTCGTTTTCGCAACGACTACGCCGGTACAGCCGGGCAGCGCAAATCAGGTGCCGGAGCGGATCCCGGTATACAACGCCGCTGCCGAAGCGCTTATGCGCGAAAAGGGCATACCGGTCAACGACCTGTATCACGCCGTTCTGCCGCACATCGGAACATGGATCTGCGAGGATCACATTCACCTGACCGACGCCGGAAAAGCGGGCTGCGCGGCGCAGATTGCGGCGGTCATCCGGAAGCAGATGGAGGACTGAGATGCTTTCCATTCACTCGATTCAGGAGCTTCCGGCGCTTTTGGCGCAGATGACGCTGCGTGAGAAGATCGGTCAGCTCAACCAATGCGGCAACTCGATCTATAATCAGGACTACCAGATCGGCTGGTCTCTCCTGCGGGAGGGCCGGATCGGGTCGTTTCTCGGCGTTTTTGAAAAAGAGAAGATCACGGAGCTTCAGCACATCGCCGTTGAGGAAACGCGCCTCGGAATCCCGCTGCTGTTCGGATACGACGTGATCCACGGCTTTTCCACGACGTTTCCGGTTCCGTGGGCGGAGGCATGCGCGTGGGAGCCGGAGCTTGCATATAAGACGGCCCGGCTCTCGACCATGGAGGCCGCGTCGCAGGGGATCAACTGGCTCTATGCGCCGATGGTCGATGTAGCCAACGACGCGCGCTGGGGCCGGATCGTCGAAGGAAGCGGCGAGGATCCCTATCTGGCATCCCGCCTCGCGGCAGCGCGTGTGCAGGGCATTCAGGGCGCGGACATGGCGGACGGACGCCATGCGGCGGCCTGCGCCAAGCATTTCGCGGCCTACGGCGCCTGCTCCGGCGGACGGGACTACAATTCCGTTGACATGTCCACCGCAAGGCTCGCGGATTTTTACCTGCCGCCATTTGAGGCCGCCGTGCATTCCGGCGCGGCAAGCATCATGACCGGCTTCCACGATCTGAACGGCGAGCCGTGTACGGGCAGCCATTTTCTGCTGACGGAGCTGCTCCGCAACCGGATGGGCTTCGAAGGCGTGACGATCAGCGACGCCGGTGCGACCGCGCAGATCATGACGCACGGCTATGCCGACAGCCTGTCCGGCGCGGCAAAGGCGGCGCTCCTTGCGGGAACGGATGTGGAGATGTGCTTCGATGTCTTTACATATCAGGATCATCTGGAGCAGCTGGTCGAAAGCGGCGAGGTGCCGATGGAAGCGGTCGATGCGGCTGTTCTGCGCGTACTGACGCTGAAATATAAGCTCGGTCTGTTCGCAGATCCCTTCCGCTGGCAAAAAAATATACCGGCTCCGGAGCCGGAATTACGCAGCGCGGCACTGGAGTCGGCGGAAAAATCCGTCATTCTTCTGAAAAACAGCGGCTGCCTGCCGCTGAAAAGCGGTTGCCCGCTGATCTGCACCGGCAGTATGGGAAACAGCCGGGAGGAAATGCTCGGCGCATGGTCTGCAATCGGGCGGGCGGAGGACTGCGTCAGCCCATGGGATGCGCTGCGCGAATGTCCGGGCGTCCGCTGGATGTCCTGCGAGGAAGCCCTCCGGCTGGCGGAAAATCAGACGGTCGCCGTATTCTTCGGCGAGAGCCGGAATGAAAACGGCGAAGGGAAAAGCCGCACGCGCAACACGCTGCCGGAGGATCAGCTCCGCCTGCTGCAAGCGCTGAAAGCACACGGATGTACGGTCATTTCCGTTATCATCGCGGGCCGTCCGCTGGTTCTGACGCAGGCCGTCGAGCTGAGCGACGCCGTCCTGTTTTCCGGCGCGCTGGGCTGCGAGGCCGGAAACGCATACCGGAACATTCTGTTCGGCGCGGTCAACCCCTCCGCCAAAACGGTCAATACATTCCCGACGACGGTCGGCCAGACGCCGCTGTATTACAACCATCACAACACCGGAAAGCCGCCCGTTGAGGAATGGTTCTGGACAAGCAAATACTGCGACTGCCCAATCGAGCCGCTGTTCCCCTTTGGCTTCGGGCTGAGCTATTCCTCCTACCGGTACTCGCAGCTGACGGTCACACCGGCGCAGGCGGATATTCATACCGTGCTTCAGGTGCAGGTATGCGTCGCCAACACCGGCAGCTTCGCGGGCGATGAGATCGTCCAGCTGTATATCCGGGATCCCGTGGCCTCCCTTGTTCAGCCGGTCAAGGTTCTGAAGCGGTTCCGGAAGGTGGCGCTTCGTCCCGGCGAGGAGAAAACGGTCACATTTGAGCTTCCCGCGCAGGAGCTTGGCTTTCATAAAAACGATCTTTCCTATATGGTGGAGCCGGGCGTCTTTACCGTCATGGTCGGCGGAAGCTCCCGGGATACGCTTGCATGTGATATCCGGCTGCTCTGAATCGCATCGGGCACAGCCGGAAGAAAGGAAGCTGTAAAATGGAAGAGGTCAGCGCATATATTGCGCGGAACTGGAGCAGCACGGTGCGGTCTGCGCCGGAGGATCAGGGGACGCTGATCGGGCTGCCTCGGCCGTTCAGTACGCCGAGCATCAGCGGCGTTTTTCAGGAGCTGTATTATTGGGACACCTATTTTATCAATGTGGGCCTGCTGGCCTCCGGCCAGACAGAGCAGGCGGCAAACAACATTGAAAACATGTTCTATCTGATCGACCGCTTCGGCTGGATGCCCAACGGAAACCGAACCTTCTATCTGTGCCGCTCTCAGCCGCCGCTGCTGTCGCAGATGGTGCGGGAGCTGTTCGAGCATACGCAGGATCGGGCATGGCTGCGCGCCAGAGCCTATCCGGCATTGCAGCAGGAATATTGGTTCTGGCATACGCACCGGACACTTGAGAACGGGCTGAGCCGCTACGGAGGGGAGGATCCGGACGATATGACGCTCCGCGAGCTTGGCAGATCGCTCTGCGAGCGCTTTGGACTCGCGTCTCCGGAAAGCCCCGAAGGGCTCTATCCCTACGGACGCGCAATGCTGGCCCTTGCCGAAAGCGGCTGGGACTGCACAAGCCGCTTCGGAACAGAAGCACAGCTGTATGCGCCGGTCGATCTGAACGCGCTGCTCTATCTGATGGAGCACAACATGGAGTGGTTCGCCGGTGTGCTTGGCCTGGATGCGGAACGCAGCCAGTGGCGCAGCCGGAAGGAATTCCGCAAAGCGCGGATGGACGAGCTGCTCTGGGAGCCGGAGCGCGGCTGCTATTGCGACTATCGCTTTTCCGACGGTCACCGGTCGACGCTGTTCTCTGCTGCCGCTTTTTACCCGCTCTTTGCCGGAATGTGCAGCCCGGAACGGGCCGCTCAGGTCGTATCCATGCTTCCCCTGCTGGAAATGCCGTATGGAGTCGCCTGCTGTGAAAAAACAGGCGGGCTTCTCGGACTGCAATGGGACTATCCGAACGGCTGGGCCTGCTTGCAGTATATCGTCGTTATGGCCCTGCGGCGGTATGGGCACGAACAGGACGCGCAGAGAATCGCGGAAAAATACCTCGCGCTCGTTGACCGCGTTTTCCAAAGGAGCGGCCAACTCTGGGAGAAGTATAACGTATGCACCGGCGATATTTCGGCATCAAAGGAATACCAGACCCCGCCGATGATGGGCTGGACGGCCGGCGTTTACACCGCATTTCAGGAAATCGTGCATCCGCGCCGCTCCTGACCGGCCGCCCGCAGCGCGCCGGTTCCCGGCCCGCCGCGGGAAAGCCATGGCCCCTCAGGAATGCCCCAATTCGAGATTCATCAGGTCGAAATCGATATATTTCCCGTCGATCTTGAAAAATCCCGGAAAGACGCACAGCTTCCGGAAGCCGTATTTCTCATATAGCCGGATGGCGCGGAGATTGTCGCTGCGCACCTCAAGATTCAGCTGCTCGAAGCCGTTTTCTCCTGCAAAGGCAAGGATTGCCTCCATCAGCGCGGGGGCCGCGCCGCTGCCCCACCACGCTCTTTTTACGCAGATGCCAAGCTCTCCACGATGGCGCATTCGCTTGTGCTTGCGGCTCAGGCTGGCCGTACCGACGATCTCGCCGTCCGCCTTGGCAAGGTACTGCACATTGTTCGTCGATTCGGCCTGACTGCGCAGCTTGTCCTGCTCCGCCGCAAGATCCAGCGAGATGCCCTCCGCGCCATAGCTGAGGTTTTCCGTTTCTCCGCCGACGATTTTCAGGAACGTCAGCAGTGCGGCGGCGTCCTCCGCCTTTGCGCGTTCGATCACGAACGGTGCTTGCTTCGTATTCATGTGTTTTTCCTCCGTTTTGGAAAGCAGCGGCTTTCTCCGCCAAAAATCACTTGAGCGTACCGTCTCCGCCCATCAGGTCGGTCATTTCCCGGATGCGCTCCAGCGGGAACGGCGGCTCGCACAGCGGCTTCATGGCAATGGACAGGAGCTTCATGGGATTGTCGTCCGCCGCCGCGCGGTTGGAGCTGAGCGCGCCGCAGCGCTTGCAGCGGCGGACGATGGCCCACTCGCCTCCCCTGCGCACCCAGACGGCGATCGGCTCCATGATGCCGCCGCAGTCGCTGGCGCGGTCGCCTGGCTCCATGTCCACATGAAGGCTGGAAAGGCAGTTCGGGCAATGGTTTCTGTGGTCGCTGCCGGCGTTCTCCGGCGTGCAGATCCTGCCGCAGACCTTACAGGTAAAGGTGTCATTGCAGGCATGGGTCTTGTAGTAACCCTTTTCAAAGGTTTTGCGTTTGTTTTCGCGGTTCATGGAAAGTCCTCCTGAAGATGTTTTCCGATTCTTCGGGAGGAATGGCGTGTGATTCAATTTGCCAGACCTCCCGGTCAGGCCACACGCTCCAGTAACAAAGTCGTAAGTTTCAAAAAGTTCTCCTTTTTCATTCGTTCTCCAAAGGGCGCCGGACGGCGTCCCCTGTTTTTTCCGCAGCCGTACATTCCGGTTGCTTTTTTGCCGGTAATACCGCCGGGCTGCCAATAGACGCAGAAGGTCTTTTTCGGGCCATATCTCAAAAACGCAGTGCAGACCACATTCAAATGCGGTCAGCACTGCGTCTCTGCGTCTAGCTGATTCCCATTTTCAATTTGAGAATTACCTTTGCTATTGTAGCGCGGATGGATGATCCTGTCAAGTCGGGCCTTGCCGCCGGATTTCTCCCCATTGCAGGCTCGTCTGTTCTCCCATGCGCTTCCCTTTGCGCGTCACTGCACCCGATACCCGGTCAGGATCATACGGAGGATCCTCTGCCAGAAGGTATGATCGTCCGTGGTGTAATACTGACTGTCCGGGATCTCATGAAAGGATATGATCCGGTTCTTTTCGTCCAGCCATGCTTCATACCAGACCTCTGTTTTTTCGGGCATACCGTTTCTCCTTTCATGCCGGAGACTGCCGCCGCATCAATTCGCCGCAGCGCTCCTTGCTTCGAGCGCCTTCTGATCGCACGCGGACTTCAGATCGTCGATATACGCCTGATCGTTCAGCGCTTCGTCTGCTGCGTCCGCCGGGAATTTCGCCCGGATGTCGTCGGAATAGCTGCCGTCGCTTGGCTCCCAGTATTCCTCCAGCGTGTATTCGCCCGAGGCGCTGACCGCGAACGTGATCGCGGTCGGAACATAGCTCCCGCTCTCCTCCGTAAGCGTCTCTCCGTCCACGCTGTACGCTTCCTGAAGCACAAGCAAATATACCGTGATCTTCTCAGCGCCGAATCCGTCTTTTTGCAGAATGACATGGCTCTCCACGTGAATTTGGCCATCCTGGGCAATGTCCGCATGGTAGTCTAAGATAGCTTTGCTGATCGCCGCGTCCAATTTCTGCTTGTCCGCTTCGGCAGCAGCCAGCATATCCTTTGTCGCTTCGCTCTCAGTGGGCTGCTCCGACTCGCTTGGAGCTGCGGGCTGGACGGGCGCCTCCGGCGTGGTATCTGTCGGGTCAGAGGCAGGCTCCGTGCCGGAAACGACGGCATCGGCCGGTTCCTCGGTCTTGGAGTCCGCCGGGTCGGTCAGAAAGCAACCCGCGAGAACGACACAGAGGGCAGCCGCCAGAAGGGTGACCCAAAGAGTTGGCTTTTTATAGTTCATAACAGATTTGACACGCTCCTTTACGCCGATCTCGCCGAAGGCAAGCGGACAGGCCGCAATTCTCCGGCGGCTGACACTGCACGAGACAAGCGCCTGCATATAATCCGCGCGCTGTCCGCACTCCAAATCTTGAATTACCTTTTCATCGCAGGCCAGCTCAATGTCCCGGCACAGCAGCACATAGCTGAGCCACATCAGGGGATTGAACCAGTGGATCGTCAGCAGCAGAAAGCCGAGCGGCTTCCACAGGTGATCTCCGCGCCGCAGATGGGCCTGCTCATGGGCAATGACATACTGCCAGCCGCAGCTGTCCATATGGTAAGGCAGATAGATCTTCGGGCAGATCGTCCCAAGCACGAACGGCGAGTCGATGTGCTCGGACTGATAAATATTGCCCCGCAGGCGGACGGCCTCGCGGACTCTGCGGTGGAGGCAGAGGCTGCTGACCGCGCCATACAGAAGCAGCGCAGCGGCTCCGCCCAGCCAGACCCACGCGAGGATCGTCCAGATCGAAAGCGGGCTTGCAGCAGCGCCGGAGGCGGCTGCCGCCGTGGTACCGATTGCCGGAGCGGCTGCGGTCTGGACAGGCGCGTTCGTGGCTGCCGGGCGGATGACCTCCGTGCGCGGAAGCAAGCTCAACGCGCTTTCAATGGAGAATGGGAGCAGCAGCCGCACGGCCACAAAGCCCCAAAGCAGCACGTTCACCCATTTCGGCGCTCTTTTCAGGCAGCACCGCAGCAGCAGGACCGCCGCCGCGATCCAGCTTGCCGCAGCGCTCATATTCAGGATTTTCAGAAAGATCGCGCTCATTGTGTTTCTCCTCTTCGGATGCGGTCGATCATCTGCTGCACCTCGTCAAGCTCGCGCTCGGACAGATCCTGCCGCTTGGTAAACGCGGCGATAAAGGTGGGCAGAGACCCTTCGAATTTCTTTTCGACCAGCTCGTCGATCTCGCAGGCCTGCGCCTCGTCCTTGGAAACGAGCGAGGTGACCAGCCCGTTTTCGTTTTTCAGAATTCCGCGCTCACCGAGCCGCTTGATGATCGTGTAGGTCGTCGTGCGCTTCCAGCCCAGCTGCTCCAGACACAGCTTTGCAAGCTGCGCCGCAGTGACCGGCTCATGCTTCCACAGGATCAGGCAGAAGCGATATTCGCCTTCATGAATTTTTGGAACCTCCGTATTCGGCACCTCCTTTTGTCTACTTCTGTAGAACGTATTTGTATTCTACACGAGTAGACGCAAAAAGTCAACCGCTTTTTGAAAAAAAGACGCAATCCGTCAAAGGCAAGACCGTATAAGACAGCGCGTTTCCTCGGCCGACAGAATTTCGGCTGCCGCGCAGAACGGCCGCATTTCGCCCTTCGGCGCATATTTTTTGTCCAAACGGAGCAATCCTGCCAAAACGGTGCAGACAAGCTCTCGCCGGTATGCTATAGTAAGGTCAGTTAATGAACTCTAACCGTTTTTCAAGCGGAGATCCGAGGGAGGCATCGCGCATGAACGAAGCAAATCCGGTTTTCTCAAGCAGTGAGCTTTCCGAGCAGGGCGCTCGGCTTCTCGCCCGAAACGACGGCTGCGCTGTGTGGCAGTTTCGAAACGAAAGCGGCGACGGGACGATGACCGTCTATGATGTATTTCCCGGCGTCATGCTCAGCTTCAACGATTTTCATATGTCGCACTACGAAAGCGCCTATGTGGCCAGCCGGCCGCTTTTTGCCGTCGATCACTGCCGGGAGGGACGTATGGAATACGCCGCCGGAGCCAACGCCGTGGCCTACACAGGTGCCGGAGACATGAAGCTGGATCTGCGAAAGCAGCACACCGGCGCGTTCCATTTTCCGTCCAGCCATTACCACGGCCTGACCGCCGCGTTCGATCTGGACACGGCCCGCACCGCCCTGCCCGGAGAGCTTCGGGATTTCCCGGTAACGCTGGAGCACATTCTCGCCCGCTGGCAGCTGGGCGACTATCCGAGAGTCGTCCACGGCATGGAGTCCATGGAGCATATCTTCAGCGAAATGTACCGGGTGCCGGAGAAGATCCGCATTCCCTACTTCAAAGTAAAAATACTGGAAATGCTGCTCTATCTGGACACCGTCAGCATCCCGGAGGACAGCGGTGAACGCCCCTATTTCTACCGCTCGCAGGTGGAGAAGGTTCGGGCCATCCATGCTTTTCTGCTGGAAAACCCATCGGAGAATTTCACGCAGGAGGAGCTTTCCCGGCGCTTTGATCTGCCGCTGACAGCTATGAAAACCTGCTTTCGCTCCGCTTACGGCGTCTCCATCGGCGCATGGCTGACCGACTACCGGATGAATCGCGCTGCGGAGCTTCTGTTGAGCGACGCAAAGGCAGGCATTGCCGAGATCGGCGGCATGGTGGGCTATGACAGCGCCAGCAAATTCGCCGCAGCCTTCAAACGGGTCATGAAGCTGACGCCGTCGGAATATCGAAGAGAAAGAGGGATTCATCATGACGACTGAAAAGGAAAACTGGCTGAACGCACTGTTCGCCTATGCGGCGGGAGAAAAGAAGCGGATGCTTCTGTCCGTCATCCTGTCCGTCCTGAGCGTCACGCTTGGGCTGGCGCCGTTTTACTGCATGTATCGGATGCTCTGCCTGTTTGCGGCAAAAACGGCGGCCGCCGGTGCGGTCGTCCGCTGGTGTCTGCTGGCGCTGGGCTGCTGGGCGGGCAAAATTTTGCTGTTCAGCCTGTCCACCGGCATCTCCCACACCATGGCATACAACGTTCTGGAAAGTCTGCGTCTGCGTCTGGCCGACCGTTTTCTCCACGCTCCGCTCGGTGATGTGCAGAATCACTCCATCGGAGAGATCAAGAGCATGATGGTGGACAAGATCGAGAGCATCGAACCGCCGCTGGCCCACATGATCCCGGAGGGCGCGGGCCATCTTGTGCTTCCCATCGTCAGCATTCTCGCGCTGGCATGTCTCGATTGGCGCCTGGCTCTGGCGTCGCTGGTGACCTTCCCCGTCTCCTTTCTCTGCATGGGCCTGACCTTTCAGATCAGCGGCGACAGCTTTGCTCAATACGACCGCTCCAACAGCGCTATGAACAGCGCGATCGTGGAATACATCGAGGGCATTGAGGTCATCAAGGCCTTTGGCCGCGCAGGCGTCAGCTACGAAAAATACGCCGACGCCATCACCGGTTTCCGCACCTTTGTGATAAAATGGCTCACCTCTACCTTTGTGACCATGAAGCTGAGCTTCGCGCTGTTCCCCTCCACGCTGATCGGCACGCTGCCCGCCGCGCTGGCGCTGGCAAACGCCGGAGTCATTGCCGCGCCGGAAGCGGCGCTGGCGGTGATGCTCTCCATTTCCATGGTAGGCTCACTTGCCAAGCTGGAGGTATTCTCCGAAAATATGCGGCAGGTGAAGGCCACCGTGGAAGGTCTGGAGGCGTTCCTCGAAATGCCGCCGCTTCCCGAACCGGCGCAGCGCGCAGCGGTATCCCATATGGATGTTGCTTTGAAAAATGTACGCTTCTCCTATACCGGCAGCGATCGGGACGAGGTGCTCCACGAGATCGATCTGACGCTGCCCGAGGGCAGCTTTACCGCGCTGGTTGGTCCCTCCGGCGGCGGCAAATCCACCGTTGCCAAGCTGATCGCCCGCTTCTGGGACGTGACCTCCGGTGAGATCACCATCGGCGGTGTGAACGTCAAGGATATGCCTCTCTCCCAGCTTTCGGAATACATCAGCTTCGTCACGCAGGACAACTTTCTGTTTCGCTGCTCTCTGCTGGAAAACATCCGGCTGGGCGATCCGAACGCCACGGACGCGGAGGTAAAGGCCGCAGCCAAAGCAGCGCAGTGTGAGGAATTCATCGAAAAGCTGCCGCAGGGCTACGACACACCGGCCGGTGAGGCGGGCAAACGGCTGTCCGGCGGCGAGAAGCAGCGCATTGCCATCGCCCGCATGATGCTCAAGAATGCGCCGATCATCATTCTCGATGAGGCCACGGCTTTTACCGACCCCGAGAATGAGGATAAGCTCCAACGCAGCATCGCCATGCTGACAAAGGGAAAAACGCTGCTGGTAATTGCGCACCGGCTGTCCACCATCAAAAACGCGGACAACATTGTCGTCCTGAAAAGCGGTGAGATCGCGGCACAGGGCCGGCAGGAAGAGCTGCTGGCAGCCTGCCCGCTGTATCAGGACATGTGGCGCGCCCACATCGGCGCAAAGGACTGGGCGGTAGCATCCGCCGCAAAGGAGGCGTAAGAAAATGTTCAAGTCTGTCAAACGCATCATCCGCTGGTGCGTAGAGTTTCGGGGAAAGCTGTACCTCGGCTTCGTCATGACCTTCTTCTCCCACATTTTCGCCGCCCTCCCGCTGGCGCTGGCCGCTTACACCGTCGGGCTTCTGATCGAATCGCAGCAGAGCGGCGCGGCGTTCGATACCGCATGGATCTGGAGAGTCGTCGTCATTCAGATCGCACTTGTGCTTCTGCGCTTTCTATTCGACTACCTCCGCGCCAGATTGCAGGAGCCGATCAGCTATCAGCTCACTGCCCGCGACCGCCTTGCCATCGGCGACGCGCTCAAGCGGGTATCGCTCGGCTATTTCCAGCAGATGAGCGCCGGCAGCATTCTGAACTCCATCACCACGGGGCTTTCTACGCTGGAAACCATGGGTATCCGCATGATCGACAACTTTGTCGGCGGCTACCTGAATTTTCTCGTCGTTTTTCTCGGTCTTGCGGCGTGCAGCCCGGTGACGGCGCTCCTTGCGCTGGCCGCCGCAGCGCTGTCCTTCTGCTGTCTGCTGCTGATCTCCCATTACAGCCGCGTCAATGCTCCGGTGGAGGCGCAGGCCAACCGCGACATGACCGGCGCTGTTCTGGAATACGCCCGCGGCCTTGCGGTGGTCAAATCCTTCGGTAAAAGCGGCGCGGCCATGGACTCCCTGACCGGCGCCGTCCGCAGCAGCAAGCGCATCCACCTGAAAATCGAGTGGGGCTATGTTCCCGGCAACGCGCTGCATCTGCTGGCGCTGAAATGCGGCAGCGTGGGGCTTGCGCTGGCGGCGGCGCTCCAGTGCCTGCGGGGTACGATGGGCTTCTCCCTGATGCTGATGTTCGTATTCTTCTCCTTCAGCATTTTTGCAAGTCTGGAGCCGATCAGCGTCAGCGCCCACACGCTGGGCGTCATCGACGACGCCATGGATCAGCTGGACGCCCTGCGCAGCGAAAGCTTCATCGATGCGGACGGCCGGGATATTCCGCTCAGCCATTTCGACATTGAATTCCGAAATGTAAGCTTCGGCTATGATTCCCGTCAGGTGCTGAGGGACGTCAGCTTCACCATCCCGGAAAGGACCTCCACCGCCATCGTCGGCCCGTCCGGCAGCGGCAAGACCACGATATGCAGTCTGCTGGCGCGCTTTTACGATCCGCAGAGCGGCAGCATCTCTGTAGGCGGCCACGACCTCCGGGAATTCACCTGCGACAGTCTGCTTTCCAACATCTCCATGGTGTTCCAGAATGTGTACCTGTTCCATGACACCATCCGCGCCAACATTCTGTTCGGCAAGCCGGACGCCACGGAGGCCGAGATGATCGACGCAGCGAAAAAGGCCTGCTGCCATGATTTCATCATGGCGCTGCCGGACGGCTATGATACCGTCGTGGGTGAAGGCGGCGGCACGCTCTCCGGCGGCGAAAAGCAGCGCATCTCCATCGCCCGCGCCATTCTGAAAAACGCGCCCATCATCCTTCTGGACGAGGCCACGGCCAGCGTTGACCCGGAAAATGAGCACCTGATCCAGCAGGCCATCTCCGGCCTGACGCAGGGCAAGACCATCCTCACCATCGCCCACCGTCTGGCCACCGTCCGGAACGCCGACCAGATCCTTGTGGTGGAAGACGGACGCATCGCCGAGCATGGCACACACGAGGAATTGATCCGGCAGGACAGCCTTTACCGGCGCTTCACCGAAATCCGCCAGCAGGCCGAGGGCTGGAAACTGTAAAAAAGCTCTGCGCGGAATTCCGCCGCGCGGAGTATGCAGTTCGCTTCGAGTGTGCTCCAAAGCGCATTAAAAAACAAAGCAGCCGGGCCTTTCGGCCCGGCTGCGATTTTTATTTTCCTCCAAGGCTCGTTCGGACGAGCGCGCGGCGAAGCTTGGCCTCCGCCAGCTGAAGCTGTGCGGCGGAAAGATGCTCCTTGTCCTTAAGCGTCTCCTGCGCACGGGCCAGCGCGTTCTGCGCGCGGGCCTGGTCGATATCCTCGGCCCACTCAAAGGTCGTGGCAATGAGCTTGCATTCGCCGTTCGTCATGGCCAGCATCCCGCCGATGCAGGCGGCTCTGCGTGTGCGCTCCTCCGTTCTCACGGTGGCGACGCCCATGCCAAGCGGCGTAACGTAATTGATATGCCTCGGCAGGATGGTGACGCCGCCGTTCGGCGTCCGCACGTCAAGGCTGAGCGCCTCGCCGTCGAAGAACAGTCCGTCCGGTGTCACGATCTGCAAATGGAAGCTGCTCATACCTTCTCACCCTTCGCCTTGGCGACCACGTCGTCAATGGAGCCTGCAAACAGGAACGCCGATTCGGGGATATCGTCGTGCTTGCCCTCGACGATCTCGCGGAAGCCGCGGATAGTCTCCTTGAGCGGCACATACTTGCCCTCGAAGCCGGTGAACTGCTCCGCAACGTGGAACGGCTGCGACAGGAAGCGCTGCACCTTTCTGGCGCGGCTGACGGCAAGCTTGTCCGCCTCGGACAGCTCGTCCATGCCCATGATGGCGATGATATCCTGAAGCTCCTTATAGCGCTGGAGCAGCTGAATGACGCTCCGCGCCACATCATAGTGCTCCTGCCCGACGATCTCCGGCGCGAGGATACGCGAGGTAGAATCGAGCGGATCGACGGCAGGATAGATACCGAGCGAGGCGATGCCGCGGTCAAGGACCGTCGTCGCGTCGAGGTGGGCAAACGTCGTCGCGGGCGCAGGGTCGGTCAGGTCGTCCGCAGGGACGTAGACCGCCTGCACGGATGTGATCGAGCCGTTCTTTGTGGAGGTGATGCGCTCCTGAAGCGCGCCCATTTCGGTGGCCAGCGTGGGCTGGTAGCCGACGGCGGACGGCATACGTCCAAGCAGTGCCGAGACCTCGGAGCCTGCCTGCGTGAAGCGGAAGATGTTGTCGATGAAGAGCAGCACGTCCTGATGCTTGACGTCGCGGAAATACTCCGCCATCGTCAGGCCGGACAGGCCCACGCGCATACGCGCTCCGGGCGGCTCGTTCATCTGGCCGTAGACCAGCGCGGTCTTTTCCAGAACGCCGGATTCCTTCATTTCGTAGTAAAGGTCGTTGCCCTCACGGGTACGCTCGCCGACACCGGTAAAGACGGAATAGCCATTGTGCTCCGTGGCGATGTTGTAGATCAGCTCCTGAATGAGCACGGTCTTGCCGACGCCTGCGCCGCCGAACAGGCCGATCTTACCGCCCTTTGCATACGGGCAGATCAGATCGACGACCTTGATGCCGGTCTCGAGGATCTCGGTCGTGGTCTCCTGCTCCTCATACGAGGGCGCTTCGCGGTGGATGGGCCAGCGGGCCTCCACATTTTTCGGCATGGGCTGGTCGTCGATCGGCTCACCGAGCAGATTGAAGATACGGCCAAGGCAGCCCTCGCCGACCGGGACGGTGATGGACGCGCCGGTATCGACGGCCTTTGCGCCGCGCTGGAGGCCGTCGGTGGAGCTCATGGCAATGCAGCGCACGACGTTGTCGCCGATCTCCTGCGCGACCTCCGCAACGAGCTTCTTGCCGTTCAGCTCCAGCTCGATGGCGTTTAACAGATTGGGCAGCTGACCGTCCTCAAAGCGGATATCGAGAACAGGGCCGATGACCTGAACGACGGATCCGATGTGTTGATTCATGGGACTGCCTCCTTTCACGAAGATTCAGCGCCGGCAACGATCTCGGTGATCTCCTGCGTGATCGCGCCCTGCCGGGCACGGTTATACTTGAGGCTCAGATCATCGATCATATCTTCGGCGTTCTTGGTGGCGGAATCCATGGCCATGCGGCGGGCCGCCTGCTCGGAAGCGACGGACTCGCAGAGCGCGCCGTAGAGGATACCGCCGAGGTATTCCGGCACGATCGCGTCAAAGACCGCCAGCGGGCCGGATTCATAGAGAACGAATTTTTTCGGGGTGCGGTCCTTGTGCTCGGAAATGCGAACCGGCAGCAGCTCCAGCTCGCTCGGGAGCTGGGACAGGACGGACGCAAAATGCGTGTAGATCAGCTGCACCTGCGTGAACTCGCCGGAGACAAAGCGCCGGCAGAGGAGCTTTGCCGCCGAGAAGCAGTCGCCGACGGAGACCTCGCCCGCGACAGCATAGCCGTCGGTCAGGATTTCCGCGCCGTGCTGGCGGAAAAAGTCCAGCGCCTTCTTGCCGATGGGCAGAACGGCGGACTCGCACGCCTGCATTTTGCTCCATGCAAGCTTGAGCACATTGGAGTTGTAGCCGCCGGCAAGACCGCGGTCGCCGGCAATGACGATAAAGAGCGTCTTGCCCTCTTTTTTCGTCAGGTACGGCGAGACGAAGTCCATCGTGGAGTCCGCGATGTCGTTCATCGTCGCATAAAGCGTTTCAAAATAGGGGCGGCTGGAAACGGCACGATCCTGCGCGCCGCGGAGCTTGGACGCCGCGACCATTTCCATGGCCTTGGTGATCTGCTTGGTGGATTCCATGCTCCGGATGCGGGATTTGATGTCTTTCATGGATACGCCGGCCATGTGCGCGCCTCCTTTCTCAGCCTTCCGGGACGAACACTGCGGCGTAATCCGTCAGAGCCTGCTTCAAGGCCGCCTCATGCTCGGCGGAAAGCTGGCCCGTGGCGCGGATACCCTGAAGCACGTCAAAGGCGTTCTTGTCGAGGTAGGGATACAATCCGCGCTCGTAGGCCCGGATATCCTTCACGGCGATGTCCTTCAGATATCCGTTGGTGACGGCGTAGAGGATGCACACCTGATGCGCCACATCGACGGGCGCGTTGCGATCCTGCTTGAGAACCTCCACGATGCGTTCGCCCTGATCGAGGCGGTCGCGCGTGTCCTTATCGAGGTCGGAGCCGAACTGCGCAAAGCTTTGCAGCTCACGGTACTGCGAGTAGAGCAGCTTCAGATTGCCCGCGACCTTTTTCATGGCCTTGATCTGTGCGCTGCCGCCGACACGGGAGACGGAGATACCGGGGTTGACCGCCGGCATGACGCCCGAGTGGAACAGCTCCGTTTCGAGGAAGATCTGGCCGTCAGTGATGGAAATGACGTTTGTGGGAATGTAGGCAGAAACATCGCCCGCCTGCGTTTCGATGATCGGCAGGGCCGTCAACGAGCCGCCGCCGTACTCCGGAGCCATTCGTGCCGCGCGTTCGAGCAGTCTCGAGTGCAGGTAGAAAACGTCGCCGGGGTACGCCTCACGTCCGGGCGGTCTGCGGATCAGCAGCGACAGGGCACGGTACGCGACGGCGTGCTTGCTGAGGTCGTCGTAGATGACCAGCACGTCCTTGCCCTGCTTCATGAAATACTCGCCCATCGTGCAGCCGGAGTAAGGCGCGATGTACTGAAGCGGAGCCAGCTCCGAGGCCGTCGCGGAAACGACGATGGTGTAGTCCATCGCGCCCGCGCTTTCCAGCGTGGAGACGAGCTGCGCGACCGTCGAGCGCTTCTGGCCGATGGCGACGTAGATGCAGATGACGTCCTTGCCCTTCTGATTGATGATGGTATCGGTGGCAATGGCCGTTTTGCCGGTCTGGCGGTCGCCGATGATCAGCTCACGCTGGCCGCGGCCAATGGGGATCATGGAGTCGATGGCCTTGATTCCGGTCTGGAGCGGCACCGAGACGCTCTTTCTCTGGATGATGCCGGGCGCTGGGGACTCGATCGCGGCGTATTCCTTCGCCTCGATGGGGCCCTTGGCGTCGATGGGCTGGCCCAAAGCGTCTACAACGCGGCCGATCAGCGCCTTGCCGACCGGGACGGAGACGACCTTGCCGGTGCGCTTGACGACGTCGCCCTCGCGGATGCCGTCGTCGCTGCCCAGCATGACGATGGAAACGGAGTTTTCCTCCAGATTCTGCGCCATGCCATACGAGCCGTTGGAGAATTCCACCAGCTCACCGGCCATACAGCTGTCCAGTCCGGCCGCGCGGGCGATGCCGTCGCCGATCAGAATGACCGTGCCGGTTTCGGACTGGTTGATTTTTGTTTCATAGTGCTTGATCTGACTGCGGATGATTTTTGAAATTTCTTCCGGTCTGAGTTCCATTCATTCACCAGCTTTCGGTTGATGCGGGATCTCTCTGTCCGGCGCAGGCCGGTCAGAGGCTCTTTCAAATAACAGTATTCCGAAGGATCCGCTGGATCTCTTCGAGGTGATAGGCGACCGTGCCGTCCAGCTGCCGGTCGGGCAGCTCCAGCCGGACACCGCCGAGAATACGCTCCTCCACGCGCGAGGTCAGCTCGACCGTCTTTCCGGTCAGTGACTCGATGCGGGCGCGAAGCTTCTCCTGAAGCTCCGGCTTCATCGGGACGGCCGTGACCGCGCAGACCTCCATGATGCCGTGATCGGCATGATGGCGGCGGCGGTATTCGCGCGCGCAGCCGGGAAGCTCCCGCAGCGTGCCGTTGTCGCACAGCAGCTTCATAAAGCTCAGCACATACGGATGCACCGCCGCGCCGAACGCCTCCTCCAGAAGCCCGCGCCGCTCCTCCTTGGGGATGGACGGCGTACAGAGCAGGCGCATATAGTCGGGATTCGCGTCAAAAACGGTCATGACGCCGCTCAGATCCTGCAAGATCGCGTCGTCGAGCTGTTCGCTCCTTGCAAGGTCGTACAGCGCGCCGCCGTAGGTTTTGGCTGTGCGCGTCATGATGCGTCCCCCAGCTCCTCGATGAACTGCTCGATGAGCTGTTCATGGTCGGCGGCGTCGATCTCCTTGCGGACGACCTTGGACGCAAGATCGACGGCGAGAACGGAGATCTCGCTCTTCATTTCGTTTGCAGCCTGCTTTTTCTCCTGCGCAATGTCCTTCTCGGCCTTCTCGCGGATCGCGGCGGCCTCCTCCTTCGCGTCGGAGATCAGCGCCTCACTCTGCTCACGCGCATTCTTCATGGCGCGGGTCGTGATGGCGTCGGCTTCCTCCTTCGCGGTCAGAAGATGCTGCTCATAGCTGGTCTTGGCGTTCGCGGCGTCCTCGCGGGCCTTCTCGGCCTCGTCATAAACGCCGTCCACCTCAGCCTGCCGCTTGGCAATGATCTCCTTGATGGGCTTGAAAAGGAATTTCTTGAACAGGAATATCTGGAGCAGCAGATTGCAGATCTGCGCAATGGTCGTCCACGGCGCAAGCTCCACGAGGGACTGAAAATCCATGCTGCAGTCCTCCTTCCGATTGGGTTAGATATGCGCTTACAGAAGCTTCGTGAACAGGCCCGGTGCAACGAAGATCAGAAGCAGACCAATGACGAAGCCGTAAATACCGGTCGTCTCCGCGCAGGCGATGCCAAGGAACATGGTCGAAGTGAGTTCGCCCTTCATTTCCGGCTGACGGGACATAGCCTCGATTGCCTTACCGGCAATGTAGCCTTCGCCGATGCCGGGGCCGAAGCCGGAGATCATCGCAATGCCGGCGCCGATGGCGCAGCCCATGAGAATCAAAGCCTTTGCAAGTTCCATGTGTTTTTTCCTCCTGTGAAATACGTTTTGATTTACCTTTTTTACATTTATTTTCTTATTCCGTAGCCGATTTGATGAAGATCATCGTCAGCATGCAGAATATAAATGCCTGCATCGCGCTGGAGAACCAGTCGAAGTAGAGCGACAGCACCGCCGGAATGCCGACGGCCAGAAACGGGATATTCCCGAGCAGCGTCCCGAGGAAGCCCGGGAGCCAGCCGAAGAGCGCATGGTTTGCGAGGATCAGCGCCGCGTAGACCAGCGAGCTGATGACCATGCCGGAGAGGACGTTTCCGAAATGACGGAAGGACATCGAGATCGGCTTGAACACCTCGCCGAGGAGGTTGAACGGCGCCATCACGAACACCGGCTCACAGAAGCCCCTGAGGTAACCGAAGAAGCCGTTGGTCTTGATCTTATAATAGGTAATGAGGATGAAAACGATCAGCGCCCATCCCAGCAGCACCGACACGTCTGCCGTCGGCGCCCAGAAGCCCAGAAGCGAGGCAAGGCTCGAGCCGAGCGACAGCGCGAAGATCGCGGAGATGAACGGTACCATCCGCATCCACTGCTCGCCCATGTTGCTGCGGACAAAATTCTCCGCAACCATGACGATCTTCTCCGCGACGGCCTGCCGCTTGGAGATGTTCCGCACCTTCAGATCATGCGTCAGCCAGATACACAGCAGATTGATCACAAGCATGGCGCCCCAGGTAACGGTCATGCTGGCCGTTATGGGGATCCCGCCAAGGATCGGAATGGTGAAATATACCGGAGCGCCGTGGATATCAACATTCATTCAAATCATTCCCCCTTTTCCCCGGACTGCTTCGCCGCGCGCTTTGCCCGCGCGGTGACGATGGAGCGGCGCAGCATCAGCACCGGCTGCGGCACCAGAAACGGAACCAGCGCGGCGACATAATGGAAGCACGGTGCGACGACGCCCACCACAACGGCGGCGACCATCAGCAGCATCCGCGCAAAATAGGACGAACGCAGGCGCTTCTGCGCCATGGCCTTTTCCTCGCCCTCGCTGTCGGCCACCTTCTGGACGCGCAGCGCCAGCAGGAAGATGCTCAGCCACGCGAACACGCTGCCCCAGAGCGCGCCAAGCGGCACCGTATAATCAAATTTGTTCAGAAGCGCAAACACCGCGCAGATCAGCGCGTCGCCGATGAGAAGTCCTCCGGCGACGAAGCGAAGCTCCGTGCGGATCGATGGCTCAAGCTTCATAATCCACCTCGATCAGATATGTTCGTTGAAGGAGACGCCTTTTTTCGCGCCGTCCTCGTCCTTTTTCACCAGAAGCCGCTGCACGGTGCTCCATGTGCTCACGGCCGCCGTCACAAGCCCGATCAGGATCGCCGCGACCATGGCCCACATGCCCCAGCCGAGCTTTGTCTGCGCCAGATGCGCAAGCCAGATCAGTACGAGCGGCGGCGTAATCATGCCGAAGCCAAGCTGGCCGACCAGCGCAATGCCCTGCATGATCTGATTCAGAGATTTCATGAAACGCCTCCCGTCAGCCGCCGGATTCCAAAAATCCTAATGCAAAAATACTATCATAAAAACGCGAGGTTTACAATACACAATTCTGTAAAAGTGTCCGTTTTCCTGTCGGAAAAAGCGGGTGGAAAAGCGCATCGTTCTATGGTAAAATAAAAGCGGAAACAGGATTTCCGCCATATTCCACAAATGTAATTATGCGGAGCATTCCGAAAAATATCCATCTGCGGAGGCGAAACGGCATGGAGGAAAGCTTCAGCGGCTACTGCCGCGCCATCGACGCCGCCCGGCTCGTTTTGTGCGAGGGATCCGGCGGCGAATGGGACATCGACTGCAACTTTGAAAACTGCGACTATGCGCACAGCTGCCCGATTGGGCAGCAGATCGCCGCGCTTCTGGAACGGGAAGGAGGAACACCCGCATGACGCTGGAGGAAAAGCTTGTCCAGTGCCTGCGCCAGCAGGCACAGAGTGCCGCCGCACTCGGGATCCCGGAGCCGAAGCGGCTTTTTCAGGCTGCGGAGCGCTTTGGCGCCGCGGAGGCACTGTCCGGCCTTTTCAGCCGGGGACGTCTGTCGGACTGCTTCGACGCGCTGGCTGACGCAGGACATCTGGAGCTTTCGCCGGAGGCGCTGGTCGTCTCGAAGGAATTCGGCCCGCTCTTTTCCGACGAGGAGGCCGACTTCTGCCTGCAGGCCCTGCTTCAGGCAGGCTTCTACGGATAAAAGCAGCGCCGTACACGGATGTGTACGGCGCTGTCTTTCTATTTATTGGAGCGCCTGATCCATCAGCGTCACGTCCACGTCATAATAGTGTCCGTCGCGGTAGATGGTCAGCGTCAGCTGATCTCCGGCGGAATACTGATTCTTGATGGTATTCAGCTCATCGATCGTGGAGACGGCCGTTCCGTTGACAGCGGTCAGAATATCATTCTGACGGATGCCCTTGAGGTAGGCGTCGCTCGTTTCGGAAACATAGGTGATATAAATGCCCTTCGGCAGGCGGTAATAGAGCCGCGCGTATTCCGGCATGGATTCGCCATTGAGGCCGATGGCCGGACGCCCGGCGACGTAGCCGTTTTCGATCAGCTCGTCAATGATCGGCTTGGCGACCGAAACCGGGATCGCAAAGCCGAGGCCCTCGACGGAAGCGCTGGAATAGTAGGAGCTCATTTTCATCGTATTGATGCCGATGACCTGCCCGTAGCAGTTGATGAGTGGCCCGCCGGAGTTGCCGTTGTTCAGCGCGGCGTTGGTCTGAATCAGGGTCATTTTCCGATCCTCGACCGTGAGGTCGCGGTTGATGGCGGAGACGATGCCGTTGGTCATGGTGCCGCGCAGCTGGATGCCGAGCGGATCGCCGATAGCGACGACCGAATCGCCCACGCGAAGTGCGTCTGAATCGCCGAACTCCGCTGCCGTCAGGCCCTCCGCCTCGATCTTCAAAACGGCCAGATCGCTGATGGCGTCGCTTCCGATCAGCTCTGCTGTGTACTGCGTATCGTCATAGGTCAGCACCGCCAGCTGATACGCGCCCTCGATCACATGATGGTTGGTGATGATATAGCCGTTTTCCGACATGATGATGCCCGTGCCGGTCGCCGTCCCGCTCCTGAGCGTGCTGACGATGGATACGACGCTGGGATTCATCTTCTGGTAGATCTCCTGGAGGCTCAGCGCGTCCTTCTCCTCGCTCACGACGGTCTCCGCACCCTGCTGCGGTGGCTGCACATTCAGCACCTCCGCCGCCTTCTGCGTCTCGTCCTCGTCAGCCACCTGCACCGGATCGTCCTCGGACGGCGTATCCGCCTCCGCGGGCGTTTCCGACGGCGCTTCCGCCTCCGGCTGCGCTTCCGTATCGCCGGACTGCGCCTGTGTTTCCTGCCGCAGGCCCTTCGGCTGAACGGAGAGGTAGAAGCCGTGGGTGCCGCGCTCCAGATGAATATCCAGCGCCTGCGCCATCCGCGCGACGCCGAGCGCCGTGCAGCCCAGCAGCAGCACGATCAGAATGATCGCCACAACGTTGTTGTGCTTCTTCGAGCGCCTCGGCCTGCCCATCGGCGTGCAGCGGCGCTGTCGGTAATACTCCTGCGCCGGGTCCTGCTGCGGATATGTGGAACTGTCATCATAAAGGCCGGAACGGTCGTTATCCTCAAAGCTCATTATGACACCTTCTTTGCATCTGTCATTTTCCCCTTTGGAGCGCTTTTCGCTCCGTATATGCTACAGTATACCCGCCATTCCGGCGGGAATGTTGAATATTTCGTAAATTCCGCGCTCAGCGCGCCGCCGGGATCGTGAATTCAAAGGAGGTCAGCCCGTTCTGGCTGGTCGCCCAGATATCGCCGCCGTGCGCGCCGACGATGGCCTTCGCGATATACAGCCCGAGACCCCAGCCCTCGCGGTCTGCCGAGCGGCTCTTATCCGCCTTATGGAAGCGGTCGAACAGCAGCGGCAGTTCCTCCGGATCGATGGTCGGGCCGGTGTTCTGCACCGCGACATGCGCCTTCGCGCCGTCGGGATACAGCCGCAGCGTCAGCTGTCCGCCCTCCGGGCAGAACTTGATGGCGTTGTCCACCAGATTGTAGACGACCTGCGTGATCGAATCGCGCTCCGCTCTTGTCCAGAGCGCCCGATCCGGCAGATCCACATTGACCTGAAGCTTCTTGGCGTTGATCTTCTGCTCGAACGCAATGAGTACGTCGCCCAGCACGTCGCTGAGGTCGAAGCGGATCTTGCGCGACTCGTCCACGCCCTGTGCCTGAAGCCGGGAGATGTCCAGCATATTGCGGACAAGCCGCGACAGCCTGCGCACCTCGCTGGAAACGATCTGCATATAGTGCTTCTGCTTTTCGGGCGGGATCGTCCCGTCGAGCATTCCGTCGATATAACCGCCGATCGTCGTCATCGGTGTTTTCAGCTCGTGGGAGACGTTCGCAACAAACTCCTGACGGCGCTGCTCCGATTTCTCCAAACTCACCGCCATCGAGTTGAACGCCTGCGCAAGGTCGGCGATCTCCTCGGTGCTCTTCGCCGAGACCTGTACGCGCGTGCCGAGGTCTCCGTGGCCGAACCTCCGGGCCGCCTCCGCCATCTGGTGCAGCGGACGAACCTGCGAACGCGAAAGGAACGAGGTCGCGATTAGCGCCAGCACCAGCACGAAGATGGCCGCATAGACGAATAGCACCGTGCTGCGCGACATGAACGAGGAGACCTGCCGCATCGGCGCGGACACGACGACAAAGCCGATCAGCTCGTCGGTGGAGTCGGAAACGATGGTCGAACCGGCGACATAACGTTTTTCGCTTGCGTAGATGTTCTGAAGAATGCCCGACTGGAAGGCCCGGCCGCTTTCGCGCACCTGATCGCAGAATTCTACGTCCAGATGCTGTCCGATGTGGTCGCAGGTGAACTGCTCGCACGAGCACAGCAGCACCCGGCCGTTTTCGTCGCAGATCAGCGCCTCCGCGTCGCCGATCCGGGAGATGAACGAAAGGCTCATCAGAAAGCCCCAGTTGTCCTCCAGTTCGCCTGCGGAGTTATACGCCCGGGCAAGATTCGCCACGGCGTCCGCGTCCGCAAGCAGCGTCTGTTCCTTTTCATCCTCCACATACGAGCGCATCAGGAACCAGAAGGATACGCCGGTCACGAGCATACAGACCAGCAGCAGCCCGGCGATCAGCGCATACTGCCGGCTGAACGTTGTTTTCATGCTTACACGACCTCGAATTTATAGCCGACGCCCCAGACGGTTTTCAGCGACCACTGCGTGGAAACGCCCTCGAGCTTTTCCCGCAGGCGCTTGATGTGAACGTCCACCGTGCGGCTGTCGCCGAAATAATCAAAGCCCCACACCTCGTCGAGCAGCTGATTGCGGGTATAGACGCGGTTGGGCGACGAAGCCAGATGGTACAGAAGCTCCATCTCCTTCGGCGGCGTTTCCACGCGCTTGCCGTCCACGATCAGCTCAAAGGCATCCAGATCGATGATGAGCTTGTCGAACACCAGGCGGCGCTTTTTCTCCTTGCTGCCCTCGCCCTCCGACGTGCGGCGCAGGACGGCTTCGACGCGGGCGAGGACCTCCTTCATTTCAAATGGCTTCGTGATGTAGTCGTCGGCACCCTGCTTGAGGCCGGTGACCTTATCGGTCGTCTCGCCCTTCGCCGTGAGCATGATGACCGGTGTCTTGGAGTCCTGCCGGATGGTGCGCAGAACGCCCCAGCCGTCCATCACCGGCAGCATGATATCGAGCAGCACCAGGTCCGGCTGGAACTTCCGGAACTGGTCGATGCCCTCGCCGCCGTCGTTTGCGATCACGGTCTGATAGCCCTCGTTGTTAAGATAGAGCTGCAAAAGCTCGGAAATATTGTGGTCATCCTCGACGATCAGGATCTTTTTTGCCATCGTACATTCTCCTTCTCTTCTATCGTTTCCGCGCGGAGCCGCCGCTTCTTCTCCCCTTCGGGAGCCGCGCCGACTGCCGGGGACATGCCGCGCCCGCAAAGCGCTCCACCCGGAAAAGCATATGTATCCCTGTCAACTGTCGTTATTATAATCCATCCTCCGGCCGATGCGTGAACATTTTGTAAAAAGACGGATTTTCCGGCAGGGAATCATTTTTCCGCTTCCAAATTCCCGTTTTTGTGCTATGATATACATGCAATTCAAAATTCGGATCAATGACAGGAGATACGTCATGGAATATACCCCAAGGATCAATGACAATGCGCTGGCCGCCCGGGCCGCCGCAGCCGGCAGCATGGTGCTGCTGAAAAACGTCCGCAGCACACTCCCGCTGACGGCGGAGGGTGCGGAGCCGCTGCCCATCGCCGTGTTCGGCGTGGGGCAGATCTATACCGTCTGCTGCACCGAGGCCATGCAGCCGTGGCGCAGAGTCTGCGTTCTCGACGCACTGGCCGCAAGTGAGCGCGTAAAGCCGGACGGCCTTCTGGCGCACAAATACCGCAGCTGGTGTCTGGAGCACCCGGCAGGCGACGAGCTTCCGCTTTCCTCGCTCAGCATGGACGAGCTGGCGGAGCACAGCGCGGCGGCAGTCGCCGTCATCACGCGCACGCCCGAGGACTACCGTCCGCAGCTCACCCGGCAGGAGCAGGATATGCTTCGCACGATCTGCGCCGCCTTCCCACGCACCGTTCTGGTGTTCAATACGCCGGGCTATATGGAGCTTGGCGAGTTCGCACAGCTGCTTCCCGCGATCGTGTTCATGGGCGTCGCCGGGCAGGAGGGCGGTCACGCGCTGACAGACCTTCTGACAGGCCGCGTCATGCCCTCCGGCCGTCTGGCGCACAGCTGGCCGGAAACGCTGGCCGAGTTCGACGAGGCCGCGCAGGCGCTTGACTGCTTCAACGGCTACCGCTGGTTCGATTCCTTCGACCGTCCCGTTCTCTACCCCTTCGGCTACGGCCTCGGCTACGGCAAGTCGGAGCTTGTCTCCGTCTCGATGGGCCTTGACGGCTGCGACGTGGTCGTGACCGCAGAGGTTCTGAGCTCCGGCGAAAAATATCCGGTGCAGGAGGTCGTTCAGGTCTATTACTCCAACCCGGATTCCGAACGCACCGGCGCGATCAGCTGCCTTGACTGCTTCCAGAAAACGCGCCCGCTCGACCCGGGCGAACGGCAGCTGCTGACGCTCCGCTTCCCGGTAACGGAAATGGCCGTTTTCCGTGAGAGCGCCTCCGCCTTCGTGCTGGAGGAGGGCTATTACGATATCCGCGTCGGCACAAGCAGCCGCAGCACCTACATTGCCGGCTCCATCCGCTTGACCCGGAGCGCCGTCGTGCAGGCCATCGCTCCGATGCAGATGCCCGCCTGCAGGGATCGTGTGCGCTCCGGCGCGGGCTTCACCTATCCGGAGGAGCAGGAGGAGCTTTCCGCGGCGCGCCGCCGCGCCATCCGCTT
>ENA-ORNK01000607-ORNK01000607.1-human-gut-metagenome-genome-assembly--contig:-NODE-607-length-42758-cov-6.583612_pt1 | contig 42758 bp, 39 predicted proteins | sample MGYA00242115_ERZ509022 | MGnify/ENA primary metagenome ERZ509022 (study PRJEB26280, sample SAMEA2338690) | human gut metagenome | biome: human gut; feature: human-associated habitat; material: faeces...
GAAGTTTTCAAATTTTATAATACGAAAGGAAAGTTTGACACCCAGCTTCCAGCTTATTCGCAGCTTATTGTTTCCAGCTTATTTGCGCGCCCAAAATTTGACAAGGTATAAAATTTGACAGTGACCGGTGCCAAGTAAGATTTGTGAGTGGGAATTTGACTTTAACGATTTAGTGTGTTAAAGTGAGAAAATTTGAAAAAAATAAAATTTAGACGATATTCGTCTAAAAAGTAAAAAATAAAAAAGAGACGGCGCGAAGTGCGCCGTCAAATATAATAGAAGGAATTTTCTGCTGGACAATCAATCATTGGAGAAAGTCCCTCTTTCTCTAAATCTGAGGTTGGAATATACAAACCTGTTGAAAGGTTTACTATTCCGCCGACTCCGTTTCTGTCGCAAACTTTCATATAGGTATAAGCAGAATTAGGGAAATCGAGGATTGTACCCTCTTTTATAAAACCAATGTGAGTTTTCATTTTAGTCTCCTTTCATTTTGTAATTATAGTATAACAGAAATCTTCTAACTTGTCAAGTATAAAATTTATTAGACGAACTTCGTCTAAATTTTTCTCCAAAAAAACTTCACCGCACTAAAGCGGTGAAGTCCTCTAAATTCAACGAATTTTGAAAGTATTTTTCGCTTTATAGTAAGTTGCGCTTTCGCCCTCAACAGTAAATTTCCCTTGTTTAGTGTCAATCGTAAAAACCTTTTTGACTTTTCGAGGAATGGAACGGCGGGCGGTGTAATCTCCGTTGATGTCTGCCCCTTTTTCCAGACAATAAAACAAAATTTCGGTTTCTATCAATGCATCAGAAAGGGCGATGTGACTTTCGGAAAAGTCGGGATTGTTTCTAATATATTGCGTGATGGTTTCGGCGGTGGTGGAATAGTTTCCGCTTTCGGTAAATGCGCCATGTTTTTCTGCCCACTTGAAAAAATTTTCATTCATCATGAAATGATGAACAAAACCGCGAATGTCGGAAATAGGAATGGTGTCAAAGGGATTTATACATTTGAACCAGTCGCAATTGAAATTGAACACTTTTTCATCAAAAGATGAATTATAAGCGAAAGCCCGTTCTACATTGAACACTTTGAAATCTCGTGCCATTGTTTGCGTGATATAGCCGAATTTATCCATGACAATTTCACGGGAACGCATGGCCTTTATATAAATAGGGCGCTTGTCTGCATAGTAAGCAGACGCAAAAACCATTGGATTATGCCATACTTGTTCTACGACAAATTCCCGCTTGACAAGCGTTTTCCGGCTTTCGCTATCGGCGACAAGATAGCCGATATTGTAACAGAAAGGTTTTTCAAGGGAAGTTGTCTCCGTGTCGAAAACGCAAATATTCATTTTTTCAATCTCCATTCAAAATTATTATAAAGGTTTACCAGTCGTTCCCTTTACATTCTCTATTATATCAGATTTTCCGGAAAAGTCAAGAACTTTTTTCAAAAAATAAAAATTAGACGACATTCGTCTAAAAATATAAAGGGGATAATATAAAATATTACCCTCAATAATTTTATTCAATAATTAACCTTATTTTTCAAACGCTGTTCTTTCTTCATCTTCGCAAATATAATCATCATCAGCATCCCAAAAACATCCAAAGTCATCACATTCTTCCAATGGATTTTCAATACCACATTCGCCTTTTTTATAATAGGGACAATCCCATCCGTTTACCGGGCAATAAATTTTTCCTTTTCTCATAGAAAAATACTCCTTTCTGCCGTTATTTCTTTTTGCTTGTATTTATAGTATAACAGATTTTTTTCTATTTGTCAAGAAGAAATTTTATTAGACGAAGTTCGTCTAAATTTTTCTCTTGAAAAAAGGGTGACGATTTCTCGCCACCCTTTTGATTACTCGTTATTTGCGTTTTCTCGTTCGGACTTCTTCGACTTTGCCTTTTCTCGTGCAAGGCGGTCTTTCTCCATTTTCTTTTGCTTCTTCTCCTCTCGTTCTGCTTTGGCTTTTGCCTTGGCTTCACTCTCAAGGCGGTAATTTTCGGCTTCCTCGTAGCCGTCAAAGAGGTCGCCGTCTCTCGTCCCCTTGGGAACGCTAAAAGTGAGGTTTAGATAGCCCTCGTCACCATCCAGCGCCCACGGAATCGAATATGTCCCGCTCTTAATCTGAAGAACGGTTTCCCCTTCACTTTCAAGGAAATTCTTGACTTTCTGCATGAAATCCATCTTCACAACTTCACTTTTCTTTGCCATTCAAAGCACTTCCTTTCTTTATTGTAACTAAAGTATACCACAGATCAGGTCTTTTGTCAATACCTCTTTTCTTATTTTCTAAAATTATTATAACAAAAATTTTTTTGAATTTCAAATTTTCTTTAGTATTTTAGTGTGGTAAAGTGGCGAGGTCGATTTTATTTAGACGAAATTCGTCTAATTTTATTTTCTAAAAAGAAACGGCGCAAAAGCACCATCTCTTTATTTTTATTAGTGTTTATTCATTAGGCAGTTAGTTTCAATAGTCCAACCACAGTCTTGGCAAGTATAATAAAATGTTTCGCTTCCCATGCGGGTTTTTGTTGCACCACTCATGCGATATTCTCCGCCACACTGGGCGCATACGCCATTGTTGAAAGTGTCGCAGTCATTGGCGTAGTCCAGTCCAAACAGAACGCCCATACCGAAAAAGATGGAACAGCAGATAATGAATGACAGCACTTTGCCCCACCACGTATCCCGCCCCATGGAGAAAATTAGACCGATAGGCAGACCAATAAAACCGCCCATAAGCAAGCCAGCAATAATTATATTAGACATTTTTATTCTTCCTTTCTTTTGATAGTCTTATTATAATAGATAAATTCTGAAAAGTCAAGAAGAATTTTTTTTAGACGAATTTCGTCTAAACAAAAAGGTGAAAAAAGAAACGGCGCCAAATGCGCCGTTCCTATTATCTGTCATAAATAATCTTTATTTGATTCTTACTAAAAACCAGTGATTGTGGATTTTTTCTGCCTCTTTATCATGCCAAAGATAGACATTTTTAGACAATTTATAAATAGCCTCTTTATCTGCTTCTGTGGCGGCTTCATCAAATTGTTGCTGTGTTGCTGGAATGAAAAAGTTTCTAAAAAAGGCATAAGGGAAATTTCCTATCCAGACAAAGGGGTAAAACAAAGTAAACAAAAAATCTTCCCAAAGGTTTTCAAAATTGACTATGTTGGACAAAAGGACTGTCAAGAAATTTGACATTACAATAGAAATCAGAATCCAATACCAAGCAATCATTTTTATTTCTCCTTTCTTTACTGTATCTAAATTATAACAGAAATTTTTCTATTTGTCAAGCATAAAATTATTTAGACGAAATTCGTCTAAAATAAAAAGATGGCACACTTGGCGCCATCTTTTTATTTTAGTCTTTAGTTACTATTTCACAAATTTCAAAATCTTCATTGCCAAAAGTAGTTTGAAAGAAAACATTTATAACAATTTTATCAAACCATGGAGAATAAGTTTCTTCAAATTCTGTCGCTGTCTGTCCTCTATAATATGGACTACGGAGGCCATTTTTTGCCCATGTTTTGAAATGCGCATTAGGATAAAGAGTTTTTACAACTTCAAACCAGTCTTTAATAGTTTTCATAAGTTTTATTTCCTTTCTTATTTTGTAATTATAGTATAGCAAACATTTTCTAAAATGTCAAGTACAAAATTATTTAGACGAATTTCGTCTAAATAATCTTTTCCGAAAAAAGAGGTGACGATTTCTCGCCACCTCTTATTCTTACTCGCTGATAAGACTGTACTGCTTCTGCTTGCCCTTCTTGGGAATCTTCACTTCCTCAACTGCCAGCTTGCCAGCTTCTACAAGCTGACGACACAGGGAACTAATCTTCTGCGTGGAGAGGTCTGTGTCTACCTCATGAATTTCGCTTGCCGTCATAGGCTTGACTGCCAGAATCTCCAGCAAGCGCGCCTTGATAGGCTCGTTTGCAAGCTGGGTCTTAGAGGGCTTAGAGCTACGCTTTGCGTTTCGTGCGTCCAGCTTCTCCAGCTCGTCGATGGCGTGAGCGGTCACCTCATTGTTCACATTAGCGTTGATGATAGCATTGAAGAACTCACGATTAGTCATATTTTTCTCCTTTCATTGGCGGATAGGTCGCCACCCATTTTTTATATTCAAAAGAGGTGTCCCTCTCTTGATTACATACTTATTATATCATAGATTTTAGAAATTGTCAAGAGGTTTTTTCAATTTTTTTGTTTCTTTGGTTGATGACTCCGCCGAAATCAATTGAAAAGATTGGCAAACTTTCTTCAGTCATCCATGGGGGCCATCAGTTTCCCACTTCGCTAACTACTCATTTGCTTTCCCTCTTGACATTATCTATTATAACAGATTTCTTGAAAATGTCAATACTTTTTTCAAAAATTTTTTGAAAATATTTTTTAGACGAATTTCGTCTAAATTTTTCCTGAAAAGAAGGAAGAATTTCCTTCCTTCTTTTCAAAACTTCTAACAGCACGCTTCTATTTGATGAATGACTTCATCCGCTGTTAAAAAGCCTACAACATTTTCTTCATCAGAGAATGGAAAACCCAGTACTTCAATTAAACCATCTTGATGCCCATAACTCCCAAAATGACAAACAGCGTCTCCAATTTGTTTCCCATTTTGCGGATTCAGGAAAATAACCTGCGGCCGGCCATATAATTTCGCAATCTTCCAATCTATCGGACAACAAACTCCTTGAGCATTAAGAATTTTGATAAGTTTATCGATTTCGGTTTCTTCGGGGACTCCACCAAATTTAGTTTCACAGAATTTGTAATCAATAGTATCCATAGAAATTTCTCCTTTCTTTACTGTATTTACATATTACCATATTTAATTGGATTTGTCAAGTAGAATTTATAGAAATTTTATTTTAGACGATATTCGTCTAAATTTTCTTGGAGAAAAGGGAATTTCTTCCCTTTATCTCGCCAAAACTTTCAGAACATTTTCCATCGCGTCAGGATGAAACCCACCCATTCCCCAGTCAATCAGATTTCCTGTTTCATCATCAAACAGAATATCGTCAGAGGAAGAACGAAAATTCGTTTTCTTTGTTCCATATTCTACAATATGAATTTCATCAAAGGAAACGCTTCTCAAATGCTGACGCAACCAACGCATTTTTTCAGCTTTTACAGCTTCAAGGAAAGCGGAGTTTTTATCTTTGCTTCCCCACGAAATCACGCCAATCTTTACGCCCTTTCGCTGAATTTTATTTAGCTTGCGGGCCAGCGTATTCATATTGCAAAGGGGTCGAGCTTCTGCATAAACTTTTGCGTCATAAGCCCGCAAGCGGGGCAACCAGTCTTTTGCGCCGTACAGGTCGGCAATCGTGCCATCCATATCAAAATAAATAGTCATAAGTTTTTTTCCTTTCCTTTATTGTAACTAAATTATAACAAAAATTTTTCTATTTGTCAAGTATAAAATTATTTAGACGATGTTCGTCTAAAAACGCATTGCTTTAGTAAGATAAAGAAAAAGATGGGATTTCTCCCATCTTTTACCTCTCAAAAAATTTCGGCAATTTTTTTCACGTTTTACATTTTTTATTTGACTTCACCATCTTTTGTGTAAAAAGCAACAGGGATAAGTTCATAGGCACGGGGATTACACCAGCCGTTTTCTTCTAGCCACTTCTGTGCGATGTCCATATTCTCAAAAACACACCCAGTAAATTTAAGACCACATTCATATCTCATCAAAGCTACCATTGTATCTATCTCCTTTCTTTACTGTAACTAAAGTATATCACATAAAACTTGAATTGTCAATATTTTTTTGAAAAAATATTTTTTAGACGAATTTCGTCTAAATTTTCTTTTCTGAAAAAAAGACAGTAGACTTTTCTACTGCCTTTCTTTTTTTACTTCTTCTCCAAGAAATAGAACGGATTAGAAATATACAGAAATCCCATAACGAAATTTAGTATCGGAATAAGCGACCATGTAATCAAGGTCAGACGGCAAGATGCTTTCGAGCGTTTTCTTGCACTTTCCTTGAGACTTTCGTCAATATCGTCCCAGTTCCTTTTTGCGACAGAGGTAAAATTGAGGACACCAAGCCAATAAACGATGATTCCGATGATGTAGAGGATGATGACAATTTTCATTTTAGTTTTACTTCCTTTCTTTTGATGGTTTTATTATAACAGATATTTTCTAAAAAGTCAAGAGAAATATTTTTTAGACGAACTTCGTCTAAATTTTCTTTTCTGAAAAAAATAGCGCCGAAGCGCTATCTTTTTAACCGAAAGTAATAAAACTTTTATCTCCACTCGCTTTCCAAGGGTGGTTAATCCCAAGATTTTTTAGGAAAAAATAAACTTTAATTCTTTTAAAAATTTTCATAAAAATCTCCTTTCCTTACCAGCTCATAGAAAAAACCCAGCCGATAAAAAGCATAGCTCCCAGCGCATAAAGCCCAGCTCCCACAGCGTAATGCCAATCGTGGCTTTTTACAAAAGAACACGCGCCCACAAAAGACATACCAGCGCACGCAAGCCCAGCGCACAGAACACACAGTACAGCGATAACAACCATTTTAGAAACCTCATTTCTTTTTTAGTGTATCTAAAGTATACCCCAAATTTCGGAAAAAGTCAAGAAAAATATTTTTCAGACGACATCCGTCTAAATTTTTTTGTGAAAACATTCACAAGCACTGTTCGTCTAAATTTTTTGTGAAATCTTTCACAATCTTCGGAACCACTTCGTCTAAATTTTTTGTGAAAATATTCACAAACTTTTTCGGAAAAAGAAAAGGGGAATTTCTCCCCTTTTCAATTATAATACCGTTTATTATTAGTCCCAGTTGGCGTTTTTCCGCTGGCCTACATCGCCACAATAGTCAATGGTTTCAGTCCCTCTAAAGTAGCTCCGCTGCTGGATTTCATAAGCAAGTCGGGCGCCGTTCTCCATGGCGTTGACCAGATAGCGGGTGATAGTGCTGATTGTACGCAAGTCTGCGAATTGCTGGATGGTGGCAATGCCGGTATCCTCATAGCGAACGATAAGACGATAATTCATGATGTTTCCTTTCTCCCCGTCTCGCCGGTAGGTCAGCGTTCTCTTTACTGCTGGGTCAGCTCTGCATAATAGGCTTGCAGAAACAGGTCTCTATAAGTGTTATCCCACAGCATTTCAATCTCTTTACCCAGCTCCCCATTGCCTCGCTCATAGGCGATATTCGCCGCCATGTGTGCCATGCCGAAAGCTACATTGTAGCAATCCCTAGCTTGGAAACCGTTGTTCGGGGCTTTCGCATAGTTCAGATAGCGGTTAAGGTACTTCTTCACAAAGTCGATAGTCATAATCTTTCTCCTTTTCTCTGGTGGGCTGGGCTTAACAAGCCCAGCCCTATTGATTGATACTTACAGGGTCAGTCCCTCAAAGTCTGTGCTTGTGTAGTCCCTTGTGCGGTCGTACTCAACAGGCCATTGCAAAAGTCTCTGGTATAGCTTTTTGGAGCTAACTTGAATCCCCAGCCCGTCATATTCGCCATGCTTATTTACCGTTTTTATAGCGTTTACTTCCTGTAGGCAATTCAGAAATAGAGCCGTAGGGATAATAACCGGGCCGATAGACCGCCGTTCTTCCCATGCTTCTGTCTTTTTCCCAGCTTTATGGCGCTGAACGTATTCCATAACGTAGATAACAAATTTACTCTTGTTCGAGCCGTCAATAAGACTGTCGACTCGTCCGCCATTTGTCTTTACTTCTGCCGGAACATAACGCCCATTGTATTTGATGTGAACGTCAGCTTGTCCGGCGGAGCTTACACACTTTTTACGGCTTTTCGGCCTTGCACACTGGTTTTCCGTAATACGTCCAAAATAACCGCTATCAATAGCGGGATTGTAACGGGCGGAGTCCAGCGCACGAACGGCATCTTCCTTGGTCAAAATAGTAAAGTCTTTCATGATAAAATTCCTTTCTTTGTGGTTTTTTGGTTTCAGTTGTCAAGATACACACCGCACTAAAGCAGTCGGCCCGCTCCGCTTTTATTGTTCCCTTGTGACTATTATACTACTACACCTTTCCCCAAATGTCAATACTTTTTTAGACGGTTTCAAGCTAAAATCTGCACAAGAAATAGCCGGGGGTATTTTCTAAAATTGTGCAATTTGCCATCCCCTCGCCCGAATCGGGTCTGGAACATTTTCTCACTGAAATTAAAAATCAAAATAAGACTTATAATTTTTCTCACCGAGATAAAAATTTCGTTTTCTCACCGAGATAAAAAATCAAAATTACTTATCCGATTTTCTCCCCGAAAATTTGACTCTGACCTTTCTCCTATGATATAATAAAGATAGAAACTAAGAGCCAACTATGTCTTGGCTTATACATAAGGAGCATACTAATGAATCGTCTAAATCTCGACTTCTCACTTTCCAGTGATGAAGCCCGCGCTGAATATGTCCAAACATATATCCAAAACTTCGACACAGAAAAACCCCTTACAAATTCCGAACTCGAAAAAATCGCAGACTATCTCCTATGGGGCAAAAACTCCGAGGGTATTTCCTCAGACAAAAGCGCGAATATCGAACTAAAGTCTACCTGGTCATCTCGTCCAATTATATCCCTCGACGAATTACGTGAAAGTCCCGCTTTCAATGAAGACTCAATCCGTCCCATAAGTGACACCCCAACTAAAACTTCAAAACAAAAATTTTCACGCCAACTCGCGCGCAAAAACGCCCCGCCCCACATTTTAGCATTGTTGGAGCCTCTATGGCGCGAAATCGACGAAATCGACTTTCAACTCTCTACCTACGAAGTCCGAACAGGTAAAAAAGATCATGTGCGCGAAGACCTCCGCGCCAAATTCACTCCCCAAGAGCTTCAAAACCTTGAAGAAAAATCAAAACTCCTAAATCCCTACTCTTACCTAAAACAAAAACGTCTTCTAATCGAAAAACGGCGCGAGCAATTCACTCTCCAAGACTTTTACCAAACAAAACTCCAACGCTTTATCCCCCATACCTATAATCCGCTCGAAACCCCAACTTTTGATGCTGATATCCCCATCTATCCACTCGGCCTCAAAGGAACCTCAAACTTAGCGCGACTCCTTTTCCCCGAAGGAAGATTCCCAATCCCATCAGACCTAAAAAATGAAAAAGACCAGCGCGCCCTTTCAGCCCAAATCTGGACTCCTCGCTCCTCTCGCTACTTTGACTTTGAGGATCTAACCCATCTTCAAGCTTTGGTAAAAATTTGGGACACCTTAGAAGAAGGACTCGATTCCTTACCTCTTGAAAGTACATTGCGCGCCCTCTTCGAAACATTCGAATGGTATAAATCCCTAGCTGACCTGACTCCCCTCGAAGAAGATGTCTTCCAACTAAAAATGGCCCACCAACAAAACCAGCCAATCGTCGAATACATCAATAAAAAATACAACAAAACCTATAACTCAAACTATATCTCCACCATTTTCCACCAAAAAGCCCTCTCAAAAATTTGCGCGACCGCTACAACCCATCGTGAGCACGCCGAAAATTTATTTTTCCCTGAAAACTTCAAATGCTGTAAGGATTGTGGGAGAACTTTACTTTTGGATACTAAGTATTTTATGAGGAGACAAAGTTCTCGTGATGGATATTCTTGTCGGTGTAAAAAGTGCGACCGACTATTACGATATATAAAAGAAGGGCGTGAAGCCCCTTTGGTATAAAGGAGAAAACTATGGACAAAAATAACCGTACAAAAACTTTTATGGAGCTACTGGTAGGATTAGAGGCCATTGAGTTTGTGGGCCTCTGTAAGTTTTTAAGTGTCCGGCTCGTTGAGGAAAAGAGCGAGCCGGCGCCAACTACGCCCAATGACGAAGCTCCTAAAAAATCCGAAACCCGTGATTTTTCAGACTTATTTAGTGATTTACTCCAAAAATTTTCAGAGCTATCCAAGCCTCGTCAGCGCGAACTCATAAAAATCCTCAAAAAAGTCAATAAATAAAAAGGAGGATTAGTAGTAATGCCACTACAGCCAAATATACCAAAACAAAAACGCTCGTTTCTTACAAAAGAATGCCCGTGTTGTAAGCAACAACAACTAGAAGAAGATTTCACAAAAACCCACTCGATTTTCTACCCAGATGGAGTACTTCCCATTTGTAATGATTGTATTACTAGTTACCTCAAACAGAATGAATTTAGTTGGCGCGCGGTCGACAAAGTCTGTCAATGGGCTGATATCCCCTTCATTGTAAAAGAGTTTGAGAGATTGAGGGATTTAAATTCTGATGATACTGTTTGGGGCGTTTATGCAAAAGTCTTTGCGACAGAAGAATATAAGAATTTGGGATGGGATAGTTATAACTCCCAATATCTCGAACTAAAAAAGGTTGGACTTATTGAGGACGAGATTCCATTAGTAAAGGAAAAACATTTTGAGGAATTGCGCCGACGCTGGGGAGGCAACTATGATGATGATGAACTCTATTACTTAGAGGACCTCTATAAAGGTTTGCTTCTTTCTCAAAACGTATCCGGCGCGCTAGCCATTGACCAAGCTCAAAAGCTCTGTAAGCTTTCGTTAGAAATAGATAAACGAATCCGCGCTGGCGACAAAGACGTCGACAAATTCCTCTCATCTTATGATAAGATTGTGAAGACGGCAGATTTTACTCCTAAATCAGTCAAAAACGCAACCGACTTTGATAGTATTGGAGAATTGATGTTCTGGCTCGAAAAGCGCGGGCACCAAAACAAATTCTATGATAATACTACTAGAGATGTTATTGACGAGACTTTGAAAAATATTGAAGCTTGGAATCAGCGTTTATATGTAAACGAAGGCGGTCTTGGAGATGAAGTAACTGCGCGACTTCAGGCCCTTCAGAATGTCGCTCAAACAGATAATTTTTATGACCTCCAAGTAGATAACTTCGATGCGGATGTTTATGAGTCCGAAGCTTTCAAAGAGGATGAAAGTGAGGAGTTCGATGCGGGAGGAACTCTCTAATGGCTGTAATTACTTTGCGCGACCCTACTTCAATTTATAACTCCCAAAATCGTCTTTTTAGGGAAGGGGTCGAATTAGAAAAAGGAGTTGTTATAACTGAGGATTTCTTAGAGCGAAATGAGAAGTTTCTGGAAGAGGAGCTTCAGCTTTATACAGTTTATCCTGACATCTATTTAGATATAATAAAGCCAATCGACTCGCAGTTTGATTTGTTTCCTTATCAACGCTTATTTCTGCGCGCGCTTATGCGTTATAATCAAATCTATATTACCGCAACTCGCGCTGCTTCAAAGTCATTTCTAAGCGTACTTGGGCTCTATCTTCAGTGTGTATTTATCCCCAATCATAGATGCTCGATTGTCGCTCCTGTCAAGACGCAAGGCGTTAAGATTATGCGCCAAAAGGTAGAGGAAATTTTAAAGATATGGCCTCTACTTGAAAAAGAGCTTGAAGTTTACATGGGGAAACCACACATGAACTTTTCAAAAGATGTGGCCGAGCTCTACTTCAAGAATGGTTCCAAATTTACTTGCGAGGGCGCTACGGACTCATCACGTGGTCTCAGACTTCACTCAACATTCCTCGACGAGGTGCGTGATGCCGATGGCGATATTATTTCCGAAGTTATACTTCCTCAGCTAAATGTTTCTCGGCGTGACGCAAATGGTCTAGTAAATCCTTATGAAGTTTGTAACCAACAAGTTATCGCTGGAACTTCAGCAGGTATGAAGTCTTCCTATGCTTATTCACTTCTAATAGAAACAATGATACAAGCAATAATTGACCCAAAAAGAGCATTTGTTATGGGTCTAGATTATCGTATCCCCGCCCAGCATGGACTAATTGATAAGAAGCACGTTGAGAAATTGAGGATGTCTTCAGCCTATAATGAAATGACATTCGCATCAGAGTTCATGGGGACTTGGGCTGGAGGAAGTGAAGAGTCTTGGTTCGATTTTGAGAAACTTTCTAAGTATAGAACGAAGAAAAATCCAGAATTTACTCAGAAATTTAGAAATCAACAGAATTGTTTCTACTTTATCAGTGTAGACGTAGGACGCTTACAAGACTCAACAATTGCTTGTATCTTTCGAGTAAACATCAAGAATGACAAATACTACTCAACTCTCGTCAATATTGAAGTTCTTGGAAGACAAGCAGAGACAAAAACCTTTACACAACAGGCAATTGATTTGAAACTTTTAATTGAGAGATACAATCCCAGAGAAGTTTTGATTGACTGCAATGGTTTAGGTTTAGGCCTCGCAGATGAGATGATAAAAACTCATACAGATGCGCGAGGTCGTGAGCTTCCTGCATACGGCTTTTTCAATAACGATGATTACAAAAAAATCCAACCTAAAGACTCTATTCCTATTTTATATTCTATGAAAGCTAATGGGCCTCTAAAATCAAAAATCAATGGTAATGCCTATTCTCGTTTGAACGGTGGATTGGTTCGGTTTTTGATTAGTGAGCAAGAAGCGCGCAATGCTCTTCTTGGAACGAAAGCTGGTCAAAAAATGACAATGCGCGAGCGAGTCCAACGGCTACTTCCTCATGAGCAGACAACAAAACTTTTTGAAGAAATGGGTAATCTTCGCGTCAAAAATGTAGGTATGGATATAGTCCTTGAAGCAATAAATAAACGTTTCCATGATGACCGATATTATGCTTTTGCCTATGGCCTATGGCGCATTAAGGAAATTGAAGAAGCACAAATGAAAAAACAACGAAAACGGGGCGCCGGAAAACGCAATCTAATATTCTTTACGGGAGGGGCATAATTTGGAACAACAAAATACCGAGTTCAAAAGAAATTTTGACCTTGCCTCCTTCAAAAGAGCATCAAGTGGAATGGTTTCTAAAAATGATGAAGTTTATGGAGACTACGATTATCTTTCTTGGCGCTCTAAGTCCCGCACTCTAAAAGATTACAAACCTGAAGAAATTGATAATATTATCAATTCAGGCTCTTTATCAGAGCAAAGAGAACTTTCAAGGAATTATTTCCTAAAAGATGGCCTATATCGTGCTATTATCCTCTATTATGCTAATCTTCTAAAGTGCGCGAACCTTTTGATTCCAAAAGTAAGTTTTGGAAAGAAACTTTCTGATAAAGCTACTCAGAAAAGATACTATAAAGCTTTGGATTACTTAGATGAAATAAATCCCCCAATTTTATATAATAAAATTACAACGCGAGCCCTCACTGATGGCGCGTATTATGGACTAATTTCATCTTTGGATAAGGGGTCTTTCGTTTTAATTGATTTACCGGCCTCTTACTGTCAGTCTAGATTTAGAGACATTTATGGTAGAGATATTATTGAATTCAATGTCAATTATTTTGACCATTTTACTGATGAAGATACTCGAAATCAAGTTTTAGAGATTTATCCCAAAGAAGTTATAAGTTTTTATCGTCGATATCAAAAAGGTAAAACTAAAACTTCTTGGATAAAATTATCTACTGATAGTACTCTTTACTTTAGTATTCTTGAAGAGGGGAATCCGACTTTTTTGAATGTCATTCCTGCTACAATTCAATATGATGAAGCAGTAGATACTGAAAGAGAAAGAGACTTGGAGGAAATTCGTAAGATTCTCATTCAGAAGATACCTCACTTGCAGGATGGAGCGCTTCTTTTTGAACCAGATGAGGCTCTTGAAATGCACACTGGCACTGTGGGTATGATGAAAGGAAATAAGAACCTTTCCGTTTTGACTACTTATGCTGATGTAGATAGTATTGTTTCAAAAACTTCATCTGATGCTGTTTCAAACAATCTAGAGAAGATGCTCCAAAATGTTTATGCTGAAGCCAGCGTCAGTGGTCAGCTCTTTGCACCAACGGGTTCTCAAGCATTATCTACTTCTATCCTAAATGATATAAGCTTTATGATGCCAATTACTAATAAAATTTCAAAATTTATTAGTGAGCTTCTAACCCAACTTTTTGGAAATTCTAACATAAAATTTACTTATAAAATTCTACCGGTTTCTATTTATAACCAAAGTGATTATTTAACCGATGCTTTTAAATTAGCTCAAAGTGGATATAGTTTCTTCTTACCTAGCGCTGTTATGGACTTAAATCAACGAGAACTCCTAAGCATGAAAGAACTTGAAAATGAAGTTGAAAAACTTCAAGAAAAGTTAGTACCTCTAAATTCAACTTACACTCAAAGTGGAACCTCTGGAGAACCCGGACGTCCAGAAATGAAAACGGAAGAAAAGGCACAAACTACTATTGAACAAGAAGCATCAAAAGACAAACAAGGAGGCTTAAATATAGATGAATAAATTTGAGTTTCCAGTCGTTGTTTATGGCAATATAGAAAAATATAATGATGTATTATCAAAGGCGCGGTGCCGAATTTTCTATAAATATGGTAATAGAAACGGTACTTATATAACGGATGAGTTTGCGGAAAAACTTCTAAAAACTCTTCCTTACGCGCCGGTCAAGGGCATCTATGAATATGATGACTACACCGACCATGGAAGTCGAAGAAGCGAGGGAAGAATTTATGGAATTGTTCCCGAAAATCCCAATATCAGCTGGGAACCTCATCTTGATGAAGACGGAGTAGAAAGAACTTACGCTTGCGCGGATGTTCTAATTTTTACTGCGCTTTATGCTGAAGCTGGAGACATCGTAGGGAAATCTCAATCAATGGAACTTTATGAGCCATCTTTGAAATATCATCAGGCAATTTACGATGGACAAAAGTTCATTGTATTTGATGAAGGATGCTTTTTAGGTCTCCAAGTTTTAGGAGATGATGTTAAACCATGCTTTGAAGGCGCGAGCTTCTTCGAACTTCAAACTAGTATTGATAAAGTTATAAAGAAGATTCAAGAAATTGAAGCTATTTATACTAAAAATGGAGGAACAGAGACTATGGAAATAAATTTCAAACTTTCCGATGGCCAAAAGCATGATGCTCTTTGGTCTCTCTTGAACACCGAGTATAATGAGGAAGGAAACTGGACAGTTAGCTATGCTATTTGTGAAGTTTTTGATGACTATGCTCTAGCCTATAATTATGAGAGCGATAAGTATGAGCGAGTTTATTATACGAAGAATGATGAGACTGATAGCATTGAGCTAGGCGAACGTATCCAAGTTTATATTATTGATGTAACCGAAAATGAAAAGCAGACTGTTGATACTTTGCGTCAATTAAATGGCGGTACCTATGAACTTGTAAATGAGGATTTGACAAATGCTGAAACTCTAAAAGAAGAAAATTCTAATTTTAGTTCCAAAATTGAAGAACTAAATAGTGAGATTTCTACTTTACAAGCAGAGAAGGCTGGTATTGAGGCTCAATATACTGAGGCTCAGGCCCAGGTCCAAACACTAACAGAAGAAAACAGTTCTCTAAATGAGTATAAAGCTCAGATTGAAAAAGAGCAGAAAGATGCTGTATTCGCTGAGTATGAAGGACATCTAAGTGAAGAGGTTCTAAATACTTATCGCGAAAATAGCGCTAACTATTCTGTATCTGATTTGGATAAGGAGCTAGCTTATGAGTTGAAGAAGACTGGTTTTTCTGCTTTTTCTAAAAACGACCGTCAAGGTCTAATTCCTAAGGACGTGCCTCTACAAGGTCTAGATGCCGTCTTAGCTAAATATGTTAAGTAATTGGAGGAAATAAAATGGCTACAAAAAGACTAGTAATTAGTGGCTATGGTCAAGTTGAGCTAAATAATGTTGCCTTCCGTCGTGATGGTCGTATTGAGGCTCAGTGTGCTCCTAATGCTACCGATTTCGCAAATATCCCTGTTGAGAATGGTATGCTTTTAGCTGTTGATGATGCTAATCATTGTGTAAAGCTACCTAAAGATGGCTCTCTTCCTATTGCCCTAGTTTATTCTGCTGAGCATATGTATGATGAGCGGACTCCTGGTCTAAAGAACTTCAAGCTAAATGGTTCTGATGACTTCTTCCCCCGTTTAGGTTATCTATCTGTTGGCGATAAGTATCGTACCAATTGCATTTGCTATGATAGTACCGAGTTTAGCACTGAGGAAGCTCTAATTACCGCTCTAAAGGCTTGTGACACCACACCTGTATATGGTATGGCTGATGCTTCTGGTGCTACTAAGCTATCTGCTACTGCGGGTACCTATGGCCCCAAGCTAAAGGTTGTTGCTTTTGACACTATGCCTGATGGCCAAAAGGGCATCAAGCTACAAGTGCTAGCTGACTAATAAAAGGAGGGTAAATTATAATGACTATTAAAGAGCTACAAGAAATTGCCCTTCATTGCGCTAAGGGCACTGTTCCTGCCACCTATGCTAACCAGAATGTAGATATGGATTCTGCTTTCCTAGATGGTCTAAAGGAGCTAGCTGGTTCCGTAAACCAGTTTATGAAGAATCGTTATGATATTTATGATATCGTAATTAAGACCGCTGATGAGGTTATGCCCAAGAAGGTAATTGACGCCATCGGTATGTTCGCTGAGGTTCAGACTGTTCCTCAAGGTCAGAAGGCTATCTTTAAGCGTCGTATCGGTAAGATGCGCGCCAAGAAGTTCCTAACTCAGGTTGGTCTATCTGGTGTATATGAGACCTTCCGTCTAGATAGCGATACCTTTGAGCTAGCTGGCCATGCTGTCGGCGGAGGCGCCACCATTGACTTTGAGCGTATGCTAGATGGTGCTGAAACCATGGCTGAGGTTATGCAGGTTCTAACCGATGGCCTAACTGACGCTGTATTCTATGAGGTTCATAAGGCCCTTCGTGCTGCCGTAAATGCCTCTGCTCGTCCTGATGCTAATAAGGTAGTTTCTAACACCTTTGAGGCCGAGAAGATGGTAAAACTAATTAATGTTGTTCGTGCTTATGGTAACGGCGCTGTAATTTTTGCTCCTCCCGAGTTTGTTGGTGCTATGGGCGCAGATGCTATTGTAAGTGGCATTGCTAATACTACTAATGGCATTTATCATCCTCAGGATATTGATGCTATTCACAACACTGGTTATATCAATATTTTCCGTGGAACCCCTGTTGTTCAGATTCCTCAGTCCTTTATTGATGAAACCAATACCAAGACTTGGATTGATCCTCAGCTAGCTTATGTTCTACCTACTGGCGGAGAGAAGGTAGTAAAGGTTGTTCTAGAAGGCAATACTCAAATCAATGACTTTAAGAATCGTGATAATTCTCTAGAAGTTTATGCTTATAAAAAGATGGGTTGCGCTATTCTAGCTCATCATAATTGGGGTATTTATCAGAATACGTCAATCCCCCAGACTTTTGAGAATCCTTACGGTTTCTAATTCTCTTCGAGGGAGGGACAAACTCCCTCCCTCGATTTATATATAAAAATTTTTAGGAGTAAAAGGAGTATTTAAAATGGAGAAGATTAGAGTAATTAGTAAGCATCAAGGCCCTGTTAGCGTGAATATTCCCGACTTGCGTTTTAAGCGCGAGTGGCCCAATAAGGGTGCCAGCATTCCTATCGAAAGAGAGACTCTAGAAGAAATGATGTATGATAACGGCTTCAAGTATATGATTGATACTGGGATGCTTTATATTGAAAACTTAGAGGTAAAGAAGGAACTAGGCCTTGAACCCGAAGATGCTACCGAACCTGTCAATATTATTGTTTTGAGTGATAATGATATGAAGCGGATGATGACTGCTATGCCACAGTTTGAGTTTGATGCTAAGCTAAAAACTCTAAACTATGAGCAGATGCTAGCTTTGGCTGATTTCGCTATCAAGAATGAACTAGGAGATTTCGGTAAGTGCAATGCTATAAAGAAGGCTTGTGGGAAGGATATTCTAACTGCTATTAAGTTAAATAGAGAGGATAAGGAGGGCTAATAATGGGAACCCCCTTAGAGAAAGTTTATTCTGCCTTCCTGTCTAAGATGCTAGAAGATGAATGGCTGAACTGGACACAGGAAGAAGTAGAAGAGGACTTATTAACTATCTTAGACGGCGCGCTACCTTGGTTCAAGTTCCCGCGCAAGTCTCTTGAACATGACGAACAGTACTTTTTTGAAGAACTAGATAATGAAGAAATCCAAATTATTGCTTGCTATATGAAATGTGAATGGTTGAATCGAACCATTCTAACTTGGGAAAATGTAAAGCCTTTATATGAGGAAAGGGACTTTTCTCAGGCTAATCTTATTGGTAAATTTACTGAACTTCTAAGAAAAGAAGAGGCTAAAGTCCATCGTTTAGAAGGAGTTTACTATCGCGCGCCAAAGCGTAAGCCATTTTCATATAGACTACTTGCGGAGCAGTATCAGGATGTCTGATTTTACTGAAGGATATAGTAATAAATTGAAAAATAAACTTTTCGGACTTTTGTGTGAGTTTGAAAAGAAAGGTGAGTGGGAGAAGTTTCTGGACAGTATTCTAACAGAATTATTAGGGGTTCCAGAAGCTTCTCGAACTATCAATTATTATATTCTATATTATAAGATTTCTTCATTACGTTATCTCAGATATGACTATTTTCGTAGTACAGTTTTTAGCTGTATGGCATTATTGGGAAAATCAGATGAGTTATTTTGATATATATGAAAAGCGCTTAAATAGATACGGACTAGATTACCAATCTCGTATCCAAGGTAAGCGCGAGCAGAATTTTGATCTCTATCTTCAAAAAAGTATTTATCGAGTAGATTTTGAATATAACAATGAGTATATAAGTGGAAGTTTCGAACGATATAAACAGGATGACAGCAAGACTCTTCATTATTTGCTTGTAAAAATTGATGTTGAATTCGCGCCAGGTACAATTTTGATGATACCGGATAAGAACGATGAACTCAAGCCTTGGATGGTTTATTATCTTGAGGAGATAAAGGCCAGTGGCTACAATCGCTATGTAATGCTTCGTATGACGCATCATCTAATTTGGTATTCTCGTGATGGCTCTAAGCAAGAAAGTTGGGCATATATGTATGGTCAAGAAAATAATATGCTTAGAGATGAAATTAGGTCTCGTAGTCGTATGGATACTATCTATGCTGAGAATCTCAAAGAAAGTTTCTTCATAATGCCTTTGACACAGTACCTAAAAAAAGATGATTACTTTATTATAGGTGAAGAACCGTATCGAGAATTCTATCGAGTAACTGGCTATGATATTCAATCCTCGCCTGGCGTAGAATATGTAAGTGTTGATCCAGTTTATGAGTTTGATTTGACGCCTCCTCCTCAAAAGGAGGAAAGTGACAACGAAGAAGATTACTTCTGGCTACAAGGAGGAAACGCTGATGGTAAGAAACCTTGAAGAGCTAGGACCTTTTCTTCAGAAAATAATGGTTAGACTAACGACTAATCAAAATTTACTAAAGTTATTGTACTATAGTGATAAGGCTCCTTTAGAGAAAGAAGATCTTACACAAGACCAAATTACAAATGAAGTTTTTGATAAACTTATAAAAATAGTCCCTAGAATGGGGCCGAAGGAAGATGCAAAGAGTCTTATTTCATTACGAGTCGTTGATGGCGCGCGTCTTTCTTCTAATATTGAATTTCAAAGAATAGTTTTAGCTATTGAAGTTTTTGTTCCTTTGACTCAATGGAAAATAAAGGGGACAAATCTTCGTCCATTTAGTATAATGGGTGAGATTCAAAAAAGTTTAAATGGAAAAGTTATTGATGGAATGGGTAAGCTTTGGGGAGGAGATTTTGAAATAAATTTCCTAACTGATGAGATGTCCTGTTATGAAATGACTTTTGACTTGACTGCTTATGATTGATTGTCATTTTGTGATAAATGAACCGGCGAATTTTCAAAATATTTGTAAGATTTATTCTCCTACTATTCGCCAAGTTATTACAGAAGATAATTTTTTAGTTTATCGAAAACTTTTGACCCTATCCCAAGAAGAAATTGAAGATGAGTATATGGAGAAAAAAATAGAATTATCAAATGTTCTGACTCCATTAGAATATCTTTTGAATTCTTCTTTTAATAATAAACAAGTAGAAGCTCTTTCTATTAAAGCTTTTGAGTTTTTTATTCACGAACCAGTTTCTTTTATTTATGAAGAAAAAAAGATTTTAGTTGGAGATTTGAAAAAAGTCTTAGAGAGCGCACAGTCATTAGACGATTTGCGGTTTTTGACCAGTGAAAATTTTTTTGATTTTCAAAATCTTATCAGAAATAGCGTGGGAGAAGACAGTATTGATCCTCCAAATCCTAATGAGCATCCAAAGATAAAAAAAATGAAGGCAAAAGCGCGGTATCGTGATAAAATAAAAGCAAAAAAAGAAGGACTAACACTTGATACTTTACTCATTTCAATTTGTTGTATGGGTATTGGAATTACTCCACTTACAGTTGGAGAGTTGAGTTATGCTACTTTTTCTAAGTTGATAGGCGTATATCAAGAAAAGGAAAAATATGAAGTTGATATAAGAAGCTTATTAGCTGGAGCGAGTAGTAAAGATGTAAAACCAAAATATTGGATACATAATTCTGATAAAAAATAGGAGGAAATACGGTAATGGCGATAAATATTCTAGACCGTTATGGTATCAAGGAAGTTTGCGACTTTACTTTTTATCAAATTGATAAAGATGAAAGCGGTAATGCTACGCCCGGTGCTCCCGTCTTATATCTTGATACACTAAAAGTTTCTACTACCGAGCAGACTGCTGAAAATACTTCTGCCCGTGGAGGAAAGGGAAATCCAGAACTTATCACTTGGGACTATGGTAAGGAAATCAATGTAACTCTAGAAGATGCTTTGTTCTCCGCTAAGTCTATGGCTATCATGTTTGGTTCCGTAAATTCTACTGGAGAGGCTGATATTGATACCACTAATGCGACTATTTGGCGTACAGTTCCTAAGGCTAATGTACTAGCTGCTGAAGCGAATACTTGTAATGTTGAAATTCGTGGCTCCAAGTATGCTCTATCTGAAGTAAAGTATTATAAGGCAGATGGCACAGTTGCTCCTGCAAGTGGCAGCGCACCTGCTGACTATGCTTATGCTGTTGGTAAGATGAGTGTGAAGGAGTCTGCTACTATTGATATTAGTCCGGAAACCTTCCCTGGTACTTATTATTGTACTGGTGACACTTATGCTCGTCGTGAAGATAATGGAGAGGATGAGTTCTTCCAGTTGGTAATTCCTAAAGCAAAGATAACTTCTGAGAATACTCTAACCATGGAAGCTGAGGGCGATCCCTCTACTTTCAGCATGAATCTAAAGGTCCTACGTCCTGCAAATGGTCCTATGATGAAGCTTATCAAGTATTCTTTGACCGCTAGCGAATAATTGAATAAAACTGAAACGGAGGAGGGAGGACCTTCTCCGTTTTCTTTTTAGGAGGAAATATGAACGAGTTTTCTTTCAAAGAATTGGAACAGTGTTATCTAAAAGCTACTTATCCAATAGAGATTGGGAATAGAATCATTGAAGCAAAAGAAGTCCTTGCAAAATTTGATAAAATTCAAATTGCTGGCCTTGATGAAATGAAACGATGGGTCAGCGCCAATGGCGGATTTGACAATCGGCCTCATGTCTTTTGGGAAGCTACGGAAGAAATTGACTTAAGTTTTTCTCAAGGGATATTCTCAAAAGACCAGTTCGCGCTTATGACTAATTCTAGACTTTTTGAAATTGAGAAAGAAAAACCGGTATTAGTAACTAAAATAGAAACTTTGGAAAGTGATGAAGAGAATAAAATTCACTTAAAGGAGAATCCGGTAGATTTATTTATCTATGAAAAAGAAACTGGAAAGAAAATTTTACCTCTATCCAAAGAAGAAAAAGTTGTAGAAATTAGTGAGCCTTATAAAGAAGTTGTGGTATCTTATACTTATAATTACCTAGAAGGCGCGAAGGTCATAAAGATTGGTAATAGGCTTTTCAATGGTTTTATTGAATTAGAAGGAAGAACAAGAGTAAAGGATGATACTACTGGTCAGGTAGTTACGGGGCTTATAAAAATCCCAAAGCTAAAATTGATGACTGGCTTATCTATAAGGCTGGGCGCGCAAGCTACACCTGTCGTAGCCAATTTCAAAGGAGTTGGCGTTCCAGTGGGGTCAAGAGGAAATTCATATGTTAGTGAGTTTTACTTTTTGAACAATGATATAGATAGTGATTTCTAACTGTAGTCAGCATTAGTTTTTAGCTAATGCTGATTATTTTTTAGGAGGAAAAGGAATGGCAGATAAGAAAATTAATATCTCTCTTGGTATATCAGCTGATTTAAATGACTTTCAAAAGAAAATTGAAAAATTACAAAGCGAGTTTGACCAAGTAAAATTTTCTGATTTATCAAGCGAAAAGATTAGTAAAGTTTTTGATAATATTCAAAGTAGATTAAAAAAATTACAAGAACTAACTGATAAATCTCCTTCTCTATTAGGAAAAACTGATTATAAACAAGCGGAGAAAGAAGTAGGTAATCTTCAAATAGATATCTCTAAACTTGTTAGAGAGATTCAACAATTAGATACAGCTTCTAAAGAAGGAAAGTTAAAAATTCTTCCAAAGGGAGAACAGGAAAGACTTGAAAAACTAAATGAAGCTACAAAAAAATATTTAAAAACCTTATCTCAAGAATCAAAACGTCTTGAAGATTTAGAAAAGAAACAAAACAGACTAAAACAAGCACAATCAGCTTTAACCCAGTTAGAACAAACTAAAAAAAGTGCTGAATCTAAAAAACCAGTAGACGACAGGTGGCTAAAAGGGAAAAAAACTCAATTAGCAAAAATGCAAGAAACTTCAGCCGCACAAAAGCAAACAGAAGAAGCGGTTCAATCTATTTATAAAGCGCAGGGTTTAAAAGGAAAAAAGATTGGAGACACAGAAGTTAATATAAATGGTACTGTAACTTCTTTAAATAAAATTAGAGAAGAAGCTGGAAAAACCGCCACTGAAATTGCTGAGATGGAGCAGAGAATTCAGCAATATATTTCTAAATCAGATCTCAATCAGTTAAATCAAGATATTCAAACTCAGAAGGATTTAATTGCCAAACTAAAAGAAGAAATAGGTAATTTACAAACAGATAATCCTACTACAGCTCTAAAAAAACTAAAAACAGCTCTAGAACAAGCAGGAATCTCAATGGAAGACATTGGAGATTTAACCAAAAAGGAAGATATAGAAGCTTGGTTAAATAATCTTAATACTTCTGCTCTAGAGAAATTTCGAAATGGCCTTAAAGGGGTAGAAAAAGCTACTGGAGAAGTTCAGCCAGAATTAGAAAAAATGGGCAAATCCGTTCGTGATAGTGCTGATGATTTTGATGCAGCAGAACGAGCCGCACAAGATCTATCAACACTAAAATATCAATTGATGGATTTCTTTTCTGTTACTGGTGCTATTCAATTATTTAGAAGGGCTGTTCAAAGTGCTCTTGAAACAGTAAAAGAACTCGATGCCGCAATGACTGAAATTGCAGTAGTTTCTGATTTTTCAGTCAATGATATGTGGGCGCAATTACCCCGTTTTACTGAACAAGCTAATGAACTCGGCATGGCCATTAAAGACACTTACGCCGCAACTACTCTTTATGTTCAGCAAGGATTAGACTTAGATAAGTCTATGAAATTAGCAACTGAAACTCTTAAAATGGCGGCAGTGGCTGGTATGGATGCTGCAAATGCAACAGACGCTATGACGGCTGCATTGCGTGGTTTCAATATGGAATTAGATGAAACTTCTGCTCAAAGGATTAATGATGTTTATTCTGAATTAGCAGCTATTACAGCCTCTGACACCCAAGAAATTTCTACTGCTATGACTAAAACTGCTTCAATTGCTCATAGCGTTAATATGGAGTTCGAAACAACGGCTGCTTTTTTGGCCCAAGGTATTGAAACGACTCGTGAAGCTGCGGAAACTATCGGTACGATGCTTAAAACGGTTATTGGCCGTTTTTCAGAAGTTAAATCTCTTTATACCGAAGGTCAGCTAACTGGTCAAGATGAAGAAGGAGAAACTATTGACGTAAATAAAGTCCAAACGGCTCTTCGTGCGGCTGGAATTTCTATGAACGAATTTTTGGCTGGTAATGAAGGTTTAGACCAAGTATTTTTACGTTTATCTCAACGTTGGAATGATTTAGATATCCTTACCCAGCGTTATATTGCGACTCAGGCTGCTGGTTCTCGTCAACAATCTCGTTTTATTGCTATTATGCAAGACTACGCGAAGACTACCGAATTAGTCAATGCAGCTTATGATAGTACCGGTTCTGGACAACGGCAATTTGAAAAGACCCTTGATTCCCTTGCAGCAAAACTCACTAAATTAAAAAATGCCTGGGATCAATTTACTATGGGGCTTGCTAATAATGAGATTATAGGAGGAGTAGTTACATTATTAACAGATCTTCTCACAGCTATTAATGGAATTATTGATGGAATTTCTGGTGGTAACGGTCTAATTAAAAGTGTTGTTACTCTTGGAGCCGCTTTTGCTGGCTTAAAAGCTGGTGGAGCAATAATAGATAAAATTTTAAGAACCGGTTTTATTCAACGGAAAATAGATGCTTTTAATGGAAATATTAGTAGTTCTTCAACTTCAACTACAACTGCTAATAGTATAGTTCAAACCAGGAGTTTCATTCAAAATGGCAAAGCTAGCGCTAAGAATTGGGTACAAGGATGGAAAAGCGCTGGTGGAGTTGGAGGAAAGAAAGACTTTTTAGTTAGTTCTTTTAGTAATTCATTAAATAAAGTCGGGCAGTCCTTTTCAGTTTTTTCTTCTGATATGGAAAAAAATTTACAAAATCAAGTATATTCAGGTTTAGGAGACATAAGTAGAGGAATTGATAAAAAGCTTTTGGGAAAAGATTTTTCAGAATTAAATTCTTTAAGTGCTCAGCTTAAATTAGGAAAAATTTCTGCCGAAGACTTTCAGAATCAATTAGTAACTTGGGGAGTAAAAGAACAAGAAGCTGCTAAAATTACTAAAGATTACACTAATCAAATTGCTCTTCAGCAAGAAAAAATGCAATCCTTGTCTCAAACAGGGATAGCTTTAGGTATGTCATTTACTATTCTTGGTGGAGTTATTTCTTCAGTAATACCAGGAGCTGAAGAGTTTGGAAAAGTTTTACAAACAGTAGGAGCAGCTTTAATGGGAATTTCTATGGTATTACCAGTAGTAGAAAAAGGAATAACTTGGCTCTCTGGAGTATTGGATGTCGCTCCAAAGACTTTAAATATTTATGTAGCTGCTTTTGCTGCAATAGTAGCAGCAGTAGTTGCTATAGTTAGTTTAATAAAGAAAAACTCTCCTGAAGCTCAACTTGAAAAAGCCTCTAAAGCAACTGAAAAAGCAAAAGAAATGGCAGAAGGAGCGACTCAGGCTTATGATGACTTACTAAGTAAAAAATCAGAGTTTGATAAGCTTACTACTTCTCTTGAGACTTTGACTCAAGGAACACTTGAATGGCGAAAAGCTTTGGCTGAAGCTAATAATGAAGTTATTAACCTCCAAAAAGAATTCCCTGAGCTAGAAGTATCAGTAGATAAGGCAACTGGTCAATTGAAAATTGATAATTGGGCAGATGTTCTAGAGGCTCAGGCGGAAAGAGTTGAAGCAACTAATAAACAGTTGACCATGGCACAAATCAATGAGAATAATAAACGATTAGAATTAACTAAGAAAGGCATCAGAAGTGATAAAGAACTAACTCCTGATGAAAAAGCAAGTAAACAAGAAGCAGAAAAAATGAAGACAGAAAGTACCAACGTTGCTTTAATTAGTAGTCTAATTAGTAAATATCAAACTAAAGCTAATGAAGGTATTTTACAAAATCTGGCAGAAACAATTTTTAAAGACATGACTTATGAAGTTGAAGTCAAGGATGCGAGAGCTAATGGAAGCAATAAGAGTAAAGTAAACACTACACATAAAGAAACAAGAACTTCAAATGTCTATGAAAGTAAAGTCAATGCCGAAGCTAATAAAGCAGTAAATTCTCTTTCAGCATCTCAAAGAAAAACGAAAGCAGAAGGAATCTTTGGAAAAGATGCTGTAGCAAATATGAAAGATGAGGAAATTAAATCCGCTTTAAGAGACTATGAAAAAGGCGTAGCAATAGAGAACATAACCAAAAAAGTAGTTAATCTTACTCCCAACCAGCAAGAACTTCTGAACAGAATTCAAGGAACTTATACTGGCACCAAGAGTGGTTGGAATACTGCCAAAGAAAAAATTTTTAGTGATGAAGATGCTAAGATTATACAAGACATTTTAGGATTAGATAATATTCAAGCTGTTTTTGATATGGCTAAAAGTGGAACTAAAGCTATTTCTGCGAATATTGACGATATTGAAACTCAATTTGAAGATTTTGGTGAAAAATATACTGGTTCTTTCTTAGACCAATTTTCAGCAGATAATCTTTCAAATATTGCTTCTCAGGTTAAGGAGATGTCAACAGAGAGTGCAAAAGCCTATCTTGATGCCTATAGTGAAGCTTTGGATGGCGTAGAAAAAGAAGATAGAACACGCTTGGATAACTACCTCTCCTCAATCGACCTATCCGATGCCGTCCAAGTCCTCGATGCAAAAGAATTCATGAAGAACCTAGGAATGGACGAGACACAAATTGAGAAATTTTGGGCCACTGCTAATGCTGCTGTTGAACCTTATATTACCAGTTTAGAACAAGTCCAATCTTTGAATGAGAGAATTTCTAAGCTTGGTGAAGTCCGGAATCTGGTTGAGAATGGAGAGAAAACTTTTAGCTCTAGTAATAAAGAAAGCCTAGTAAGTGCTGGTTTCGCAGATACTGATTTCTTACAGACTGGGATTGATGAATGGACTTATATTGGAAAAGATAGCAATGATTTACTAAGACAGATAAATGAGAAAGTTGCACAGATTGGAGAGCATATTGTTGGAAATCTACAAGATAGTGTTGAGAAGGGAAAAGAATACGGTACAATAATTGAAAATAATGACAAATTAGGGAAGAGCCTTGCTACCCTTGCTGAAAACGGGTATGAAGGAACAAGTTTCGAGTCTGCCGAACTGAAAGAAATGGCCGAAACTTTAGGAATCGCAGTAGAGAATTTATCAGACGAAGGTATTGCAAATAAACTCATTGATGCCTATAATATGTATAAAAATTTGGGAGAGAATGAAGAAGCAGTAAGAAGAGAACTTGTTAATAACGCCTCAAGACAATATGACTTAACTGGTGATTTTGGAACTTATACTGGGAATTTAACCCCAAAGGAACAACAGGACATAATGGAAGCTCAGTTAGTTAAGAATACTGGAGCAATGGAACTTTATAATAAGCTAAAAGCTGAAGCCAATGATACTTCTAAAGAATTAAATGTAGAATTGGCAGATGAGGCCATCCAACTAGTAAAATTAACTGATCATTACAAAGTAGCTGCAAAGAAAGTCGGGGATTATCGAGACGTTTTAATTCAAGGTGAAAGTGCAGGAACTGACTTCTTCGCCGCTTTAGATAATGCCAAGAGTGACCTTTCCACTCTTTTTAATGTTGATAAGAAACTAATTACTGATGATTTTATTCAACAGTATACTCAGGATATTTATAATTTGGCTGAAGGTGGGGAAGTTGGAACCCAAGCTTTTCAGAATCTTTGGAAAGCTATGAAGCAAATAAAACTTGATTCAATGGTAGAAGGACTTGATTTCTTTATAAAAGATGGCGAAGATGTCGTTGATGATTTTAGCAACTGGATAGAAGGGCTAGATCCAACCGTTGAGATAGGAACGGAATTGTCTACAGAGGGATTAGAGTCGGGATTAGTTCTTCTTGCTCAACAAGCTTATAATGCAGGAAAAGATGTCCAAACTGCTTTAGCTCCTGCCGTAGAGAGGCTTGAAGAGCTAACTGGAACAAAAATAAATATCCAGTATGAAGAAGAGGAGTTTGATTCTGGAGGAAGATATATTTCTGCCAAATCTATGGAAGGTCTTTTAGCACAAGGCTGGCACGTTGGAAAAGGTGGAAAATTAGTTAGAACCAAAGCTATTACTGCTGTTTCTGCTATTAAAGCGGGATCTCCTTATGATAAATTTATAGCTCCTTCAGTAAGTAGTTCTGGTAAAAGTTCTAGTGGTGGTGGTTCATCATCCGAAAAGAAAGAATCTACCTGGGAAAATCCTTACGATAAACTTTACAATCTAACCGAAGAAATAAATGAAGCTCTACGTCGGCGCGAAAAGCTCGAAAAAGAATATGACCGCATCCTCGAACGTCGTGGCTCCACATTCCGAGAACTTCGCAAAAATTATAACGCTCAGCTTCAATCTCTTCAAAAAGAAATTGCTCTTCAAAACCAACTACGCGCAGGTCGTCTCGCGCAACTAAACGCCCTATCTTCTGAGACCTACAAAGGTCAAGATAGTGATGGTAATGAACTCATAAAGTCCTTTGCCGATTGGGGTGTTACTAAATATGGTAGCTATAACCCCAATACAGGCTTACTCAAAATTGATTGGGATGCCATCGACGCCGTAAAAGATGAAAATTTGGGTAGTGCTATTGAAGCTTATATTAGTCGCCTAGAAGAACTTCAAGGTCAAATTGAAGATATCGACACTCAAATCGAAGATTTCAAAGATAAAGTAACCGAACTTCAAAAAGAAGGTATGCAGGATTATCTTGATTTTGAGCAGAAAGTCTATGACGCAATTGTAAATCAGCAACAGCAACTAATTGATGACTATCAAGACCTTTCAGATAAAATAAACGATTCCAATTCTAAAATCTTGGATTCAATCCAACGTTCAATTGATCTTCAGCGTCAAATCAGAGATAATACAAAAACTGAAGAAGATATAAATGAAAAAGAGGCTCGCTTAGCTTATCTACGTCAGGATACCTCAAATGGGAATCTTTTGGAAATAAAGCAACTCGAAGAAGAGCTTGCTGATGACCGCCAGAACTACGAAGATAATCTAATCGACCAGCAGTTAGAGCGTCTAACTCAACAAAATGACGATGCCCAAACGGCGCGGGAGCGTCAAATTGATTTGATGCAAAAACAACTCGACTATGCTTCAAAGAATGGAGATTTCTGGAACCAGACCTATGATTTATTGACTAGCGCCTTTACCGAAAGTGGAGAAATAAATCTTGCCTCTCAAGTTTGGGAGCTTTTGAAAAAAGATGAAGGTTGGAAGGGCATGAGCAAGTTCGGTCAGCTCAATTGGCAAGAAGAAATTTCAAAAGCAATTCTCGCGGCGAGTCATGGATATGCTAATTGGAATATGTATAAGGCTAAAGAAATTGATAAAAATTTGGTTACTTCTAATGGCATAAGCCTTCATTATAATGGTTCTAATTGGGTTGATAGTAAAGGGAATATTTATAATGGAGTTGATTATGACTCAAAAATTGGTGGCTTTACATACTCTGGAATGACTAAAGCCCCCACTCCAAGTGGAGGAGGTTCTAGTAGTGGTTCGGGTGGTAGCGGTGCTTTTTCAATTGGTAGCAGAGTTAAAGCTGACCCCAACGCAATTATTTACGCCGACTCCTACGGTGGCGGTGGAGGTAGTCAGTATTATAGGAACGATCCCATCTATACTATTCTAGACGAAAATAATGGATATTATTTAACTCGTTATCATGGTGTTAGTGGCGGTTATACTGGTTGGTTCCGCAAGAAAGACCTGACTCCTTATAAAACTGGTGGTATCGCAGATTTCACGGGCCCGGCTTGGTTAGATGGAACTAAATCTAATCCTGAACTTATTTTGAACGCGCGCGATACTGAGAACTTCATTGCGCTAAAAGATATTCTGAGTTCTATTATGGACCGAAAAGGCTTGCAGAATAATACTCAATCTGTTGGTGATATGTATTTCAATATTGATATAAATGTTGATGAGATAAGTAATGACTATGATGTTGAAAACCTAAGTAAAAAGATAAAACAAGAGCTAACAGATAGTGCCATGTATCGCAATGTAAATTTGGTAAATTTCATCAGATAATTATAAAGCCATAATGGTTTCTTCACTTATCCTTAGAGAAATTTGAGGAAAGGAGGAAACCATTATGGCTATTGCGTTAAAAGGAGATTTTATTGGTTTTTCTTTTAATGAACACCGTTCCGAAGAATTAGGAATTGTGCGGGTAAGCGATGGTAGTAGGTATAATGAAGATTTAGTTCCTACCACTCAAGACAAAACCGTACAGGTTCCTGGAGGGGACGGTTTTTACTATTTTGGAAGTAATTATACTCAAAGACAGTTTAGTATAAATATTGCTTTTGATGAGCTGACTGAAAAACAGCTCCGAGAATTACAGCAGGTTTTTGGAACAAAAGAGCTTGGAAAATTAATTTTTGATGAAAGACCTTACAAGTACTATATGGTAAAATCTGGTAAACCGCAGTTGAAGTATATCTGCTTTGGGAGAGAGGGAGAAGTTCGAACTTATAAGGGAGAAGGGACGCTGACTTTTACAGCTTATTATCCTTTTGCAAAAAGCATTTATAAATTTTTGAATGAATATAGTGATAAAAATAAAGATGAATGGAAAGAGGCTTCTGGAATGAAAACAGAAAAAGGAACTTATGATACAGTTTCAGATAATGGTTCAATTCCTGTATATAATGCCGGAGACTTAGAGGCTGATTTTATTCTAAAATTTAGCTTTCCTGTTAATAATATTTCTATTGGTGATATAAAAATAACATTAGGTAAAGAAAATGTCGGGAAAGTAGAAGCTTTTTTAAATCTAAAGGGTTTTGGTAAGAAGGGTGCCGACACAGGATTTCAGATAAATACTAAAACAAATCTAATAGAAGGATTCAATGCAGAAGGTCTTACTGGAACTCTTTATAATGAAAATATTACTCAAGGAGACTTCTTCAAAATTCCTCCTAGAGAGGAAGGTTATCAGATTAGCGCAACCGGTGCAACCCCTACAGGAATTGTGTATGATTATATTTACTATTAAGGAGGCTTATTATGAAAAAAAATAAATATGAGATAAGCCTATGGGAAGATAGATTAGTCCCTCAAACTGGAGAAGGACAAAGTGTAGTTCCCGAACATTATGAAGAAGAAAAAGTCTGTATAATTGGCTCAGATACCATGACATCACAAGCCCGGGCCCTTGAAGCAAAACTAGTGAGAAATGTCAATGGTACAAATAAGCTAACTTTCAAATTATACTATACATATATTGATAATGAAACTGGAAAGAGAATTCAAAATCCTTTTACTTCTCTTTTGGTAAATGAAAGAAAGGTAAAATGTAAATGGGAAGACCAGTGGTATGATTTCGTTATCAAGGGTGTTCAAGAAGATAGTAATGGTAAAACAATTACTTATACTTGTGAAGACCTTTATATCAATGAACTAAGTAAAACCGGTTTCAGTTTAGAATTTGACCAAAAGCTCAACAATAACCAAGGAACCGTGCAGGAGCTAGCCAAGAAAGTTCTTGAAGGAACTGACTGGGTTGTTGATACTGATAATAGTGATCATATTTTACAGACTATTGAGGAGCCTCTTTATCGTGCCACGCTTACTCAAAATTTAGACGCAAAAGATAAAAATGGTGCCATCAAGACGATTCTTGGAGGAAGCGTTATTTATCTCTTTTACTCTGTTGTTCAAGAAAAAAAGAGCTATATTCAATTTATTTATAATACTTCCTATGAGACAGAAAGTAACAGCCAACTTCTGAAAGAAAATAATTGTTACTCTGTAGAAATGGATTGGAGCGTTTTTGAAACTCTCCTTGATAGAAATATGGGAATCGTATTTTCTGATTATAGAGGAAAACGCCTAGTTCGTAAACAACTCCAAGAATTCAATAACGCTCTAAATAGAAATTGTTACGTCTATAAAGATCAGAGCAACAATAAAGTCTTAGGTTATTCAACTGTTGAGTATAAAGATCCCACTGTTGTTTTAAACCTAATTTCCAACTCCAAGGAATTCGTTGATACTAATGGATGGCGAGGAGGCGAGGGACTAGGATGGGAACTTTATCCTCCATTTTTTGGAACGGAAATTACTGAATCTTATTCATCTTCTACATATATAAAAGCTCCAGGTGGAAAATTATCCTTATTCAATAGCGGACTTCAAGATAACGCCGGTTATTTAGGAGAAGGTCTTCAGGCAGGGCAAAGATATATAGTAAGATTACAAGCATATCCTTATAATGAAACAAACAAAAGCTTAAGTTCTGACCTAATCTCTCCAGAAGGAATAGAACTCAAGATTTTAGACTACTTTAAAACTGTTGCTACTGTGGGAGTACCGGCGCTCAATGAAACAGGAAGTTATTGTTCGCAAACAACTCCTACTATTGTAGATACTTATTATTCCACTACCGACACCGAGAAGAAAGAAGGAAAAACCTATTTTATTTATACCCAAAATGAGGAAAATAAATGGGGATATTTTGAGCTAACGACTGATTTTAAAGAGGCTAGAGATAGCGGAATTCAAATTTTTGAACAGGGCGAAAAAGTAATTGAGTTTGAAATAAAAATAACCAGTTCTATTCCTCGAAAAGAAATAACTGCCGGTTATCCAGCAATATATAATTCAAATTCTTCAACAGCCCGCCCTGGTATTTTTATTACTTTGCCTAAATGCTGGATAAAAGAAATTCAGTTATATCAAAGAGTAGAAGGGTTAAATGGGCGTGTAATTCATCTTGGTGATTTAGATTCTCAATCAGTAGGAAAAACTTATTACAAGTATTTTTTCCCAAATGATACCTATAAGAAAGAAGAAGATATAAAGTATATTTATTATGGATTAGAGAAACAAACTCAATTTATCGAGTATTACGGAGAGCCGAATTCTAGTCACGTCCTTTATGAAAAAATTAGAAGTATTACTGCGAAAAATTCAAACCGTTTCAATATTCTTCAAAATATTGCTGAGACTTTCCAATGTTGGGTACGGTTTAAAATCGAGCATGATAAAAATACTGGAAAAATTATTTATGAAAAGGGAATTCCCAAAAAAACAGTCTATTTCAAAGATGAGATTGGTGAGGACCTTGGATATGGTTTTGTTTATGGAATTGACCTAAAGACGATTTCCCGTTCTATCGACAGTAATCAACTTACAACAAAAGTAGTAGTCGCGCCGAATACGAGTGAGTATGCCGAGAATGGTATTTGTCGAATTGCTGATGCTGACTTGAATGAGAGTGGGGAAAACTATATTCTAGACTTTGGATATTATATTTCTCAAGGACTTTTGAGTTCTGGGGAACTCAATAAATACTTATATTCTCCCAATGATAATGGCCAATCCGGTTTTTATATTGAACTAAAAAAGAAGAATGAAGCCTATTTAGAAAGAGCTAAGCTAATTGAGGCAAAAAAGACTGAATTAACAAAGCAAAAGAGTCTATATACTGTTTATGATCAGTACGTTACTTCTGCGGAAGAGCAAATAGTTACCTTGAAGGATAATTTGAGTAAATTAGCGAATATCTTTCCTTATGATGAAAAAGAAATTCTAAGTTTTCTTAGTAAGAAACCAGATTTTTCAGAAGCTAAAAATTATTATACAACTCTAATTACTACTCAAAATAATTTAGAGAGTTATCGGGGGTCTTTGGCCCTTTTGGATAGTAGTGTCAAAGCTCTGACAAAATTGGTTACTGATGAAGAAAAAGAGAATGAGAAAATAGTTGAAGAGAAAAAAGCTCTCGAAAATGCTTTCTACCAAAAGTTCTCTCGTTTCATCCAAGAAGGCTCTTGGACTTCTCAAGACTATATCGACCCAAATCTCTATTACTTAGACGCTCGTAGCGTAGCATATACTAGCTCTCGTCCAAAAATTTCTTATAATATTTCCGTAATTAGGCTGAATGCTCTTGATGAGTATAAGGGCAAAAAATTCAATGTTGGAGATATTTCTTTTATTGAAGATAAAGAATTCTTTGGATATATAAAAGGAGAAGATGCTTGGAAGACTCCTTATCATGAAAAAGTTCTGATAAGTGAATCTACTTCTTGGTTTGATAATCCTGAAAAGGACACCTTTACAATTCAGAATTACAAAACTCAATTTGAAGATTTATTCCAGCGTATAACTGCTACGACTCAATCCCTCCAATATTCTACTGGCGAATATAATCGTGCTTCAAATATCGTTGAAGGAAAAGGAGTTATTAATACCGAGACTCTTCAGAATAGTATCAATATAAATAATGAACTAGTTTTCAAATCTCAAAATGAAGAAATTTTCCAGGATTCTACTGGTCTAACTCTGACTGATAAGCGTGACCCCTCAAAACGGACTAAGCTTACTTCTGGTGGACTTTTCATATCTACCGACGGTGGAGTTACTTGGAAGAATGCTGTTCGCGGCGAAGGTGTAGCGACCCAATATCTAACTTCAGGTTCTATCAATACCAACAATATCGCAATCTATGATGGCGCGCACGCCTCATTCAGATGGGACAAATATGGTATCAACGCCTATGACGCCACTCGAGAGATGGATGAAGCAACTAATCAAGAAGTTCTTAAAGGTATTATTACTAATAATTTTGTTCGTTTTGACCAATATGGTGTGTATGGAATAAAAGGAACAGCAGATGACCCTTATAACCCTCAAAAAGAAATTACTGTTGATGGCAAAACGATAGTCGGTGAAGATAAAATTTGGCACGATGCTCTTTTTGGAATGACATGGAAGGGTTTTTTCCTAAAAAACAGAAGTGCCGATAAGAACCAACAGATTGAAATTTCAACCGAAAAAGATATATGTGTTAGTAAAACTATAAAGGATAAAGTAGTTGATAAAATTAGAATTGGTCAGATAACTACTAAAGATAATAAAGTAGTCTATGGTCTTCAACTGAAAGATGATACCGGCGCGACTACTATGGAAACTGATGATAGTGGTCAGCTCTGGTTAAGGGACAAGCTACGAATTTCCAGTACTGTTTCTATTGGTGTTCTTGAAACTGGGAAAGAGAAAAATCAAATTTTCAATTCCAACAATAATTTTATTGTTTATGATGATGGTTCAATAAAGGCCACACAAGGAAATTTTAGTGGAAGTACTATTGGCGGGTTTACTATTGAGGATAATAGGCTCTTTAGTAATGACGTGGTTCTCTCTTCTCGTGGAATCGAAATTAGGAATAATGGTATTCTTTCAATCTTAGACGGAAATACTGAGGTGTTTTCAGCCAATAAAGCTTTTTATGAGAAAACAACTGATACTACTCCCCAGGAAGGAAAAACCTATTATACTTATAATAAAGATACTGACGTATATACTGTTTGGGAAAGAGGAGAATCAACAAAATTCCCAAGCGATATAGAGATTTATGAAGTTGTTCGTAAAACGATTTTTTCAGGCACTTTGGAAGGCGCGAACGGGTCATTTTCTGGTGAGCTAAGAGGCGCAACAGGAATTTTCTCTGGTGAGCTACAAGGCGCGACCGGCGTTTTCACAGGAAGCATTACTGCTCAGAGTGGTACTATTGGTGGCTTCGAAATTTCAAATGATAAATTAAGTTCCATCAAAAAAGGGGACGATGAAAAATCTTATATTGTTTTAGATGGAACTAGTGGAAAGATTACTGCTGAAAATATTGAATTAGGTAATGGCGCGGAAGTAAGAGACCAAATTTCATTCAAAGGAACTGATGGAACGGTTGCTTATCTTCAGAATCCGACTTTATATGATGGAGTAGTTCTCAATGCCAAAGATATAAAATTAAGAACTAGCGGAGTTCTTGAATTTGGAGATATAAAAATCTTCGGAGACAAAACTAATCCAACAATCAAATCTTCTCTATGGACAATTGATAAAGATAAAGCTGTCTTCAATAATGTAATCGCGCAAGGCGGTACTATTGAGAATGTAGTGTTCAAAAATTCTACAATTCAGGGCGCAGGCGGAATTATGTTCTTCAAGCCATCTTATTCTGGTACTAGTATATCAAGTACAGATACAGAAACAGTTTTTATTGTTGAAGAAACTGGGCTTAAGATCGGAGATCATGTTGTAGTCAATGGTCAGGAAGGCGATGTTACCACTATTGAGCAGACTAGAGTAACTATTAGTGGAGTCAAGTTTGAAAAAGACAAAACTGTCTCTATAATAAAATTATATAATAATAGCTTAGTAGATGGGAAAATTAACTTGACTGACAATTTACTAATTGGAGTAAATTCTCTTAGAGCTGAGCAATTACAGGATGGAACAGTCGGAAAGAATGAAGATTGTCATCTCTTTAGAGGGGGTCTAACTGTTACTCTTCCAACTGTTATTACTAAAACTACCAATAATAGCGAGACTCAAACTATTGTAGAATATCCTACTAAGCCAAACCTTTTTATTGGAGACTTATATCCGATAACTGGAAAACCTGGTTATGGTCTTTATGGTGATAATGTTTATCTAAATGGTACTCTAACCACAAAAGTTAAAAGTGATAATTCTCCAACATATGCTGGAGTAAATACGATTGATGGATACAATGTCGATGAGAATCTTTTCAAAGATAAAGATGCTTCTCAAAAAATTGTATTTTGGGCAGGGTCTATAGGTGAAGATAAAAAAAGTGTTCAACAGGCTCCTTTCCAAGTTACAGATAAAGGCAACTTATATGCTAAAGCTGGTACTTTTACTGATAGTGTCTTTTCAAATAGTAAAATAGAAGGTAGTAAAATTTACGGTGCTGATATATATACGGCTAGTATTCATGGCTGGGCTAGCACTAGTGAAGATGGAGATAGCAGTGCGCTTAATATTTATAATACTTCTAAAGGAATTATTTTCAAAGAAGAAAAAGATTATAGACCAACTATTGATACTAAAATAGATACAACTAAAAAATATTATAAAAAGAATCCAGATGAAACCTACTCTATGGTTGAAATTCCAAAAGAGGCTGAAATTTCAAGCTATTATGAATTTATAGAAAAGACTCTTTATCAAATAAGTAAAACTGGATTTGTCACTCCTCAAAAAGAATTCATTACAATATTTGATAATACTATTGATTTTTCAGGAGATACTTTTAGAGTAGATACAAAGAAAGAAGAAAAAGGAATAGATAGAATTCTATTATCTAAAGATGGGATTTCATGCTTTACAGTATTAGATAACGAATTTTCTTCTCAAAAGAGTTATCTTTCTTTTTCTAAAGATAAAGTTTCACTAAAGACAATCACCAGTGGTGAGAAACCGGACATTATCACTGGAGAGCTTTCAGTAGAAGATAACAAAATTACTTCAAATGGAAACTTTTTTGCTCAACGGAATATCCTTTTTGGTAATTCTTTAGAGTATCGAAAAGTAACTGAAGGAAAAACCGAAGTGGGTTACGATTTATATATAAAGACATTTACAGAAACTTCGGTATCTGGCCAATGAAAACTAGGAACTTTGGCTTTGCTTAAGCGTAAAAAGGAGGAAATTATGGCGACAATAGATTATACTTATACTGATGATAGACCTAATATAGTTTATCAAATAACTTGTAATTGTACAAGAAAATCTAATACTCAAATTACATATAGTGGAACCGTAACTTGGAACTTGCGATATTCAGATTCTCATATTGGAACTGGATATGTACTAGAATGCCGAGCAACTTCAAGCACCGGTGGAAACAGTGGATGGATAGCTTTTACTGAATATGAAAATGAGTATTATGGAACCACTAAAAGGTCCTTTAGTTATTCTTTTACTGCTACAAGTAGCTCTGCTGGTGCCTTTGATCGTGTTACTTTTTCTTTTCGTAATAATTCTAATTATGATAGTGGATATAACTCTTTTTCAACCTATACTGATTTCTCAACACCAGCTTTATTATGGACTAATTGTACTGCTCCTTCAAGAGTTTGGTCTCCAGATGCCCTTATTATAAAACCTGGAACCTTATTAGTGAATTGGTCAGGCGCAACTGGCGGAACTGATAATGCTATCAAAAATTATACTGTATATTGGCTACTATCTCCTACAAATGGGGAGCTTCCAACTACAAGTCGGTATAGTGGGAAAAAAACTACATCAGACTCTTCTTGCAGTATTACTATTCCAGAAAGCTATCGAGGTCTATATATTTCTGTAAGAGTTCGATCTAATGCAACTTATAATAGCCCTATAAGTAGTGACTATATTCGTCGTTCTGTGAATAGCTTACCTAATAGTCCTTTAATTTCTACTACTTCAAAAACAATACCTTCAACTCAGACTTCAGTTACTATAACAGACATTTTACCTGGCAATTTAAATTTCGGAAGTAAATCTGGCTCAGTTTACTGGGCCAGAACTTCCGATGGACCAGAAACCTTAGTCGATGAAGGGAAAATTACAGATAACACATTAGGAAACTTAGTTCAAGGAAATAGCAGAGATTATTACTTTTGGACTTACGATGGATTAGAATATAGCTCTTCTCCAACAAAGGTTACAATAACTAAAAATATAAAACCAGCAATGTCAGTAACAGTTAATGCAGAGGAAACAGTTTATTCTAAAGTATCAAATCAAGAAGATAATACAGTATTAGAAATTTTTTCAAATTTTTTATCTGCTAACAAAAATTGTTTTTATGATGTAAAAATCAAAAGATACGTTGCTTCTGGGTCTTCATCTTTGCTATTGACTCTAATAGATAATGAAAAACTAACTGTAGAAGAAACTCCTCTAAATAGAGATATTCGTTCTTTGGGACTACCTGAATGTGAGTATTACTTTGAATTTACCTGTAGAGATGAAATTGAAGTAGGTAATAGTGTGACTACCGGCAGATACGTTTCACCACCTCTTCCGACCTTCTCTAATGATACTACTTATAATAAGTTTTCAGAAAGCAATGTCCCTGGAACCAATTCAACTGATTTTTATCAAGAACTCCGTTTCGTATCATCTCATTATGACAGTTATCTAAATGAAAAAGGAATCTTTAGACTTGATACTGGTAGTAATGAAAGTATTTCTTACACAGTTGCTAAGAAAAAAGACTCAAATACCTCACCAACAAAAATCTTTTATGATGTAACTATAACTTCAGATTTAGTACCTGGCCAGTTTTATGATTTTTTCCCTACTTTCCAACTGGCTGGACTAACAAGTTCCGCTCTGGTATCTCGACGTCGGACTCCTGTATTAGATCCAACTCCTTCCTCTGGAAGCACTTTATATATTAAACCTTTTACAGATGGATGGGATAAAGTAAATAATAAGCCGGCTATTTCTTCTAAAAAAATTAGTATATCTAAGGGAACTTTTACTGATAATGAACTTACTAAGTTTTATAATTATTATAATATTGATAAAAATAGTAAAGAATGGTGGAAATCTGAAATTATAACTCCTGATGGTAAAGAGCTTGATGTTACGAATTTAGTAAAAGGAGGCGCGTTGAATGGAGATTACTATGAGAGGAAATTTGAAATAACTGGTTCAGATTTTTTCACTAAACTTAGTGAAATTTCTAATAAAGCAGGAATTTTGATTTGTACTTTAAAAAATACTATCACAAATAGATTCAAACAAACTATTTCTAAACAATCTTCAATCGTAACTTTAGATTTCAACGAAAATCCTGAAATCATAAGCATATCTAAAACAGCGAACAATACTGAGTATCTTTATGAGGGAGGAACTTTACAACTAGAATATAAATACAGAACTTATTCTACAAATAAAATTAGTTACTCTTATCTTATAGATAGAAAAGATGGCAATGGAGTAGTTACCTATGGAGAGATAGGTACAAACACTGATTCAACTCCCCCAGCATTTGGAACCGGAAGGCTGATTTCAGAAATAGTCAATATCGGAATAGGAGAAATTACTAGTTCAGAACCCTGTCTATTCAATATTAGATTCTATGATGGCGACTTTACTTCTTATAATACCAAATTTAATATTTCTTGCAAAAGAATTCGATTTATCAAGCCTACCATTTCATTCGGAAAAGCCGTCTATAATAAAGAAGGAGCTAATTATAGTGTAAGCTGTCAATATACTATTAGTGACTATGGTTATGATTTAAATCAAAAAACGGCAAAAGTTTTTTCAATCTCTGAGGAGTATTTAGCTCTTAATCTTTCAACAGCAGAAAAGATAGCACTCTCTACAGGAGACGCAGTTTTTCATCCAGATGATGAAATTGTTGATTTCAAAATCGGTAGATTAACCCTAACCACAACGATAACCTATAATGGCTACCCTATTACAAAAGTCTCTACCTCAAACGACCTTATAATCTATGGCATTACTCCAACTGTTGCCTATCGCCAAAATCACTTAGGAATAAATACTTCTACTCTTCAAGATGATTCAATACTAACAATCGCCCCAACATCAGGAAGAAATATTATTTATCTTCAAAAAGTTGGTTCTGCTGATACCACATTCAAAATAAACCTAGCGACTGGCGCCTTGGAAGGTTTTATTTTCAATATTGACTGTGGCGAAATCAAATAATCAAAAACTTGACTTCTTTCTAATTTTATTATATAATAAAATCAAAAGGAGGCAGATTTATGAAAATTACAATTTACCAACTAATTTCAACTTTAAATATTGAAAAAGAGCTTTTACCCCAAAAGCTTCCGATTCGTACCGCCTACAATCTCTCAAAAATCTTCGCACGGGCGCGCGAGGAATTAGAATTCTATCAAGAAAAATTCAAAGAAATTATAACTCAGTACGGCGAAAAGGATGAAAATGGAAATCTTGTCTTTCTAGAAAATGAAAATGTTTCCATTCCAAAGGATAAGATAGAAGAATGTCAAAAAGAGATTACTGACCTTCAAAATCTAGAACTAGAAATTCCAGATTATTCTATTTCTCTAGACAGTTTAGAAGCTGTAAAGATTTCCCTTGATGAAATTTCTGTATTACTACCATTTATTTATGAAAAATAAATAAAAGCTAAGCCTACTTTTGATTGGTTGTTAGAACTTATCAAGAGTAGGCTCTTTTTATTTTGGAGTAAGAATTTTCTAATTACTTATAAATAGAGGAGAAAAAGGAGGGATAAAATGGCAGGATATAATCCATATGCTACAAATTCATATCAGGGAACTCAAATGTTCCCGCAACCTCAAGGAAATGTTTATACTCTAAATAACTCAATGGAAATTGCTAATATACCCGTTAGTGGTGGTATTTCAGTTGGAATCTGTCCAAGTGAAAATCTTATGTATATAAAAGCTATGGTCAATGGCGCGCCATCTTTAATGGTATATACAATTACTCCTTGTGAAACGAAACAAAACTTACAAAATGATGAAGTTTCTTCAAGACTAGAAAGACTTGAAGGCCAAATCGAAGAAATCAAAAAGCTACTAAGCGGAGGAGGTAAACTGAAGAATGAACTCTAATATGTTATCAGCTTTGATGAATATGGGTCACAGCCAACCCCAAAATCCAACTCAAATAACTCCTCCAATTGATCCCGAAAAGATGAAACAAATGATACCAAATTTGACAAAAGAAAACCTTGTCCAATTAGTTCAACGGGCTCGTTTGCAAGGAATACCCGAAGACCAAATCGAACAAGGTCTCAACTTTATATTAAGTTTAAAATAACTTTTGCGTCCGTAGCTTAGCATTCTCTAAACTCATCCAAGTAAAGCCTTCTTGTTGTGCCGTAAATAATACCACTAACCTAACCTTCAACAATGCTGGTTTAGCTGCGACTTTCACTAATGTAAATGTTGTAATAACTAAAATAGCATAAGGAGGCATAATTATGGTAAAATTTAAAGCATTATATAAGGGAATGAACGACGATTTAAAAGATGCAGAAATGATGATTGACTATGCTTGTGAAATCAGTAAACACGAAGAAGACAAAGCTTTGGCAGATGAAATCGCAAAATATGCCCAATACCGACTAGAGCATTTCATGAATTTCCATAAACTATTTGAAACTGAAGCTTCTAAAGAAAAGATTGTAGACAAAGAAACTGTTTCAGAATGTATGTGGTATGAAACCCATGAAATGTTCCAGCATTGGTATGATGATATTGAACGAAAAATAAAGAAATATTCCTAACTATAAGAGAGGAGGGGCTTTATTGCTCTCCTCTCTTTTATTCCCAATTTACGACTTCAACTTTTTTATAACAAGTTTCACTTATATATTTTCCGATTCCGACAGCATCCGCTTCATCTTCAGTAAGGCTTACATCAAACCAATCCTTTGCAAGCTGACGCATTGAACGCTTTTTGTCAGATCTTGAACGTCCCTTCACTCCACAATGCGCACGCCACGTATTTGTTGGCGCAATTTTGAAAGGAACTCCCAAATCAAAACAAGTCTCCATCAGAATTCCCTGAAGACGGGCTAGAGTCTCAAAAGTAGTCACACCCATTTTCTCTTGATACTGAATACCTTCAATTCCAACAAAATCTATACTAAAAGTTTTTATAATTGAAACTAGCCATTCTTTTATGATGTGGTCTCTAGCAATTTCTTCTAAATCGGTGGAAGCACTAAAAACACCATATTTGATAAGCTTTTTATCATCATAGATTGAAAAGCCAGAAACTTTTGTTGCTTGGTCTAACCCTAATACCCTAAAGGTGTCTTTCTTTTTGGGAATAGCTTTCAAAGTGGAAGAAACTAGTGGATTTTCTTTACATAAGGGGCAGTCGCGCCGAGTACGAATTTTTTTCCAAGGAGCGAAAACATGGTGTCCTTCATTGCAGGTATATTCGAGAATTTCGTCTAAATTATGATATTCGGTAGAAACTAAATTCCATCCATCTTTAGACAATTCTGTTTTTATATCTTCTATTTGAATTTTTGC
>ENA-ORNK01000613-ORNK01000613.1-human-gut-metagenome-genome-assembly--contig:-NODE-613-length-42557-cov-6.233542_pt1 | contig 42557 bp, 30 predicted proteins | sample MGYA00242115_ERZ509022 | MGnify/ENA primary metagenome ERZ509022 (study PRJEB26280, sample SAMEA2338690) | human gut metagenome | biome: human gut; feature: human-associated habitat; material: faeces...
CGCTTAAAAGAGGCGTCATTATTTAAATAACAGTACGCTTAAAAGAGGCGTCATTATTTAAATAACAGTACGCTTAAAAGAGGCGTCATTTTTTATTTTTAAAGCGAATTAAACGCGTCGGGCGAGCGAAATGCGTCAACGGTTTTCTGAAAGTTTCGAAAAAAAATAATAATTTACATAAAAAATTTTTCGAAAAATATTGACAAGGAGGAGAAAGACGTGTATAATCTAATTACATAAACAATCGGAGGAGAATAAAAATGGGGAAAAAATCTAAATTGTTTGCCGTTTTGATGACTCTTTTGCTTATAGTTGCGGCGGTGGGATTTGTCGCCTGCGACGGAGGGAAGGTAACCAAGTACACGGTTGCGTTCCAAAGCAACGGAGGCAGTCAAGTGGCAAGTGTTACGCTTGCGGAGGGAGAGGTTTTAAACGAACCTACCGCCCCCACGCGTGACGGATACGAGTTTGACGGCTGGTATAAGGACGCCGCGCTTACCGAAAGAATGACGTTCCCTTTCACCATGGGCAAGGAGAGTTTCAATCTTTACGCCAAATGGAAAAAGGGTGATTACACAATTACTTTCGACAGCAACGGCGGCACGGAAATTTCCGCAATTTCGTCGCCTGCTTTCGATAAGGTAGAGGAGCCTGACGCTCCCACGAAAGCCGACCGCGTGTTTGCGGGCTGGTTCACGGACGAGGAATGCACCGTTCCTTTTGATTTCGTCATGCCTAACCGTGACCTTACGGTATATGCGCGCTGGCTTAAGCTGGAAGAAAAGACTGCTTTCGAGTTTAATTCCGACTGGATAAGCGGCGATCGTACGGCATACACTCTCACCGAAGAAGACGGAGTGACCACGATAACCGCGCTTGCCGATAAAGGCACATATTCTTACGTGGGAATAAAGATTCCTTACAACGTTAAAAATTACGGCGCGTTTGTGTTTACGTTTACGGGCACCGCGGACGAAGAGGTGCTTATCAAGTGCCAGAACGGCGGAGTAACCACCGTTGAGACCCGCGTCGCCATGAACGGAAAGGAAAATCAGACATACGTCTGGACGGTTAAACCCGAAAACCTGACCGACGGCCGGGCGGCAATGAACTTTTACCTGTTCCTGCGTCCGGGCCTTGAGGGCGAAGGTGCAACCATTGCAATAAAAAGCCTTAAGATTTACCGCGTGCTGGGCGAAGACGACCCCTATCAGTCCGCTTTGTTCTTTGAGACCAACGGCGGCACGGCGGTAAGCCCCATGTTTGCTGAAACCGGAGCCACTATTACCGCGCCCGCAGACGAGCCCGTTAAAGCCGGTTACGATTTCGAAGCGTGGTATGCCGACGCAGACCTTACGACGCCTTACGTTTTCGGCACCATGCCCGAAGGCAAGACTTTCGTTTACGCGAAGTATGCGCCCAAAAACGAAGTAACTCTTACTTTTGTAACCAATGGCGGCACGGCGGTAGAGCCTCTTACGTTGCCTGCAACGGCGCCCATCGACGCACAATACATACCTACGACAACTAAAGACGACGTCATTTTCGACGCGTGGTACTTCGAACCCACGTTCGAAACCAAGTTCGACTTCAAGTTCATGCCTGCTGAAAGCAAGACGCTTTATGCGCGTTGGGGCGTGCTGGAGGAAACTTCCAAAATCGAACTTTCCACCGAGATTGCTTCCGCAACCGGTTACACCATGACCGACAACGGCGACGGAACCACTACCGTTTCCATAGCTGCGGGCAAGTCCACTTATCAGATGTTTACTTCTTATCTCGAGCTTAACGCGAAAGACTACACGTATTTCAGAATCACGTTTACGGGTACCGAAGGTAAGAAGATACTGTTCAAAACCCAGAACGGCGGAGTAAAAGCTACCGAAGTTAAAGTCGACATGACGGGTGAGGAGCAGACTTACTTGTGGAAAGTGGCTCCCGAAAGCCTTCCCGACGGAACGGCAGGCGCGATGAACTTCTATATGTGCCTTGACCCCGGTACCAAACACGACGTGGCACCCGACCCCGCAATCAGCGTTACCGTTACTTCCATAGAGCTTTTGCGTCTTAAGACTGAAGGCGCAAATGACAGCTACGCCGTGCATTTCATGGCTGACGGCGGCCTTGTGGACGACAAAGCGGTTCCCACTGCTTTCTATGAAGCGGGCGAAACCCTTGCGCTTCCTGCTCCCGAAAAAGTAGGACATACGTTTGACGGCTGGTATACCGATCCCGAGCTTACCGAAGCTTTCGCGGAAACGACCATGCCCGAAAGAAACATTATCCTTTACGCTAAATATACCGCTACCGCAGAGCCTTTTGCATTAAGCAAGGAAAACTGGACGGTCGTTGACCCCGAGTCGACTTCTTACGCGGTAACCGCGGTGGAAGAGGGCGCTAAGGTTAATTTTGACCACACCAACAACGGCGGCTGGGACAATTACAATTCCGGCGCATGCTACAACGTCACCGACCATCCCATTGAAAACACTAAACTCACCCTTTCTATTGACCTTGTGGAAGCCAACTATGCGTCCAAGGGAACAAGACCCGGCATCGTCATCGAGGTTTACCTTTATAAAGCCGAGGATAATTATACTTTCAACGGCAATCAGTTCAAGACTACTGCGTTCCCCACGGAGGGCGGCTCGGTAGATATCGAAATCGACCTTGTCAATCCCAAGGGAGCAAACGCAGCCCAGAAGCAGTACCTCAGCGAAATGCTTGAGGACGGAAACTTCGGCATAATGGTCATCATCATGTGCGGTTTCGATAAAGCGGATTACGGCAACGGTAATTTCATCATTACCGAAGCGGTGTTCAGTTAAGGAGGAGTCAATATGAAAAAAAGTTTGATTTCCATACTGGTTTTGATTATGGTTTTAAGTTCGGTTTTTATGCTTGCTTGTAAAGAACCTACCGAAGAAGTAATTCCCGCTCCCGCTCCCGAAGGGGTTGAGGCGGAGTCGCTTGGCGAATACGGCAAGGTGACGCTTTCTTTCGGTGCGTTCAGCGACATTCACTTCAGCAGCGTTTGCGACAAACAAGTCAAAGGATATTATCCCAAAGCGCTTGCCGACATCATGAAGTAGACGGGCAACCGTCTCAGCGCCGTAACCGTTTCGGGCGACTTTTCCGAAGGTTTCGCCGCCGATTACGACACTCTTATTCAGTATACGATAGCGCGCGTGGGTGACGAAGTTCCCCTTATCGCGTCTTACGGCAACCACGAGGGCAACGGCAAACACTTCCAGTACGAGGCAAAGTTCGGTAAACCCGTGGACAACGTGACGGTGGTAAACGGCTACAACTTCATTTGCGTGGGCGCTCATTCGGGCGATACCTACACGGAGGAACAGGCTGAATGGCTGGACGAGCAGCTTGCAACCATGACCGCCGCCGACCCCGATAAGCCCGTGTTCATTCTCATTCACCATCCCGTAAAAGGTACGCATGACGATTGGACGCAGGTTAACGGAAATCCCGAGCTTCAGTCTACGCTGGTAAAATATCCTCAGGCGTTCGTGCTTTGCGGACATCAGCATCAGCCGTTCAGCGCGGATTCGCTTTGGAAAGGCGAGTATATTTCCTTCCGTAACTCTTATCTTCGCAACGAGACCGAAGGACAGTACGCCATTATCCGCGTTACCGACCTTAACTATGTAGTCATCAAAAAGTATTCCATTAAGCCCGGCGACATTGCTCCTACTTATATGGGCGACGATTACGTCATTAATCTCAACGAGTTTTACGACTCTAAGGAAACTGCAGCCTGACGCTTGCGTTTTCAGCCCGTTTGTAGTATAATTTTCAATATGAAAGTAACCATTTCAGACATAGCCAAAATTGCAAAATGCTCTGTCAGCACGGTGTCAAAGGCACTGTCCGACTCATCTGACCTCAATGTTAAAACCAAAGAGGAAATATTGAAGTATGCGGTGGAGCTCGGGTACAATTTCTCCCGTAAAAAAGCAAATGCAAAGGGAAAAATAGCGGCGTTTGTGCAAAGTACCAAATTGGATACCATCAGGTTCGAATATCAGATGCTGTTCAATTTTAACCTTATTGCCGGCAGAAACGGTTACGATGTGGAAATTATTCAGAAAAACACGTCCGATCACCTTTGGGAATACCGCCATGAAACGGAGGGCAAGGATTACGCGGGAGTTTTCTTACTGCGCACCAGCGATATAGAGCGTGTCAGGGAAGATATTATGAAAAGCTCTTTGCCGATAGTGGCGTTCGATCAGGAATTCGACCGGGAAAACGCCGCGTCGGTGGGCTGCGACAACGCTTGCGGCATTAAACTTGCAGTGCAGCACCTTGTGGCGCTGGGGCACAAAAAAATCGCGTTCTACGGCGGCTCGCCGACGGCGCTTGTGTCGATTGAAAGGAAAAAAAGTTTCATTCTTTCCATGCGCGCAAACGATATTCCCGTTTATCCCGAGCTCATCGCGGAAAGCAACTTTTCCCAGAATTTCGCGCCGTACATAATTCCCGACTTTATAGAAAACGGCGCTACGGCAATAGTGTGCGCATCCGACCTTCTTGCCAAATACGCCGTGGACGAAATCGTCAAAAACGGACTTAGCGTGCCAAACGATATCTCCGTCGTGGGCTTCGACAACGTACCCATAGCCGAGGAAGTCGGTCTTACTACCGTAAACCAGAACATTGCGGAAATAGGAAAAAGCGCGTTTTATCTTCTCGACAACCTCATCAACGGCGTTCCCGTAAACAGACTTACTTTCAGGCCTCGGCTTGTGGTAAGGCAATCTACCTCAAAGCTTTTACCTTAAAGGCGTCGGATAAGGTTATCGACCTTAAAGCTTCAGATTTCTTACGTTTTACACGTAATCAAGACTTTCATTCTTCTTCATACTCCTTATTTTGTCATCGGGCGACGGGACGCATTATGTCCGGTTGTCCTTTGACGTTTTAAAATCCGCGACTGAGTTTGTTTTTATGCCGCGGATTTTTATTATTTTTTTGCTTGTGTAATGACTAAATCATTTCGTTGCTTTTAAGGTGCCCGCGTAGACGTTAAAAATAAGACGCGCGGTTAAAGACAATGGGAAAGAAGAGGGGGGGGGAGTTTAATTCGGCTAGAGAAAAAAGAAACGTTTACTTTAATAAATGCGGTCAGGACGGCGCAAACGCTAACCCCTACAGCGAAACAAACGTTTAATTTAATAACAGCGGACGAGGCGGCCAAAACGCTTACACCGACAGCGAAACGGGAGTTTTAGGGCATAAGGCTTGCGAGGCTTAAAAGGTGCGGATATTTTTATTTGTAAAACCTGGGGGAAAAGCTTACTTTTATAAAAGCAGAAAGCAGCAGATGGTTATGTAAAAAAACCGCAAGTGTAAAAACTTTAATAAAAATTGCGGAGAAACTTTATTTGCCGCTGTTTGGAGGTCAGGACGGCGAAAACGCTTGTCCCGACAGTCAGGAGAAAGTTTTTTAGATAAGACTTACGGGGCTTGAAAGGGAAATGGTTTCATTTATAAAGCAGAGGAAAACGACAAAAAAGGGGCTGAAAAGAAATGGTGTTTTTAATTTATAAAGACAGGGGGACAAAAAAGTTTAATTTTCAAATACCGCAATGAATATAACTATGAAAACATTATTATAGTATATAAGCCGAAAAAAATTTACTTTTGTATAAAACGCGGCACAGGAAAATTATTGTATAAGGCGTTTCGTTTTGCTTTAAAAAACGTAAAAGCCCGTTCGGATAAATCGTGAACGGGCTTTTGCCGGAGTATGAAGAAATGTAGTCTATAGTCAAATTTAATTAATCATTTAATCATGAAGATAATTTCGTTATCGGTTGTTTTCATTTCGTCAAAGGGAATCGCGATTCCGCCTTCGCGATAGGGATTATCGCGGGACGGGGAGAGGGTAATTCCGTTATAAATCGCTTTTCTTTCGTTGCCTTTTACGAATTTCACCGTGATATTTTTGCCTTTTGCGGTAAATCCGATTTCGTGTCCGTCGAATTTATCTGCGGGAAGAACGGGGTCCAGCACGAGTTTGTCTTTAAGGATTTTTACACCCAATACGTCGGCAAACAGTCTTGCAAGGTAAATTCCGCCTCCGCTGGAATAAACGCGCCAGCCGCTTCTGACGGGCACGGAGCCGTCGCGCAGTTTATCGAAGTTTTTGCGGTATTCGTATCTGTCGTTAAAAAGTCCCTCGGAGCTTGAGGAGTAGCAGTTGGATTGTCTGGGCATGGCGTTTCTGACGGTTTCTTTGATGTTTATCGGATTGACCGCCATAAGGCCCCACAGCGCGTCCTCGCTTCTTCCCAATACCGTCATTGCCTCGATGTATCTTATATGCGCGTGTACGTACTGAAGGCTTATTTCTCTGCCTACGTTTGCCGCCTGTTCGGCGCGGACGAATATTTTGCTTACGCCGCCTTCGTATCTTGCGGGTCTGTCCATAAGGCGAACGCCGTCCGGACAGCGCAGATGCTCATCGATAAGCTGCACGTTTTTGTCGGCAAGATTTTTATCGGCCATTCGGGCGATAATGCTTCGGGTAAGGGGCAGCAGTCTTAGGTGGATTCCGCTTGTTTCGTCAAGAGGGTGAAGCATACAGCGCACGTTTTGTTCGTCCATGTAACCGAATCCGGCGATGACCCCGTCTTTTACAAGGTCTTTGTCGAAGGAATTTTTGATGCGTTTTGCAAAATCGGAACACTTGTTTTTAAGGCTTTCATCGGGAAGAATGCTTGCAAGGGAAGTAAGCGTCTGGTAGGCAAGCGCCATCGTCCACGAAGAAATGAGGTTTTGCTTGAGAAATGCGTTGACGGGCTGTAAAGTATCGTCCCAGTCGCCGCCCGCGTAAGTGATAAGTCCGCTGTCGCCGATAAATCTGTTCTCTATGCTATGGAGCGACTTTTCTACCAGACGGGAGAGGGGAAGAACTCCGCCTTGTTTCAATTCTATGTTTTCGCTTAAAAAGCCGTAATCGTGCGTGGCGGCAAGGTAATCGGCAAGCGCCTTAAGCGGCCAGAACACTATATCGCCGTGGCAGTCGTCCGCCGCGAAAGGATACTCGTCAAACATGAACCACTGGGGCCACTCGCCCTCCGCGTTCTGGTAACGGAACACTCTGGCAAGGATTTTCTTTACCGTCGGGAAATGTCCGAAAGTAAGGAAGAACTCCACGGGACCCTGGCAAACGTCGCGGGTACCCCATGCGGCGCCGCCCGTTTGTTCCAATCCGTGGGGGGAAGCGTAATGTACCAGACAGTCGTGCGCGTACCAACGCAGGATAAGGTTGAGTTTAGAGGTGTATTCGTCGTTGGGGCTGATGTGCGCCTTAAGCAAAAGACGGTCGTAGAACTCGAAGAAAAGCTCTTTTTCCTTTGCAAAATCGGCAAATTCGGCTTTTGCGGGCTTTTTCTCGTCGCCTGCTATCGCCATGCGGAAAGAGTCGCCGCTTAATTTTACCGAAAGCAGAGTTTCGTTTCTGGATTTTCCGTCGGCAAAGAATATCGAGTCGTCGCCTTGTATTATGTCGCGGTCGAAAACCGCCTCGTAATTAAGCTCGGGGCAGAAAGAAGTTGCGGGGCCCGAGGCGGGTTTGAAGCGCAGCACGTTGCCCTCGAGGCTTAAAAGAATTTTTCCGGCGTCTTCGCCCATGACGCACTGCATGGTAAGCATAAAGTCGTATTGCTTTTTGTTAAGAGAAGTTACTTCAACGTTGATAAAAGGCTTGTCAAAGCTGTTGAATACGCGTATTTCCACGACGTCGCCGGGTAACTTGTACAAGTAACGGCAGTAATTAAGCCCTATTTCGAAAAGGCCTGCCGTACCCAGGCGGCGGTATTTTCCGTCAAGCTTGACGTAAACGCGTACGCCTTCCGTCCACTGAGTGTCCAAAAATCCGCGCGAAACCGAAAACAGCTTGTGGAACGACGTGTTTCCTATAATGGTCTGCGAGCATATCATGCCGTACATATAAGAGGTGTTGCTCATTACGTTTTCGGGCAGAGAATCGGGGTCAAAGCCGCTTATGGATATATGACCGTGCGGACGCTGAACCGCGCCTTCTTTGTCAAGAGTCGCAACGTAAGCGCCATCCTCGGTAAAAAAGGAGTAAAGTTTTCCTTTTTCGCGTTCCTCCTCGGTTTTTACGGGATACAGCGCGGCTGTTTCTTCCTCGGTAAAGTTTTCGCTGATAAGGACGTCGCCTATTTCGTCCGAATATTTTACGGGCTTATGAGTTTTGCATTCAAAATCTTCTAAAGCCGCGTAATCCTCTTCGATGCCTGAGGGCATTCCTCCCTCCGCGGCTACGGGAAGGTCGTCGCAGGTTTTGAAGTAAAACGCGAAAGTCCTGTCCTTTCCCGGCACGAATTTTTCGGTGCTTAATGCGATGAAAGGCATTTCGTACTGGTGTACATAACAGGGGAGCTGTTTGTCGATAAGCGCGGGCTTGTTTGTGACGCGGTATTCGCTGCCGAAAAACTGCAGCCCGTCGGTGCTGTATCCCGTTGCTTTAATTCCCAGCGTGCCCGCTGTCAGCACGGGGTGACGTCCGCCCATGTTCTGACGGGAAGAGATTACAAAGCCGTAAACGTCGTCTTTAACGGTGTGACCGAGGTATTGCGCCGAATACAGCTCGTTGTTTCTTACGAAACCCTTGTCGCCCACGCCGATGTCCTGAGTGCAAAGGACGTCGATTTCCTTGTCGCCGCTTGTATAAAGCGTATAATACCAGGCGTAATCGTCGCATCTCAAGGTAAGACGGTAGTCGGTTTCGCCCGCGCGGCCTTCGTAAACGGCGCCTTTGTCGCATACTCCGAAATTGCTTAATCCTTTGCCGTTAAGACGGAAAACGCGCGTAATTACGCCGTTGTCGTATTCTCTGATATAAATTCCGCCAATCGCGCCGTTAGCGCAGTCAGCGACAAAACCGGTGTACATCACGCCGTTTCGGATTATTTCCTTGACGTCGCCCGTGGGCAAAAGCGAAATTTTCAAATCTTTTCCCAAGACAAACTCATCCGAAAAAGTATGCAGCTCTTTAAAATTATCCATAAAAAACTCCTGCAGCAAAAATATGTTTTATTGTTATATTGTTCAGAATTTGCGGTTTTAATATTACGGGCCGTAAGAGCGAAACTTACAGCCCGTTAAAAAGCGTATCGATTTTTATTTCATGAATACAAGTTCGTGGATGACGATTGTGTATTCCTCGGTGACTGACGACCCGGGCGAGGGGAAAATCAGGAAGCGCATCTCGGGACCCTCGGTAAGGTTATCTGCGGTAAAGCCGCTCCATTCCCAGGTCTTTTGTTCTCCCGTGCCGGCGTTAAGAGTTTCTTCGTCTGTGCTCGTTTCGATTGCGGCGCTTGCGCCTTCAAGTTTCATTTTGAACGTTACGCCCACGGGTGCGGTGAATACTACCTTGATTTTGGTAAAGTTTTTAAGATTACCGCTTATCTTGGTGGAAACGTATTCCCATTCGGCTTTGGTGGTGGGTACCGTCAAAGTGGTGGCGCCGTTGTCGACAAGTATGCTTATGTTGCCGTCGTTAGCCTTAAAGCCGGAATTGATGTTGAACGTTTCGCTTGTGCCGTCGTAAACAAGGGGCAGAGAAACCGAACCCTTTTCGTTTACCACAAGTTCGGGATTGGGAGCAAGGTCGGAAAAATAAATTTCGGTAAACGTGATTTCCGCGCTGTAGTCCTTGGTTCCCGGGCCCGCGATAAAGGTAAGTTTGGTCGCGCCTTCCATTGCCTTGTCGTAATCTTCGTAAGTAAGGTCAAATTCGAAAGTCTTGGGTTCGGAAGAAAGTTCTACCGTGACTTCGGACTTGCCTTCGCCGCCCTCGATGGGGGGAAGAGATTCTATTTTGAAAAGAAGTTTGGTAGGCTCGGTCCTCTCCTGGCCGTCGGCAACTACCGTGGCGCCCGACGAATAAGCGGTGACCACAAGCTTTTTGTAAGAAGACAGGTCTTCCGAACCCAAAGCATAGTATATGGAATCGTATTCGGTAAACTTATCTACTTTAACCGTGGATTTAAGATTTTCCAAAGTGCTTTTGTCTTTGTTGACGTAAGCGTAAAGACCCGCGTTGTCGTTTTCGGGACTTACGTCTACCGAGTTGGCGTCCGTCCATCCCGTAGCCTTATCCCAAAGGTCGAGATAATTTCCTCTTGCGGCAGAGTTGTTGTTGTTATTATTGTTGTTGTCGTCCTTGCCTTCATCGGGCGCACATGCGGCAAAAACCGCAAAACACAAAACCAAACTTGCGATCAATGCCACGATTTTTGAAATCTTTTTCATTTCCCTTATATTCCTCCGTGTTTTTATCTTATACTAAATATACCATCATTAAACGCTTTTGTCAATAGATTGTTGAAAAAATTAATAATTAATATTGAAAAAATATTAAAAATCGATTTAATTATATTGCAATTTAGTGAAAAAATTATTGAAACGTAAAAAAATCGAAACTTAAAGTATTGACAAACCGTATTTTATGTGGTAATATTAAAACAACATTAAAATTTGTTGATTGAAATTTAAAATTTAGGAGGTCGGAAAATGAAAAAGTTTCTCTGTATGTTGATTTGCGCCGTTTTTGTCGTCAGCTTATTCGGCGTAGTGGGTTGCAAGCCCAAAGACACGCGCACAGAACTTCGTATCATCAGCTGGAATATGGGTACGGAGGCGCAGAATAATTTAAATAGAAAGATGATTAAGGAATTCGAGGCGAAGTATCCCGACTACCGCGTCACCATCGAAGATCCCGGTGCGGTCTATACCGATACCGTCCAGGCGCTTGCGGGCAAGCAGGATTTGCCCGACGTCATAATGCTGGACAATCTTCCCACGGCGCTCAGCAACCGTTACATCATGGAAATTTCCGATATGGTTGCCGCCGACGCCGACTGGCAGAAGGTGCCCGAGCCTTTAAGAGAAGCTTGCGAGTACAACGGCAGGATTTTTGCCGTCCCCGCCGAAATGCATATGTGGGGTATATATATAAATGAAACGGTTTTCGAAAACGCCAACCTCGATCCTTTGGACGTAAATCCCACGGTAGAGGATTTCAAAGCCGCCGTTTCCGCGCTCAATAAGCCCAGCGAAGGAATTTCCAGCTTTAACGACGAGCTCGAGATGCTTAACTGGTTCCCCGCGGCTTTAGACGAAAACGTAGGCTATTACACCTGGGACGGCGAGAAATTCAATCTTGACGGCGACGCTTTCGCAAATACTCTTGCTTACATGAAGGAAATCCGCACCGGCAAGCTTACTTTCGCCGCTTGGGACAACGCCACGAGGGAAGCCACGGGTTATCTCAGCGTGGACGACCTTTGGTACAACAACGGTCTTGCCATGTACTACAACAGCAGTGCGTCGAGAAGCGCGCTCAAGTACGGCAGCGAGGGCAACGAAGTAAAACTTCAGGGCAAAATGAAATTCATCGGTCTTCCCGGCGGAAGAAACGTCATGGTGCCCGATTTGTGGGGAATAAGCGCAGGCACCGAGCATCCCGAAATGGCTTACGAGCTTGCAAAGTGGATGAGCTTCTCTTCCGAAGGCACGCTTAAGAGACTGGAACTTGACGCCGCATCCATGGCTAACGGCGGAAAACAGGAATTCGTTTCGCTTCCCATTACCAGCGACGAAGCTGTCCTCGACGCGTATTTCGACAACGAGGAGACCGCAGGACTCAGAGAAGTTTACGAATCTCTTTCCAAAGGCGTGGTAGAACCCGTTAAAACAGTACCCGGCTACACCAGCTGCCGCTGGACGCTTAACACCGGTCTTACGTACAACTACACCGATAATTCCGGCGAGACGCCCGTGCAGTCCACCAGGACCAACGCAACTCTCGAGCAGGTTTACGACGATATCTGGAAAAGTACCGCCGCGCTCGAATGGGCGGATTATAAAGCGGAGATAAACACCAAGGTAAATAAAGCTCTCGAAAACGCTTCAAGGGCGCTTGACAGAGATTATCCGGCAAAAACCAACGCTTAAGAAAATCCGATAAAGGAATCTCGAAATAATGGGTAAATCCATAAAAAATTTCTTTACCCGTAAAAGGATAATTCTTTTTTCCACGATTGCGGTGCTGCTTATCGCCGTCATAGTGATTTCGGTTGTAAACGGCAGGAGTTACGAATACGATTTTGCAAAAGCTTACGGCTTTTATAAGGAAATCGCGTCCGAAGGCCCTGCCGTTTCGGAAATCACCGTTACGACCGACGACATGACGCTTTCCGGTTCCGCCCAAAAAATTCAGGACGGCGACTACGGTGAAGCAGTGTCTTTGGGTGTAGGCGACTCCGTTTCTTTTAACGTTGTCGCGCCTGAGGGCGGCACTTACAACGTTTGGCTGGAATACCGCATCACCGGCAGCGAAAACGGCGAGCAGGCTATATCCATGTCCGTCAACGGCGAAACAAGCGAGAGCACCGGCAGCTTGCCTCTGGAAAAAAGATGGCGCAACGAAAACGACGAGTTTGCCACCGATTCGCTGGGAAACGACTCGCTGCCCATGCAGGTTTTCTTGGACGGGTATTACAACGTACTTCTCAACGACTCAAAGTTCAGTAATTCTTACGGGTTGTCTTTCGCCCTTAACGCGGGGGACAACTCTTTCGGCTTGCAATTGCTTGCGGGACAAATCAATCTTAAAAAAGTAACCGTTACGCCCGCGTCGGTTTTGCCGTCTTATGCCGATTACGACCTTGCAAATCCGACCGAAAAGGCAACGGGCGAAGAAATCTCTCTCGAGGCGGAAAAACCCCTTTATAAAACGGACATAACCATTCTTGCCGAAAGCAGCAAGGACATAAACGTCACGCCGTACAACACTTATAAGTCCAAGCTTAACACTATCGTTTCCTCCGAGGCGGGACAGCGCGTCCGCTACGAGTTCGAGGTTGCCGCGGCGGGCAGATATACCATATCTCTCAATTACGCCGTTACCGACGCAAACACCACGGCGTTCCGCACCGTTTATATCGACGGTAAAGTTCCTTTCGGAGAGCTTCAGCACTATCCGCTGCCTTATTCGGACGACTATACGTTCGTTACTCTCGGCACGGATAAACCTTTCGAAATTTATCTCACCGCGGGCAAGCACACCATAGACATAGAGGTGGACGGCGCGCAGATGTATGCGATTACCGCCCCGCTCGAGGAAGTAAGCGCAAGCTTAAGTTCTCTTTATCTCGATTTGAGAAAATTGGTGGGCCCCAATCCCGACAAGGACAGGGAATGGATTGTTTTCGATTATTTCCCCGAAATAGTCAACGACATGAACGGTTACGTCGACGTCATAAACAGACAAAAGCAGTTGCTTATGGAGTTTAACGGCAACGACGTCAAAAACCAGGCGGCTGTATACCTCGACGCGGCTTTGCGCAGTCTTAATAAACTGCTGGAAAAACCCAACGAAATCCCCAACAACATCGCGCTTATCAGCGAAGGAACAAGTTCGGTCGTGCAGTCTATTTCTTCCGCCGTCATGGAAGTGGACAGCGGAACCATGAATCTCGACAGAATTTTCATTACTCCCTCGGGCTCCGAAACAAAGTTCAAGGTGCGTTCGGGTTTTACGAAATTCTGGGAAAGCGTCAAATTTTTCTTCTATACTTTCGGTGACAATTACAGCACCGAAACCAGCGACGAAGTTATCGAAATATGGGCAAACCGTGCTTTGCAGAACGTAAACCTCATTCAGAGGATGGCGGACTCCGACTTTACCGAGAAAACGGGCATAAAAGTCAGGGTTTCCATGCTTAAGGACGAAGGAAAGCTTGTGCTTGCCAACGCTTCGGGCATCAATCCCGACGGCGTTATCGGCATAAGCAACTGGATTCCTTACGAGCTGGGACTGAGGGACCTTATTTACGAAATGAACGACCTTGACGGGCTTACCGACATCATGAGTCTTATCGAGCCCGGAGCCATGCTGCCCGTCGTCGTGGACGGCGAAGTGCTTGCTTTGCCCGAAACTCAGGATGCGACCGTGCTGTTTTACAGGAAGGACATTCTGGACAAACTGGGACTTGACGTGCCCGACACCTGGGAGGACGTCAAGAAAATGCTGCCGGTGCTTCAGCGCAACGGTATGAATTTCTATTTGCCCGTGTCCTCGACTTCGGCAAGTAAGTCCATTGCGATGACCGCGCCCTTTATTTATCAGTGCGGCGGCTCGCTTTACGGCGAAGACGGCATGAGTACCGCCATCGACAGCGAGGCATCCATCGAAGGATTCAAACTGCTTACCGACCTTTATACGATATACGGCCTGCCGCAGCAGGTATCCAACTTTGCGGAAAGCTTCAGGGACGGCTCCATTCCCATAGGACTGGGCTCCATGTCGCTGTATTCGCAGCTTCAGGTTTCCGCCCCCGAGCTTGTGGGGCTTTGGGATATCTCCCTTTCGCCCGGAGTGGAGCAGGAGGACGGCACCGTGGTAAGATGGCAGGGCGGCGGCGCGACCAGCTGCGCGATAATGAAGAAATCCGACCAGCCCGAAAAGGTATGGGAGTTCATTAAATGGTGGATGAGCACCGAAGTACAGACCTCTTACGCGCAGCAGTGCCGCGCAATATGGGGCAACCAGTTCGTCTGGGCAAGCGCCAATACGGAGGCGTTCGCCGCGTCGCCTTTCGACGACAAGCAGAAGACCGTGGTGCTGGAGCAGTGGAAGTGGATTCTGGAAGTTCCGCGTATTCCCGGCTGGTACATGATTGAACGCGAGCTTTCCAACGCGTGGAGTTACGTCGTCATCGACGGCATGAACGTGCGCGCAGCCATCGACAACGCCGCGACGCTTTCAGACAAGGAAATTAACCGTAAACTTACCGAATTCGGGTATATTAAAAACGGAACGGTTGTCAAACAGTACAAAATCACAACGCGGGAGGACATAATAAATTGGACCGGCAAATAGTAGTGGCGACGGCGGTCAAAGACGGTAAAGCTCTTCCGCCCGAACCCGAGAAAAAGAAATTAAGGATTCGTCAGGAAACGGTAAGCAACTATATTTTTCTGCTTCCTTACCTGTTCGGATTCACGATGTTCATAGTGCTTCCCGTACTGGTGGCGATATATTTTTCGTTTACCAACTTCAACTCCGTTTCGCTTCCGCAGTGGGTGGGACTGGACAACTATATAAATCTGTTTACTCAGGACACGGTGTTCATGCAGTACGTCGTGCCCAACACGCTCAAGTTTTCGGTAATCGCGGGCCCGGTGGGATACTTTCTGTCCTTCTTCCTCGCGTGGATGCTGGCGCAGATTCCCGCTCGTCCCAGAACCGTGCTTTCGCTGATAATCTATTCGCCCTCCATGGCGGCGGGCGCAACCATGACCGTCGTGTGGAAGGTTATCTTCTCGGGCGACAGCGTGGGTACCATAAACGCCTATCTTCTGGACTGGGGCATAATCTCTCAGCCCATACAGTGGCTGCAGTCCCCCGAATATCTTATGGCGATAATGATAATAGTTACGATATGGGGCAGTATGGGCGTGGGTTTTCTTGCCATGATTGCGGGCGTACTTAACATCGACAGCGAGCTTTACGAGGCTGCCTACATTGACGGAGTAAAAAACCGCTTTCAGGAAATAGTGCACGTCACCATTCCCAGCATGAAGCCGCAAATGCTTTTCGGCGCGGTCATGGCGGTCGTGGGTACTTTCTCCGCAGGCTCCATCGGCGTACAGCTGTCGGGCGCCAATCCGACGCCGAGGTACGCGGGGCAGATGGTGCTTAACCATATCGAGGATTACGGCCTTATCCGTTACGAGATGGGTTACGCCGCCGCGGTATCCGTTGTGCTTATGCTGTTCATCTGGCTGGTAAGCAAGCTTATTTTCAAGCTGCTCCGCGACAAAGACTGAAGGAGGAGGGTGAAGAAATGTCTTTTCAGAACACTAAAATCAATCCAAAAAGATTTCATCCCAGTCAGATAAAGTTTTATCTGTTCCTGCTTCCGCTTGCAGTCGTCATGAGTATTCCCGTTCTGTTCGTGCTGCTCAGCGCGTTCAAACCCATGGAGGAGCTTTTCAAGTTTCCGCCCACCATTTTCCCGCGCAACTGGACGCTGGAAAATTTCGCGAAAATGTTCGACACCATGTCGTCAAGCTCCGTGCCCGCGTCGAGGTATATTTTCAATACCTTGCTGATAACGGTCTTAACCATGGTGCTTTGCGTCTTTTTCTCCGTGTTCGCGGGATACGTTTTAAGCAAATCCAAGCTGAGAATAAAAAGCGTGCTTAACGAAGTAAATACGCTTGCAATGATGTTCGTCCCCGTCGCGGTTTCCATTCCGCGTTACATCATCATCGTAAGGCTGGGACTTTACGACTCCTTTTTTGCAAACATTCTGCCCATTGTGGCGGTGCCCGTGGGACTGTTTTTGTTAAAGCAGTTCATCGACCAGATACCCGACGCGCTTATCGAGGCGGCGCGAATAGACGGCGCAAGTGAATTGAGAATCGTATGGAAAATAATTTTCCCGCTGCTTAAGCCCCCTATCGCCACCGTCGCGCTTTTAAGCTTTCAGTCCGCGTGGGGCAACGTGGAGGCGTCCAACCTGTTCATCGACGACGAAACGCTTAAGTCTTTCGCTTATTTCATGACCACGTTCCAGTCCTCCAACATGGGCATTGCGGGCACGGGTATTTCCGCGGCAAGCGCGCTTATAATGTTTGTGCCCAATCTTATCATATTCATAGTTCTTCAAAGCAAAGTCATGGACACGATGTCCACGTCGGGTATCAAGTAAAGGCGGTGACGTGTATGATTAAACGTAAAATCAAAACGTCGCGTATATGGATCGGGTTTGCGATTGTACTTGCCTTGCTTATGTGCATCGTTTCGCTTTTATCCGCGTCCCGACCCGCAAACGCGCTTACCACCGAAACTTCATACAATACCTATATCATGGGGCCGCAGAAGAAATTGCTTAAGTCCCAGGCGGCTTACGCCCCCAAAGAACTCCTGCCCATAAACACCGTGGGCGCGGAAGATATTTTCCTTTACGGCGACAAAATTTACGTCGCGGACGCTACGGGCAAGTGCGTTATCGAGATGACTCTTTCTGGCACGGTTGTAAGACAAATCGGTTTGGGCGAGGACGGTCAAAGTGACGGAACGTTTGTTTCGCCTTACGGAATAGCTATCAAAGAGGACGTACTGTACGTTGCGGACAAGGGCAAAAGCGCGATAGTCAAATACGACCTTGCCGCGGGCGCGCTCTTAGGAGAAGTCACGCGTCCCACGTCGCCCCTGTACGGCGCGCAGACTCCTTACGTCCCCGTCAAAATAGCGGTGGACGACGCGCTTAACATGTACGTCGTGGGCGAGGGTAACCCCAACGGCGTCATTCACATAAGTTCCGACGGCGAATTCCAGGGTTACCTCGGCGCAAACAAGACGCCCACTTCGCTTAAGACCATTCTTCAGAACCTGTTTTTCTCAGAGGAGCAGAAGGAGCAGTTTCTTACCAAGACTCCGCCGTCGCCCTCGTCTTTGGTAATTGACAACCGCGGATTGCTGTACACAATCACCCCCGGCGACACTCAGGGCGCGCTTAAAAGGCTTAACACTTCGGGCGTGTCCATCACCGAAACCGCCGAGGACCAGAAAGTGCGGGCGATGGACGTGGACGACGATTACAATATGTATTCCGTCACCAGCGAAGGCAACATCGTCATATATGCCGATTCGGGTCAGATGCTGTTTTCGTTCGGCGGCGACAACGCGCTCGACCGCTTCGGACGGCTGGTCAATCCGGTCGCCATAAAAGTGGACGCAAGCTACAATCTTTACGTTCTGGACAAAACCGTGGGCGCAATCGTAAAATACGCCCCCACGGAATTCTATCTTAAAGTCCATAAGGCACTGGGGCTTTACCAGGAGGGCTACTACCTCGAGGCGGAGCCCATCTGGAACGAAGTGCTTAAGGACAACGCCAACTTCATTCTGGGATACAACAGCCTTGCGCGCGCCAGCTTAAAGCACGAAAATTACACCGTCGCGCTTCAGCAGTTCGAAATAGCGGAAGACAGGGCGGGTTACAGCGAGGCGTACTGGCAGATAAGAAACGTCTGGCTGCAGGAAAACATTCTGTGGTTTTTCGTGGCCGTATTCGCCCTTATCGTGGTTGTCGTCGCGCTGAAGCAGATAGCAAAACGTACGACCGTGCTTCAACCCGTTACGGGCGCGCTTAAAAGATTCCGTAATATCAGAATCGTCGACCAGGTGCTTTACTCCACCTACTTTATCCGTCACCCCATCAGCGCGATAGAGCAGATGAGATACAAAAACCGCATTACCGTTTCTTCCGCGCTGGTGCTTTATGCGCTTTACGTCATTGTGGGAATAGTGGGAGTGTTCTGTCAAGGCTTCATCTGGACGGGAGTGGTGTACAACGTAAACGTATTCGGCTCGATAATAACCATGCTTCTGCCGCTTATTCTCGGAGTTGTGTGCAACTATTTCGTGGCGTCCGTCACCGAGGGCGCGGGCAAATTCTCGCACGTGTTCATCGCGGCGATATATTCCTTTACGCCCTACATTCTGTTCTATCCGGTTTTCATCATTCTTTCCAACGTACTCACGCTTAACGAGCTGGTTATCCTGCAGTTCATAAACTTCTTTATCGTTTTCTATTGCGTGTTGCTGCTTCTGATATCCATATATCAGGTGCATTACTACAAATTCGGCGGAGTGGTCAAAAACGTGCTGCTTACCGCGTTCTGCTTTGCCATGGTGGTACTGTTCGCGGTCATCATTTACCTTCTTGTCATGCAGCAGTTCGGCTTCTGGGAGTCCGTCATCTGGGAGGTGTTTCAATGAGTAAAAGAAAAACATTTTCCGTGATAGCGGTTATCGTGCTTGCCGCGGTGTTTATTCTTGTCGCGGCGTTTAATCCGCTTCCTTTTAACGAGAAAGCAACCGCCGATTATCTGTCGGACGCCAAGTTTACGGAGGCGGGCAGCGCCAGCACTCTGTATGACCTGTCCGTCAACGAGGAAACGCTTGCCGTGCGCGTCACCGATAAAGCCACGGGCGAAACCGTGCTTCAAAGCGACAACATCGCTCCCGACACCGAGGAATACGACAACGGACTCAATACCACCTGGGAAAAGACCGCTTACAGCGCCGTCACGATTTATTACACCAACGAAAAAATTTACAAGCCGCTTGTAGACTTTTCCGGCGTGGAAATAAACTTAAGTTCCACGTCCGACGGTTTTTCCGCAAGAGTAAAGGTTACCGAAATCGGTTTGATATTTACGCTTAAAGTATCGCTTGACGACGACGGGCTTACCGTTTCAATCCCCGGCGACTCCGTTACCGAAAACAAAGTCGCCAAATATCCGCTTGTCAGCATCAACGTTTATCCTTTCATGAACGCCACGCGCGGAATAAGACAGGACGGCTTTATTCTGGTGCCCGACGGCAGCGGCGCGGTTATCGACCTTACCCGGAAAACCCTGGCAAGAAATCCCTATTCGGCGCGCGTCTACGGCGACGATTACGGCACTTCGGGCGTGGTCACAATGGCGCAGTACGGCGACACGCCTCCCGTCACCGCGGGCTATCCCGTGTTCGGACTTGCCGACGAAGGCAAGGGCTTTACGGGAATAATCACTTCGGGCGCGGAATACAGCCGTATAAGCGCGTATGCAAGCGGTATAACCACCGATTACAACTTCGTTTATCCCGGGTTTATCTACCGCGAAAGCTTTTATATGCCCGTGGACAACAAAGGTACCACCGTTACCGCGCTTCAGGAGGAGCGCAACTCTTTCGACGCCGAAATCCGATACGACATACTAAAAGAGGCGACTTTGGGCAGCATGGCGGCGGCATACCGCGACAGTCTTATCGAGCGCGGAATGTTACCTGAAAGAACAAGCGGCGGAAGCGCTCCCATGAAAGCGGATTTTCTGATGGCGGACAACTATGACGACAGCTTCGGAATAAAGACCGTCTGCGCCACCGATACCGCCTTTGTGCAAAGCGCGTTTAAAGAGCTTGCCGACGCGGGAGTTTCCTCCGTGGTAAGCGGACTTATCGGTTACAGCAAAAACGGAGTCACGGGCGCGCAGCCCAAACATTTCCCCGTGGGAAGCAGCGGCAGTAAAGCGGATTACGAAAATCTTTCAAAGTACGCCGCGGAAAACAACGTGCTGCTGATGTCCGTAACCGACTATCTCAAGGCGTACAACGGCGATTACACCAAAGCGGGCGCGTCTTATTCGCAGAAAGACCTTGCCATGAGCCTGGGTAAAAAGATTCTGTCCGTGCGCAACTATAAGCAGCAGACGGAAAACGACGACGATTTTCTTTTGCTTCACCCCAAGGCTTCGGCGGAATATTTCAAGGACGACCTCAAGGAGATTTCGGATATAGGCTTCGGCGGTATTCAGCTGGATTCGCTGGGATATATGCTAAGCTCCAGCACGGGCAATCTTACCGTAAGCAGGTCGCAAACCATACAGTATTACCGCGATATGGCGGAATCGGCAAGTTTCCCGCTTGCGATAGAAAGACCAAGCGAATATCTGTATAAATACGCGGATTACTTCGTCAATGCACCCATGAGCGGCTCTCAGTACATGATAGCGCTTAACAACGTGCCGTTTATCCAGATGGCGCTTTCGGGTTACACGGTGTTTTACAGCGGCTACGTCAATCTCAACAAGTCGTCCGACGATGTGATTTCGCTTATCGAATACAACGTTTATCCCGCGTACGTCTTTACCGAGAAAAGCGCTTACGAGCTTAACAGGACGCTTTCGGGCTGGGTTTATTCCTCTCAGTTCGACCTCATAAAGGACGAGGCGGTGGCAACCTATAAAAGCGTGGACTCGGCGTTAAGCCGCGTGAAGGGCGCATTGTTCGTCGATTATTACACAACGGATAACGGGCTGAAAGTTTGCGTTTACGACAACGGCGTCAGCATTGCCGTCAATCACGGCGACGCCGAAGCCGAATTTGCGGGACAGACGGTCAAACCGCAGGGTTTCGTTGTTACGGAGAGTGAATTATGAACTCTACAGACAAAAAATTCAAACTGACGCTTAAGCGGAGAAGCATGCTTACGGGACTTGCGTTCGTTTCGCTGTGGATTGTGGGATTCTGCGTCTTTACGCTTTATCCGCTTATCTATACCTTTTACCTCAGCTTCAACAACGTGCGCGTCACCGCGGGCGAGGGTATTCTTACAGAGTATCTCGGCTGGGAAAATTACCGCCGCGCATTCGTTCTTGACAACTTTGTGGCGGAGGCGCTGAGCGAATACTTTTCGGAAATGATTATATACGTACCCATAATCATCGTGGTCGCGCTTATAATCGCGCTTATGCTTAACAACAAGATAAAGGGAACGGGAATTTTCAGGACGATTTTCTTCCTGCCCGTTATCATCACCTCCGGTCCCGTCATACAGAATTTCGTCGACCAGGGCGTGGCGTCGCTTACCGTATCCGAGTTTTTCGACACAAGCGTGCTTTACGAGTACGTCCCCTCGGTTTTCGCGGACGCCGTTTCCTTTCTGATAGACTCGTTTATCATGATACTCTGGTTTTCGGGCGTGCAGATTCTCATTTATCTTGCGGGACTCAAAAAACTGGATAAGGCAATGTACGAGGCGGCGCGCATCGACGGCGCAGGCAAATGGGAAACTTTCTGGAAGCTTACTCTGCCTGCTCTTAACCCCATTATAATCATAAACATCGTCTACACCGTGGTCACTCAGTCGCTGTTCTCGCTTAACCCCATAGTCGTCAAGATAAAAGCGGAGATGAACAACGTGGAAACAGGTTACGGTTACGCGTCCGCGCTGGCATGGATTTATACCGTGGTCATAATTCTGGTGCTGGGCGTGTTCGTACTGCTGTTTAAACGCCATGAGAAAAAGAACAGGAGGCTCGCCGATGAATAAAACAGAGTTTCTCGAGAAAAAAGACGCCTTGATTATTCGCGGAAAGGCCGTGCTTCTTGGCACAAGCTGGAAAATGGGCATTCTTTTCAAAATAATGCTTTACGTCCTTTTGGTGATATTCGGCTTCGTATTCCTTTATCCGCTTATTTACATGGTGAGTTACGCTTTCATGACGCCCGAGGACGTAGTCAATCCCTTTGTGCATTACCTGCCCACGCAGTGGTTTTACATGGGAAACTTTACGCTTGCTTATCAGGTGCTTAATTACATGAAAGCACTGGGAAGAAGTCTGCTTATCGCGGTGCTGCCCGCTATCCTGCAGTGCGTTTCCACGTCGCTTATAGGCTACGGACTGGCGCGCTTCCGCGTTCCCGGAAAGGGAGTCATTCTCGCTTTGGTGCTGGCTACTTTCATAATTCCGCCGCAGGCGACCATGATACCGCAGATGCTGATGTACACCAACGTGGGTATGGATAACATTCTGGCGTTTTTGGTGCCCGCTTTGTTCGGACAGGGACTTAAAAGCGCGATTTTCATCCTGATTTTCTTCCAGTTCTTCCGCTCTTTGCCCGCGTCTTTGGAGGAGGCGGCAAAAATAGACGGCGCGGGAATCATAAGAATTTTCGTGTTCATCGCCGTACCTTTGGCTTTCAGCGGTTACCTTCTGACGTTTTTGTTCTCTTTCGTCTGGTACTTCAACGAAACTACGCTTACGGCGCTGTTTCTGGGCTCCAAGTTCCAGACTCTGCCGCTTGCGCTCGAGTCTTTCCTGCAGTCGTTCAACGACATGAACAGCGGCGCCGCAAGCTCCGGCGAGTCGGGCAAGACCATCAACGAAGCGATTTACATGGCGGGCACTTTTTTAAGTATTCTGCCCCTGCTTATTATCTATTTCATCGCTCAGAAGCAGTTTGTGGAAAGCGTGGATAAAGCGGGTATCACGGGCGAATAAGCCGTCGGGTCTTGATTTTTAGCTTGTTCCGCCTTGGCGACCGTTACGTTCAGGGCAAAAGTCCGTAAAAACGGATTTACGCTGAAGCGAGAAGTCGCGTCATACAAAAAAACGAATTTGCTTATAAAAATTTCCTTAAAAACGGCACTGCCTAAGCAATACGACGGGGTCAGAAAAAAATTTTTAAGGCGGAAGAAATATTATTTACAGGAGTATTTTATGAAAAAAAGAATAGTATGTCTGGTTTTTGCCGTTATCTTTTCTTTGGCGTTCGTGCTGGGATGCACGCCCAAAGAGGAAATAGTGCCCAATAATCCTTCCATGCCTGCGGAAGGACCTTCCGCCATGAGCGACCGCGACCTTGTCACCTACGAGGCGGAAAAGAGCTTCAGATTCTTATGGGAGCAGGTTCAGTCCTCGGGCGACGGATACGGCCTTGTGCGCGACAGGTATCCCGGTTCTCCCGACCAAAGCAGCGTGGCAAGCGTAGGGTTTGCGCTTGCGGCTTTGCCCATTGCGGTGAAAAACGCGTGGGTGGAGGAGGATGTGGCCAGAAGCCGCGCCGAAGGCACCCTTAAGACATTTAAAAACTTAAAGAATTATTCGGGCTTTTACTATCACTTTTACAGCATGAGCACCGCGACCCCCTCGTCGGGCAGTGAAGTCAGCGTAATCGACACCGCGCTTTTCTTGGGCGGCGCGATTACCGCGGGCGAGTTTTTCGGCGGCAATGTCAAAAGCCTTGCCAACGAGCTTTACGAGCGCGTGGACTGGAATTTCTTTACAAAGACCAACGCCAACGGAAGCAAACAGTTCTACATGGGCTACAACGCCACGACGGACACGTTTTCGGGGGCATGGGACTATTACGCGGAGCAGCTTATAATGTACGTTCTGGGCGCGGGCGCACCCAAATCCGAGTACAGGATTGACCCGCGTATGATGTATGATTTTGCGCGCAACAAAGGCACTTACGGCGACGGCGAGCCTTTCATTTATTCTTACTTCGGGTCGATTTTCACTTATCAGTTCTCTCACGCGTTTGTGGATTTCCGCGATAAAGTGGACGAAAACGGCGTAAACTGGTTTGAAAATTCCATAAACGCCAGCATTGCCGCACGTCAGTACTGCATCGACAACGCGGACAAATACGCTACCTACGGCGAAAACAGCTGGGGACTTACCGCGTGCGACAGTCCTTCGGGATACAACGGATATCTCGGCGGTCAGCCTTCGGGTTACAAAAACGAGTCGCGTCAGAGCGAGGGCACCATTGCTCCCGCTGGGGCTTTAGGCAGTATAGTTTTCACTCCCGAATACAGCATCGCCGCGCTGCGCCATTACTACGAATTTGACGATTTGCGCTCAAGATACGGACTGCGCGACGCGTTTAACCTTGCAAACCGCAACTGGTACGCGGAGGACGTTATCGGCATAGACAAGGGCATAACCGTGCTTATGGCGGGAAATTATATAAACGACGGCATCGTTTGGAAATATTTCATGCAAAACAAAAACATCCGGAAGGCAATGGACAGACTGGGCTTTACAGAGGTTTAACGGAGGCTTTTTTACATGACTAATCTCGAACGCGAAATGCGCGCTTGTTTCGACTTTTTTTACAACGAATGTTCTTTAAGCGAAAACGGCTACGGTCTTATACGCGACAGGTGGCCGGGTCACCCCGACATGGCGTCCATTGCGGGAGTAGGGTTCGGACTTGCGGCTTACTGCATCGGCGCGGAGTACGGATACGTTTCCTTTTCCGCAGCGGAAGAAAGGGTAAGACGCACTTTTAAAACGCTGGAAAAACTGGACAGATTCAAAGGGTTTTACAGACATTTTTACAACATGAATACGGGCGAGCCCTTCAGGTGCGAGGTTTCCACCATCGATACCGCGATTTTATTGCTGGGCGTGCATACGGCAGGCAATTATTTCGGAGGGGAAATCCGTAAATCCGCCGATAAACTCGAACAATCCGTCGAGTGGAGCGAGTTCCTGCGTCCCGACAATATTTTCCACATGGCTTACGACGAAAAACGCGGATTTTTCGCAAAGTGGGACGAATACGCCGAACAGCTTATGATGTACGTTCTGGCGGCGGCTTCGCAATCGTATCACGTGGGAAAGGAGGCGTACTACGCTTTCACCCGCACTTACGGCAAATATAAGGACATAGAATATATTTACACTTACAACGGGTCTTTGTTCACGCATCAGTATTCGCAGGCGTTTATCGACTTTAAGGGGCGCAGGGATAAAAACGGCACCGACTGGTTTATAAATGCCGTCAATGCCACCCGCGCGGCAAAGGCGTTTTGCATAGACGACGCGGTAAATCATCCCACTTACAACGAAAATTGCTGGGGACTTACGGCGTGCGACACTCCGCGCGGATACGTGGGCAATCAAGGCAATCCCCCTTGCGGCGGCGACGGCAAAGCCGCTTTAAGTCTGGGGGTGGTGCCTCCCGCGGGGGCGCTGGGCAGTCTGCCGTTCTGTCCCGATGACGCGCTTAAAGCGCTGGATTATTATTGTTCTTTGCAAAAAGCTACCGGTAAATACGGACTTTGCGACGCGTTCAGCACCGAAATCGACTGGTATGCCGAAAACGTAATCTGCATCGATAAGGGTATTACTCTGGTGCAGGCGGCAAACCTTAAGGACGGCTTTGTCTGGAAAGTCTTCAACGACGAAAGAATTGCGCGTGCGATAGACGAGTTGGAAATCAAACGTTACAACGACTAGCGGTCAGTTTTCATTAAGAAAAAATTGTATTTTGCGTAAAAAAGCCGCAAAAAAAAACACTGCTTGAATAATAAAGCAAAGGAGTTGCCCGATGGAAGGCATCTTGTTCAAAGACATCACAAAAATTTACGACGGCGGCGTCAAAGCCGTGTCAAACTTCAATCTTCAGGTGTCCGACAGCGACTTTCTGGTGCTGGTCGGGCCTTCGGGTTGCGGCAAAAGCACGCTTTTGCGTATGGTCGCGGGACTTGAGGATATTACCGCGGGCGAGTTGTATTTCGGCAACAAGCTGATGAATAAAATTCACCCTAAAGACCGCGACATCGCCATGGTTTTCCAAAACTATGCGCTTTATCCGCACAAGACGGTTTACGACAACATGGCTTTCGGGTTAAAGCTTAAGCGTATGCCCGCCATGATGATAGAGGAGCGCGTGCTGGAGGCGGCGCAGGTGCTGGATCTTGACGAGCTTCTGGAAAGAAAGCCGCGCGCGCTTTCGGGCGGACAACGCCAAAGGGTGGCGCTGGGGCGCAGCATGGTAAGAAAGCCCAAAGTCTTTTTGTTTGACGAGCCTCTTTCCAACCTTGACGCTAAACTGCGCGTTTCCATGCGTACCGAAATTCATGCGCTTCACAAGAGAATAGGCAAAACCTTTATATACGTCACTCACGACCAGGTGGAGGCGATGACCATGGGTACGGTGGTGGCGGTAATGCGCGACGGTGTGATGCAGCAGGCAGGCGAACCCACTTATCTGTATGAAAATCCCGCAAACCTGTTTGTCGCCCAGTTCATAGGCACGCCGCCCATGAACGTTTACGAAGCGACTTTTGCGGACGGGGCAGTCACTCTTTTAGGACAGAAATTGCCGCTTTCGCCGCTGCAGATTCGCAGGCTGGTAAGACCCAAAGAGCGCGTTTACGCAGGCTTCAGACCCGAATACGGTTTGCGGCTTAAAAGAGAGGGCGACAAGTACTGTTATTCTGCCGTCGTGGACCTCGTTGAGGAGCTTGGGTACGAAAAAATAGTTTACGCGACGTTTGACGCGGACGAAAGCTGTTCCGCTACGGTGGTTACCGACAAAAGCACAAACGTCAGACGCGGCGACAAAGTGGAAATCGCCGTCGACCCCGAGGGAATTTATCTTTTCGATAAAGAAACCGAAATAAAAGTACTTGACAGGACCAAAAAGTTCTATACGGATTAAATCGCGGCGAAAACGCAAAAATTGTTTTCATAAACTTCTGATTGGTTTTTTTCGTTTTTCCCGATTAATCGCTTTAAAAAAATACGATTGCTTCTGAAAGTTGCTTGATTTAAGGCTTTGCATGTTTTATCGGTTGATTTTACCGCTTTTGCTTGATTAATCTCTTCGGTATCATATAAATTAAGGCGCGGACGCAATACACCGCGCTTTTTTTTGACCTTATGTTCCGTTTAATTTTTTATCCGATTTTACGCCGTAAATCAGTGCCGTTGCGTTTTAGGAAATTGCCGTTTTATAAGCCGCACAATAAGCATTTTTTTACGGCATAAAAATACGGTAAATTCGGTTGTTCGGCAAAAAATCGTATAAAAAGCGCGGACTGCGTCGCTTTTTTGACAAAATCACAACAAAAACAAGCGAAATCTTATCTTAAAACACTGTTCGCGTCGCCATGCCGCGCGTTTTCGTACAAAAAAATTCTTGCGCGGAAAGATAAAATGCGGTATAATATCCTTATGGCTAAGAAGACGGAAAACAAAAACGATTGGGACGACGGACGGACGATTGCGCCCATGAACGGGGACGAGCTTCCCTCGTATCGCAAAATCATGTTTTCCGACAGGAAAAACCGACGGGAAGCGCAAAAAGACCCCGATAAAATCAGCGTCACCAAAAAGGAGCGCCGCGCAATGATACGCGCTTACATGGCGGTTATGCTGCCGCGACTGGCGGTAATTTTACTGTCCTTCGCTTTGGTGGCGGCGCTGTTGTTTTTGTGGCTTTCGTAAAGCGAAATATAAGTTGCGTCAGGCTGCGACCTGCGTATTACGGGAGATAAAATTGAGCATTACGGCAGAAATGAAAAAAAGCGGAATAATCGCGGCGGTCAAGGACGAGGAGTCCTTTTCCGTTGCGCTTTCAAGCAATGCGGGCGTGATTTTTCTTTTGAAAAGCGACCTTTTAAGCGCGGAGGAAACGGTAAGGCGCGCCCACGCGAGCGGTAAAAAGATTCTTCTTCACGTCGACCTTATGGAGGGCATCGGCAAAGACGAGGCAGCCGTTAAGTTCATCGCGGAAAAAATCCGTCCCGACGGCATAATCACCACCCGTCCCAACATAGTCAAATGCGCAAAATCCAAAGGCCTTTACACCGTGTTCCGCGTGTTTCTGATAGACACTCAGGGGCTTAACTCGGCAATCGCAAACGCCGATAAGCTTTCGCCCGACGCGGTGGAGCTTATGCCCGGTCTTGTACCCGAGCTTATTGAAAAATTCCTGCGCGAAAACAGGGCCGTAATCATCGGCGGCCTTATTTCCCGTAAAGAACAGGCGGAAAAAGGGATAAAGGCAGGCGCGGTGGCGGCATCAACGGGTCAAATCGAACTCTGGGGCTGATTTTTACGGATATTTATCTTAAAAACCATATCGGAAACAGAACCACGTTTGATTTTATTGAGCCTTAGATTTTTGTAAAACGCAAGCTAAGACTCAAATTAAACTCATCATTGTAAAACGGACTTACAGGCATGAAACGTGCGCTTAAATTATATAAAGAACCGATAACACAAGAAAAGCAGAAGTTAATGGCATAAATCACCGCTTAAGATTTAAAAAAGTTAAATGAATTAAAAGAAGCTGAGTTCGTTGCGGAAGAATAATTTGTCCTGCCCGGCGGATAAATTTAATGCCGCTTATTGTAAATTAATATGATTTTTGCGCGTTGATATAATCGGCCCCGTACTTTTTTAGACAGCTTTTGCGTAAGTCCTATGTAAACGCGTAAAAGTACAGATAAGAAAAAAAACGGAAGACAGGAACAGAAACTTCGCTATTAAGAGGTTAAAAAAACGGGAGCCGCGTTTTGACGGCTGATGATTTTCTTGCGATAAAAAGTTTTTTGTCTTAAAAGTATATAAAATTTTTTCAAAAATATATCTACCCGAAAAAGCGTGCAAAAAAGCGTTTTTTTAGTTTGCAACAAAAGGCATAATGTTATATAATTTAATGCGTAAAAACAAGCGGGAATCGCTTTTGATATTACGCGGAGGGCAATGGTTTATGAACATAAAAAAATTAATCGAAAAAATGACGCTTAAAGAAAAGCTGGAGCAGCTTACGCAGTTAAACGCGGGCTTTTTCGATAAAAACGCGGGGACCGAGGCAACGGGACCTTTAGGCGAATTGGGACTAAATACGGACAACCTTAAGGGGACGGGTTCCGTGCTTAATTTTCAGGGCCCCGACAGCGTCAAAGCGCTTCAGAAGCAGCACCTTGACGACGACCCCAATAAAATACCCATGATGTTCATGATGGACGTTGTTCACGGCTGCCGCACCATTTACCCCGTGCCTTTGGGCTTGTCGGCGTCTTTCGACCCGCAGCTTGTCAAAGACTGCTGCGCCATGGCGGCAAAGGAAGCCGCCGCCGAGGGAATAAACGTCACGTTTGCGCCCATGGCGGACCTTGCGCGCGACGCACGCTGGGGCAGAGTCATGGAGTCTACGGGCGAGGACCCTTACCTTAACTGTCTGTATTCGCGCGCGGCGGTTGAAGGATTCCAGGGCGACCTTAAAAAAGGCAAAGTTGCGGCGTGCGTCAAGCATTACGCGGCTTACGGCGCGGCGGAAGCGGGCAGGGATTACAACACCGTGGACATGAGCGAAAGAACGCTGCGCGAGTATTATCTTCCCGCGTATAAGGCGGCTGTGGACGCAGGCGTCGAAATGGTGATGACGTCGTTCAACATTTTGGACGGAGTACCCGCGGCATCCAACAAAAAACTTGTGGACGGAATACTCAGAAAGGAATGGAAGTTCGGCGGCGTGGTCATAAGCGACTACAACTCTTTCCGCGAGATGATTACTCACGGCGTGGCGGAAAACGAGCATGACGCCGCCTGCCTTGCCATTAACGCCGGCAACGATATCGAGATGATGAGCGCGACTTACATTGGCAATATGGAGTCGCTTATCAAAGAGGGTAAAGTAAGCTTAAAGCAAATCGACAAAGCCGTGGAGCGCGTGCTTAAACTCAAAAAGAAAAAGGGAATGTTCTCCGACCCGTATCAGGACGCGGACAAGACGCTTGCGGACAAACTGGACTGCTGCAAGGAACACCGCGACCTTGCGCGTAAAGCGGCGGAAAAATGTGCGGTTCTTCTCAAAAACGACGGAGTTTTGCCTTTTAATACCTCTGTTAAAAAAGTTGCGGTAATCGGACCGTTTGCAAATACGGGCGCGATACTCGGAAACTGGCGCTGCTACGGCAAGCACGAGCAGACCGTTACCGTTTTCGAGGGCGTTAAAAACCTGCTGGAGAATGCCGAAGTCGAATACGCTGAGGGCGTGAACGGAGAGCTTACCGCCACCGACGAAAGCGGAATAGCCGCGGCGGTAAAGGCGGCAAAAGGCGCGGACGCGGTAATCCTTACTCTCGGAGAGCCCCAGGGCGACAGCGGTGAAGGCAACAGCAAACTCGACCTTGAGCTTCCTGCCGTGCAGTACAAACTGCTGGACGAAGTGCTTAAAGTCAACAAAAACACCGCGGTACTGCTGTTCTCGGGCCGCCCGCTTGCGATTAAAAGACTCAGCGAAACGGCGCCCGCTATACTCGAGGTATGGCAGCCCGGCACCGAAGGCGGTTCGGCGGCGGCAAACCTGCTGTTCGGAAAAGCCGTGCCGTCGGGTAAACTTACCATGAGTTTCCCCGCAAAAACGGGACAGTGCCCGATTTATTACAACCATTACAACACCGGCCGTCCGCGCAGAAACGACGACGTGCGCGTCGCGTACACTTCAAGCTACATCGACGGACCCAATAAACCGCTTTATCCGTTCGGCTACGGCTTAAGTTACACCTCTTTCGGCTACTCCTGCCTTAAGTTAAGCGCAGACGTGCTTGAAAGCGGCGGCAGTTTAACCGCTTCCGTCAAGGTCAAAAACGAAGGCGCGGTCGCGGGCGAGGAAACCGTCCAGCTGTATATCCGCGATTTGTACGGTTCTGCCGTGCGCCCCGTAAAGGAGCTTAAGGGCTTTAAAAAAGTCGCGCTTAATCCGGGCGAAGAAAAAGAAGTCAACTTTGAAATAACCGAGGATATGCTGGCGTTTTACGGTCCCGACCTTGTAAAGAAAGCCGAAAAAGGCGACTTTAAAGTGTTTATCGGCGGCGACAGCGAGTGTGCGGACAGCGTTTCTTTCAGACTTGTGTAACGGTTTAAAACATAAGTTAAACGTCTTTCAAGTAAAGTAGCAGAGTAAATCAAACGAAAAATAAAAATGCCGTTGCCCTTTTGTAAGGCGGCGGCATTTTCTTATGCGCTTTTAAGAAAAATTTTTCAGGGAAAATACAGTCAAATTTCAAGTAAAAAACCGCGGTAAGAGTATCTTTAAGGAGTTTAATCAAGCCGATTCGGCGTTCTTTGAAGTGATAGTATTTTCGCGCGCAACGGTATTGTGATATGTGTCGGGGGGAAAGCTGAGCGAAAGGGAATAAGCGACAAGTAAAAACCGCGGGAAAACAGTTTTAAAACGCAAGCGGTCCTATATTGTTTCTGTCGCGGACAAGCTTTTATTTTAAACAGAAAAAGTATTGTTTTTATCCCGTAAAACGCAATTTGATTATCGGTCGGTAACGATTTTTTTTATTTGCGCGGGGAAGACGAAAAGAATCAATTTTTATAAATCCGCAAAAGACTGTCGCTTAAGCGCAAAAATCAATCGCGTTTATGTATTTCACAAAGTCAAACGGACAACGTAAAATCAGTTCAAAACCGAATTTCCTTTGCGGTCTATTCCCACCATAAGCGGCATATCCTTTACGGTGAGTTTTCTCATGGCTTCGCACCCGAGGTCCTCGTACAAAACGGGTTCGTTTTTCGTGACGCAGGCTTTGTAAAGCGCGCCGGCTCCGCCCACGGCTATGAGGTACACGGCGCCGTAAGTTTTCATGGCTTCGACGACTTTTTCGTTACGCTTTCCTTTGCCTATCATCACTTTAAGTCCCTTTTCAATCAGAAAGGGCGCGTAGTCATCCATGCGCGCGGAAGTGGTGGGCCCGCACGAGCCTATAATTTCGCCCTCGGCGGCGGGGGTGGGTCCGCAGTAATATATGGCTTTTCCGCTTGTGTCCCAATCCGGCTTGCCTGCCTTTATGCTTAAGGTAAGCCGTTTGTGTCCCGCGTCGCGCAGCGTGTAAATTTCGCCCGAAAGAAGAATTCTGTCCCCGGCTGTCAGCGAGTCTAGCGCGTCTTCCGAAAGGGGCAGAGTAATTTTTTTAACCGAATCCGACATTTTTTAAAGCCTCTCTTTTTGTATGTTAAATTTATGTAAACAGATTAAAATTTGCCGCTTTTAAAAGGGATATCCTTTGATTAATCGGCGGAAAAAATCCGCGTTTCAAGCCGCGGTTTTACCCGTATGGCAGGGCGGTTTTACCGCATTCAAAAACAAAAAATTGACGAAAGTAAACACTATTTAAAAAGGCTGTCGCGGCTGATTATCCGAAAAGACGGATGACCGACGATAAATAAATACGCTTAAAGCGCAATAAAAGTTTATCAAAGGATGATTTTGCCGTGCCTTACGCTGTGGCACTGAAGGGTTATCGCAACGGGCAGCATTCCGATATGAGTGGGGAAAGTTTCGATGTGCACGGCAAGCGCGGTGGTGTCGCCCGACAAGCCTTGCGCGCCTGTCTTAAGCGCGTTGACCGCGTCCAGAATCCGCTTTTCAAGCTTTGCGACTTGCGGGTCGGGGGAAGGGGTTCCCGTCTTTCGCATCAAAGCCTTTTTGGATAAAACCGCCGCTTTGTCCATCGTTCCGCCCACGCCTATGCCCAGAATTACGGGCGGACAGGGGTTTGCGCCCGCTTTTTTTACGCAGTCCACGGCGCTTGCCACTATTCCGTCCTCGCCTTTGGAGGGGGTAAGCATATACACGGCGGACATATTTTCGCTGCCCGCGCCCTTAGCCATCCATTCAATGACCAGTCCGTCGCCATTAACGATTTCGGTGTAAATCACGGCGGGAGTGTTGTCGCCCGTGTTAAGGCGCGTAAGGGGATGCGCCACCGACTTTCTGGCGTCGCGGTAACCGCGCCTTACGCCCTCGTTAATCGCCTCGGTAAGGTCGCAATCAAGCCGTGCGTCTCTTCCGACGTAAGCAAAAACTACCGCCACTCCGCAGTCCTGGCAGGCGAAAAAGCGTTTTTCGCGCGCGATATCGGCGTTTTCGACAATGGTTTCAAGCGCCCATGCGGCGGCAGGGCACGTTTCCTTTTTAAGCGCGGCTCGGGTAAAAGCAAGCGCTTCCTCTTCGACCACGCAAAGCTTTTCGCGTATAAGTCCGCCAAGTGCTTCCGCTATCGTATCGTAACCGTAAGATTTCATGTTTTTTTCACCTTAAGTAAAGTTGATGGTACTTCGCGATTATTCTACCATAAAAAAGCAATTATCGCAACCGCCGCGAAATAGTTTGCCAATTTTGCGCGCGTATAGTATAATACTCGTTGATTATGAGTCTTAAAGTTTGCGTGTTCGGCAGCGGCAGCACGGGTAATTGTATATTTGTTTCAAGCGGTTCGGTCAAAATTCTGGTGGATTTGGGGCTTACGGCAAGCAGGGTGGAAAAATCCTTGCGCGCCTTAAACGAAACTGCGGATAACGTCAAGGTGCTTATTACGCACGCACACCACGACCACGTCAGCGGATTGGACGCGTTCTGCGCGCGTCACCCCGACGCGGAGGTTTACTGCCATGCGGACTGTCTTGGGTCGGTATGGCAAAAAACGGGCAAGGTCCGCAACAGGCTTATTTCCGTCGACGGCGACTTTTTTATCGGCGACGTCACCGTAAGCCCGTTTAAAGTCAGTCACGACGTGCCTTGCGTAGGGTACGGCTTTCTGTGCGGCGGCAAAAAAATTACCGTCGCAACCGATACGGGCAAGGTTTCGCAAAAGGTAATGGACGTCATGTCCGACAGCGACCTCGTGGTGCTGGAAAGCAATCACGACGAAACGCTTTTGAAAAACAATGCGGACTACTCGCCCTTTCTTAAAAAACGTATTCTTTCCGACAAAGGCCATCTGTCCAATGCGGACTGCTCCCGTTGCGTGGCTTATCTTGCCGCCCACGGCGTAAAACAGGTCGTGCTTGCGCACTTAAGCCGCGAAAACAATTATCCCGAACTCGCTTTCGAAACGTGTAAGAATTTTCTTTCTTCTCAAGGCATCTGTGAGGGAAGGGACGTAAAGCTGGAGATTGCGTTCGCGGACCGGATGAGCAGTCTTTTCGAAATCATTTAAGGAGGCGCGCTTTATCTTGAGGACTCTTACAGCGGCTGACGGCACCGCCGTCTACTTCAAGGCGATTGTTTTCAACCTTCTGGTGCAGCTTTTCGGCTCGATAGTGCTTACGATAGTAACCACTGCCGCAACGGTGGGCGAAAACGCTTACATGACGCTGAATTTCGTGCTTATGGCGCTTATCCAGGCGGTGTTTTTCCTCGCCGTTTATTCCTCGGTAAGGAAAAAGAAACTCGCTCTTGCTTATCCCGTGCGTCCCGTAAAATGGTTTATCGCCCTTTCGGCGTTTTTGTCAAGCGTAGTGTGCATACTGTGTTTCGCGCTTCCCGCGCAATGGTTCTATCTTCTGCTGGAAAAAGCGGGCTATTCGTTTTCCGACCCCGTAAGCTTCGAAACTCCCGTCAACCTTGCGCTGGGTATACTCGTCACCGTTATCCTTGCGCCTTTGTGCGAAGAGCTTGTTTTCCGCGGCGCGCTTTTAGGCGGTCTTGTCAAAAAATACGGAGTCGCAGCCTCGGTGCTTATTTCGGGCGCGGCTTTTGCGCTTATGCACATGAATCCCGAACAAACCGTTTATCAGTTTTTCTTGGGCTGCGTGTGCGCCTGGTTTGCGATTTGCTCGGGTTCGGTACTGCCCTCGATGTTGCTTCATTCGGGCAATAACCTGGTCGCCGTTCTGTTGGAGTTTATCCCGTCCGCAGGTGAAGAAAGCGCGGCTTTGGGCGCGGCGGACGTTTTAACCACCGTATTGCTGTTTGTCGCGGGTGCGGCGGTCGTTTACTTTTTGGGCAGACTTATGCTTAAAAACAGGTCAGGCGCAGGAAAAGGGCTTATTTTCGATTTCCGCGTCCATCGCGCCGTTAAACCCGATATGACGGTAAATAGGGACAACGTAACTTTGTGTCCCGACAACGATTTAAGCGGAAACGACGCGTCTTGCGCAAAAGACGGAAATAACGCAACGAATTCTATTAAAGACGGTTTTTCTTTAGCCGACGTGTCAAAGCAAGCGGTGTCGGGCGGTTTTTCAGCCGACTCCTTAACCGAAAGCGGCTTGGATTCAGGCGGCCCTGCTTGCGAAACTTCCACAAATAAGAAAAAACGCCGCGAAAACGTCTATACGGGCAAATTCCTGCTCGAAGGACGGCTGGACGAAAACGACGTCAGGGAGGGACGGCGCCGCAACGCGATACTCGGCAAAAAAACTCACGTCATTCTGCTGTGTCTTGGGCTGGGCGTATGCGTTTTTATGTGGCTGTTTGTGTTTGCCGCCAATCTTTCGGGGCTTATGTGACTTTAAGTTTCGGCCGAGTGGCAGGGTAACGGAAATATAATACGGATAAGCTTATCCCTTAACGGGAAAAACAATAAAAGGAAACATGTGGCAATGGAAGAACTTTTACGTAAAAGACAAATTCAGTTCCGCGCGGCAGGTGCGGTGATGTTCTCCGTCGCGGCGGGCCTATCGATTGCGAGAATAATCTCCTCGCTTATTTCGGATAAGCTGTCGCCCACGCTTTCGGACGTAATTTTCACGCTGACGACTCAAGCGGTTTTTTTGCTGATAATACCCTTTCTGATTTACAAGTTTTCGCTTAAAAAGAGTTTTACGGGCGTCATGCGGCTTTCTTCCGTCCGCAAGCCCGACTTTCGCGTCATGCTGCTTTGCGTGCCGCTGGGAGTGTGCTGTCTTATCGCCACCATGGGCGTGTCCACCGTTTGGGCGGTAATTCTGGAAATGCTGGGGTTCAATTATCCGGCAGGCGGCTCGTCCTATCCCGCAACCTTTTCGGTGTGGCTGCTGCTTCTTAACATAGTGCTGACCGGCGTTTTCCCGGGCGTGTGCGAGGAGTTTGCCAACCGCGGCGGCTTTCTTACCACCATGCGCGGCTCGTTTAACGAGGCTCAGACGATAGTTATCTGCGGGCTGGCGTTCGGGCTTTTCCACCAGAACGTGACGCAGGTGTTTTACACGTTTTTGTTCGGTATGCTGATGGCGGCGCTGGTAATAAAGACAAAATCGATTTTCCCCGCGATACTCGTGCATTTTCTCAACAATTCCATAAGCGTTTATCTGGATTTCGCGTCCGTTTATTCGCTGCCGCTGGGAAATTTTTTCGATTCGGTCAATTACCTTCTGGCAAATTATTTTATCGTCGCCGTCATATTGTGGATGGCGGTAATAGGAATAGGCGTGGGTATTTTTATCCTCATAATGCGTTTAAGCAACAAAAACGCCGCAAAAAATCGGGACAACGATAACGGCGTTAAAATCGTCGAAGCCGAGGGCGAGTCTCTCGAGGGCGAAGCTTTGCCGCTTGAAGACACGCTTCTTTATAAACCCGTCGCGCGCGACTGGGCTTTCTACATCGGTGCGCTGGTGATTACTTTCATCACGACTTTCTGTACGTTTTTCTGGGGTCTGTGATGAAAAAAGTTACCGTTTTGTGCGTGGGTAAAATCAAGGAGAAATTTATTTCTGACGGAATAGCCGAATACGCCAAAAGACTGACGCGGTTCTGCGAGTTCAGGGTGGAGGAGATATCCGACGAGTGCGGCGCGGACGCCGTCAGGCGCGAGTCGGACGCGCTTTTAAAGAAAATGAACGGCTTTTGCGTGCTTACCGATATCGGAGGAAAGGAGCTTTCCAGCCCGCAGCTGGCGTCCGTCATGGACAAGGCGTATCTTACCGTGCCCGAAATAACTTTCATAATAGGCGGAAGCGAGGGAGTGGACGAGCGCGTTCGCGAGAAAGCAGACCTTAAAGTAAGCTTCGGGAAGGTGACTTATCCGCATATGCTGATGCGCCTTATTTTAACCGAGCAGATTTACCGCGCTTTCAACATTCTGGCAAAGACGCCTTACCATAAGTAAATATTCGGCTTTTTTTCGGCGCTTGCGACCTTCTTCATCGGGTTATTTAATCGGCGCAACTGTTTGTCTTTATAAACTTTATTTTGCGGCGGTTATCGTTACGGGATTTTTAAGCCCCGAAAGCTACGGTTTTTCGCGCACGGTTTTCCTTCTGTATGCATATAAAGCGTTTAAGGAGGAAGCGGATTTGTACACATATTCACGCCTTAACGACGATATTTCGTTTTTGTTAAGATGCGGCGCGGAGGCGGGCAGCATCGGTTACAGCGAAAGCGGCAGGATTATCCCTTACGTCAGGATAGGCTGCCGTAACGGAATAAAGACTATTGTCACGGGCGGCATACACGCGCGCGAAAACGTGACCGGTGCGCTTGTGATGCGCCAGGCGGCTTACGCCTTAAGTAAAGGAGTAAAAAACGGTTCGGTCTATTTTGTGCCCATGCTTAATCCCGACGGAGCGCTGCTCATCGAGCACGGCTCGGATTTTTTCGGAAAAGAACGAAGCGCGTTTTTGAAAAAAACAAACGGCGGCAGCGAAAATTTTTCGCTTTGGAAGGCAAACCTTAACGCCGTGGATTTAAACGTCAACTTCGACGCGCGCTGGTCAAGCGGAAGCAAAAACGTATTTACTCCCGCGCCCGAAAATTATGTGGGCGGTTTTCCCTTCTGCGCGCGGGAAACGGCGGCGTTAAGGGATTTTACGCTTGAAATCATGCCCGACTGCACGGTAAGCTATCACGCCAAGGGCAGGGAGCTTTACTGGTATTTCCACCAAAACGGCCGGCGCAAAACCCGCGACGAAAACATGGCGCGTTTTCTCAACGAAAAGCTGTTATACGAGATTAAAGGCGACTTTACCTTAAGCGCGGGCGGATACAAGGACTGGTGCGTCGAAAAACTGAAAATTCCCGCCTTTACCGTGGAAATCGTTTCCGACGAAAAGACTCATCCTCTTTCCGACGACGCGCTTGACGACGACGAGTGGGAAAGAAACAAGGATTTGCCGCTACGCGTAAACGAGTATCTTGCGCGGACGCATAAATAAGCGCATAAAGCGGGAAAGCTTTAAATCGCAAAAACACCCTGAATCTTTAAAAAACAAAGGTTGTGTTTTATTTGACGGGATATTAAAAACGCCGCGCGATAAAGTCACGGACAAAATTCAAAGAACAAACGAAACATAAAGGACGATTAAATGGAAGAATTAAACGAAAAACTAACTGAGCATGGCTTTTTTCATTGTGGCGGCGGTCAAAATTCGGACTGCGCCTTAAAAAGAGAGGACGGTGTCGGCTCGTTTAAGGACGGGAAGAAAGTCGGGCAAAAGAATAATACGGGAAAAAGTCCGCGCCCCGATAACGCCGAAAACAGCGAAGAAGCCGCGCTTGACCTGTTTTTCATGGAAAAATGTCTCGTGCTTAGCGAAAAAGCGGCGAAAAAAGGGGACGTTCCCGTGGGATGCATTGTGGTTTGCGGAAATAAAGTCGTATCCAAAGCCTTTAACGTGAGAGAGCGCGACTTCGACCCTACGGCTCATGCCGAGATACGCGCGCTGGCGGCGGCGGGCAAAAAGCTGAAGCGGCGCAACCTTTCGGGCTGTACGCTGTACGTGACGCTTGAGCCTTGCGTCATGTGCGCGGGCGCGATAGTGAATTCGCGCGTGGACAGGGTGGTGTTCGGCGCGTACGACCGTCGTTTCGGCTGCTGCGGCAGCGTCATGAACCTTGCGTGCGACGAAAGGTTCAATCACCGCGCGGCGGTCAAAGGCGGAGTAATGGAAGAGGAGTGCGCGGCTTTACTCAGCGGATTTTTCAAAGAGCTGAGGCAAAAAAAGAAGAAATAATTTTTTTCCTGTACATTGCCCCGGGGTTATGGCGGGAAAGCGATTGACAAATTTTAAATTTTGGATATATAATAGGTAAGGTATGAGTAAAAAATACTGCGGTCTTATATTAAAGACGTATTACGACAAAATGGGCGATACGTCAAAAATCGAAGTTTTCGGCAAATCCATGCTGGAATGGGTTTCGCTTGCCCTTACGGACGCGGAAACGGACATTGCGGACTTTGAGCGCGATAAGGAGCTTCCCGCGCTTGTGCGTCCGCACGTCAAACAGGGTTGCGACTATATAGTGGTGCTGTTTTCGGACACTCCGCTTATCACCGCCAAAACCGTAGCCGCCGCCGTGGACGAGGCGTACAACAGCGGAAAAACCGTGCTTAAAATGACGCGCGGATACGTTTTTAATTGCGCATACGTGCTTAACACCGAAAAGATTTATACCGAAAATACTTTTTACTTCGACGAGGAAGATTTTATCACCGCTTTCAGTTTCAAGCAGGTGGGCCTTATCTCGGACATACTTAAAAACCGAATACTCGATTATCACATGGACCAGGGCGTTCATTTCGAGGACCTTACGGGCACGGTCATCGGTTGCGACGTCGCAATCGAGGAGGGCGTGACGATAGGTCACAACAACATAATCAAAGGCAAAACCCGCATAAAGAAGGGCGCGCGCATCGGCAACGGCAACGTCATAGAGGACTGCGTCGTGGACGAGGGCGCGGTTATCGAGTCCTCTCACGCGGTGAGAAGCTATATCGGCAAAGGCACCTCGGTCGGGCCTTACGCAAACCTGAGGGCGGACAACGTAATAGGCGAAAAGTGCAAAATAGGCGACTTTGTGGAGCTTAAGAGCTGCACGATAGGCGACGGCAGCAAACTGTCGCATCTTACTTACGCGGGCAACGCGGTCATAGGCAAAGGCTGCAACGTGGGTGCGGGCGTGGTATTTGCAAACTACGACGGCAAAGACAAACATACCACGGTCGTGGGCGACAACGCGTTTATAGGCTCTTCCTCGACGATAATCGCCCCCGTTAAAATAGAGGACGGCGCGTTTATTGCGGCAGGGTCGGTGATTAACGCCTTTGTTCCTGCAGGGGCGCTTGCGATTGCGCGCGCACGTCAGACGGTAAAACCCGACTGGACGGGCAACAAGTATACCGCCGGCAAAAAGTAAACCGCCGCGATTTCACTTAAGGAAGAAATTTGTCCGATAAAACGGACAAGCTTTAAAAACACAATATATTTTTGGAGGCATTATCAACATGATAGCACACGGTAACAAGATTAAGCTCTTTGCGGGCAACGGTTCACCCGCGCTTGCGGCGGAAATAGCCAAGGAGCTTAATATGCCGCTGGGCGCGATTAAAGTCGGCAAATTTTCCGACGGCGAAACCAGCGTTCAGATCGACGAGACCGTAAGAGGTTGCGACGTATTCGTAATTCAGTCCACTTCCATGCCCGTCAACGACAATCTGGTCGAACTTCTGGTCATGATCGACGCGATGCGCCGCGCAAGCGCCGGACGTATTACCGCAGTAATTCCCTATTTCGGTTACGCACGTCAGGACCGCAAGGCAAGGGCAAGAGACCCGATTACCGCCAAGCTCGTCGCCGACCTCATCACCAGCGCAGGCGCCGACCGCGTGCTTACCATGGACCTGCACGCACCCCAGATTCAGGGATTTTTCGACACTCCCGTCGACAACCTTCTGGGAAGCTCGGTTCTTTGCAACTACATAAAAAACAAGGCGTTCGTCAAGCGCGACGACCTTATCGTCGTTTCGCCCGACGTGGGCTCGGTCGCCCGTGCGCGCGCAATGGCAAACAAGCTTGACTGCCCGCTTGCGATTGTGGACAAGCGCCGTCCCAAAGCCAACGTCATGGAAGTCATGAACATTGTCGGCGACGTCGAAGACAAAACCTGCCTGCTTGTCGACGACATGATTGATACCGCCGGCACCATTACTCAGGGTGCGAAAGCGCTTATCGAGGTGGGCGGAGCCAAAGAAGTTTACGTCTGCTGCACTCACGCCGTGTTAAGCGGTCCCGCAATCGAAAGACTCGAACAGTCCGTCATCAAAAAAGTGTATATGCTTAATACGATAGAACTTCCTAAGGAAAAGAAAATTTCCAAAATCGAGGAAATCACCGTGGCGCCGCTTTTTGCCCGCGCTATCGAAAGCATTTTTGCCGAACTTCCTCTTTCCAGACTTTACGAGTAATATCGTAAGTCAAATCAACGGGCTTAATAAAACTCCTCTTTACAGAAGGGGAGTTTTTCTTTTGCTGGCGATGAAATATTAAATGCTTTTTTCTAAGAACGAGGCATAGGGTTTTTGCCCGAATTTAAACCTAAAACGCATTTAAATAAACGCTGTTTTAATTAAGGTTTTTGTTTGTGGTTTTAAATTATAGGGAATGCCGTTTGATGCAAGCTTGAATCAAAAAATTTTTCGCGGCGCTTTAAGTAAAATCAGGTTTTTTCTGAATTTACAGCATCGTTGTTTTTTATAAGTTTAAAAAAGTGCAGCACTTTTTTTTAAATCCTCAAAACAAAAAAGTGCAGCACTTTTGATGTGAATTCACAAAAAATCATCTATGCAAAAAGCGAAGTGTTTTTTCCGTAAGGGTTAGGTAAATTAAAAGAAAAAAAATCATTGCGGCGATTTTAAGCAAAGTCGGCGAGCGGAGAAATTTTAAGGTTTATTTTTTTCGTTTGACTTACCGCGCCGTCGGCTGTATAATGTATCGAAAGCCGACGCGATTTACGCTTTCGGATTATAAAGTTTTTGGGGAGAAACAAAAAAATGAAAATCGGCGGGCTGCAAAATCTTACGCTACTCGATTATCCCGACAAAACGGCTTGTATCGTGTTTACCAACGGCTGTAATTTAAGATGTCCTTATTGCCATAACGCTTCGCTCGTCACTCGCACTGACGAATATCCGCTTGCGGAGGAAGCGCAGGTTTTTTCACTGCTTAAAAAGCGCAAGGGCATTCTTGACGGCGTGGTTATCACAGGCGGAGAACCGCTTTTACAGCAGGGGATAGAGGAATTTATCGACAAAATCAAGGATATGGGCTACTGCGTCAAACTGGACACTAACGGAACTTTCCCCGACAGACTCGAGGCGCTTATCCGCCAAAAAAGAGTGGATTACGTCGCCATGGACATAAAAAACTGTCCGCGGCTTTATGCTTTGACTACTGGAGTAAAAAACCCCGATGTAAAAGCGGTGGAAAAAAGCGCGGCTGTTCTAATGAAAGGCGAAGTGCCTTACGAATTCCGCACCACCGTAGTAAAACCATTTTTCGACAAGTCCTGCTTTACGGAAATAGGCGTCTGGCTTAAAGGCGCGCAAAAATATTACCTGCAGAAATTCAAGGATTCGGGTGACCTTGTGGGCGGCGCCGACGTTTCCGCATATTCGGACGCGGATATGCAGGAATTTCTTGACGAAATAAAAAAATACATTCCATCCGCTCAGGTCAGATAAGCTTAGGGAATAATAAACTTCTTATTCTTTAATTTCACCGAGTGGTAGAGAGTAAACTTGACCCTATACCCACCGAGAGGCAGGGTGTAAACTTGACCCTATACTTACCGAGTGGTAGAGAGTAAACTTGACCCTATACCCACCGAGAGGCAGGGTGTAAACTTGACCCTATAC
>ENA-ORNK01000627-ORNK01000627.1-human-gut-metagenome-genome-assembly--contig:-NODE-627-length-41739-cov-12.839987_pt1 | contig 41739 bp, 34 predicted proteins | sample MGYA00242115_ERZ509022 | MGnify/ENA primary metagenome ERZ509022 (study PRJEB26280, sample SAMEA2338690) | human gut metagenome | biome: human gut; feature: human-associated habitat; material: faeces...
CGTGCGGTTCGGGCCTCTGAATTCCTTGTCAATGTAAGTGATCGCGCCGTAGGGGCAGACCTTTTCACAGTTGGAGCAGCCGTTGCACATCATTTCGTCCGGCTGCGCCACGCACGGATTGCAGGTCAGGCTGTCCTTGCACAGAAGGCCGATGACCTTCGAGGCCGCCGCTCCGGCCTGCGCGACCGTCTCGGGGATATCCTTCGGGCCTTGGCACGCACCGGAGAGGAACACGCCCGCCGTCGGGCTTTCGACCGGACGGAGCTTCGGATGCGCCTCGGTGAAGAAGTCGTTGGTGTCCATCGAAGCCGTCAGCATCGTGGCGAGCGGTCTTGCGCTCTTGTCCGGCTCGATGGCCGCAGCCAGCACGACCATATCGGCGTCGATGTGCAGCTGCTGGTTCCCGATCAGGTCGGACGCCTGCACCTTGAGCTTCCCGTCCTCGGGCACGACCTTGCCGACCATGCCCTTGACGTAATGCACGCCGTACTCCTCGACCGCGCGGCGGTAGAACTCGTCAAAATTCTTGCCCGGCGTGCGCACGTCGATGTAGAACACATAGACGTCGGTGTCGGGATATTTTTCGCGGCAGAGCATCGCGTGCTTCGCCGTATACATACAGCAGATCTTGGAGCAGTACGGCTTGCCCTTTTCTCCGCCGTCACAGCGGGAGCCGACGCACTGCACGAACACGATGGTCTTGGGATGCGTTCCGTCGGACGGACGCAGCAGCGTGCCGCCGGTAGGACCGGCCGCGTTCATCAGGCGCTCGAATTCGAGGCTCGAAACCACGTCCGGACTCTTCGAGTACGCAAACTCGTCGAACTTGTCCAGCGAGATGGGGTCAAAGCCCGTCGCAGCGACGATCGCGCCGTATTCGCGCTCCAGAAGCTCGTCCTTCTGCTTGTAGTCGATGGCTCCGGCGGTGCAGACCTTCGAGCAGACGCCGCACTTGCCGGTTTTCAGCATGGTGCAGTAATTGGGGTCGATGGTCGCCACCTTCGGCACCGCCTGCGCAAACGGGATATAGATGGCGCGGCGGTTGTCAAGGCCGAGGTTGAACTCGTTCGGCACCTTCTTCTGCGGGCACTTTTCCGTGCAGAGTCCGCAGCCGGTGCAGACGTCCTCGTTGACATAGCGCGCCTTTTTGCGGATGGTCACATGGAAGTTTCCGACGAAGCCCTTGACCGCCTCTACCTCGGAATACGCATAAATGTGGATTTTTTCATTCTGCGCCGCATCGACCATCTTCGGCGTCAGGATACACGCCGCGCAGTCGAGCGTCGGGAAGGTCTTGTCGATCTGGGTCATTTTGCCGCCGATGGTCGGCTTTTTCTCGACGATATCGACCTCAAAGCCCGCGTCCGCAATGTCCAGCGCGGTCTGGATACCGGCGATGCCGCCGCCGATGACAAGCGCGCGCTTGGTAACGGGGCTGGTGCCTGCCGTGAGCGGCGCGTTGAGCTGCACCTTGGCGATGGCGGCCCGTCCGAGAATGACGGCCTTTTCCGTCGCTTCCTCACGGTTTTTATGAATCCACGAGCACTGCTCACGGATGTTTGCGATCTCGACCATATAGGGGTTCAGCCCCGCCTTCTCGCAGGTCTTGCGGAAGGTCTGCTCGTGCATACGCGGCGAACAGGAGCAGATGACCACGCCCGTGAGCTTTTTCTCATGAATGGCGTCGCGGATCATATCCTGACCGCTCTGAGAGCACATATAGGGATAATCGGTAGCGAAAACAACGCCCGGCTCCTGTCCGAGAGCCTTTGCGACCGCTTCCACGTCTACCGTCGCGGCAATGTTGGTGCCGCAGTGACATACGAATACGCCGATTCTCTGCATTGTTTTCCCTCCTTACTTCTTATATTTGCGGAATGCGCTGGTGATGGCCTGCTGCGGCAGGCTCTCGTCCAGCAGCGCCGGGATCTGCTCCGGCTTCAGGTGGTCGCCGCCCTGCTTCCGGACGGCGGCAAGGCGCACCGCCTCGATGAGCGCCGCCGGCTCCACGCTGCGCGGGCAGCGTTCGACGCAGGCAAAGCAGCTCAGGCAGCGGTAAATGCCTCTGGAATTCAAAAGCTCGTCGATGCGGCCATTCTCCACCATGTCCACAAACTGATGCGGATGGTAGTCCATTTCGTCATACGCCGGACACGCGCCGGAGCATTTACCGCATTTCATGCACTTTCTGGGATTCACACCGGCGATGCGGGTGATGTCGTCCATCAGCTTCTGATTCATTCGGCATCCTCCTTCACGCCCAGCGCCTCGGCCAGCAGCTCAGTGAAATAGTACACCGGCAGGCCGTCCACGGCGTTTTCCTTCAAATTATACATGCAGAGCGGGCAGGCCGTGATGAGCGCCTCCGCACCGCTGGCTTTGGCATTGTTCATAATTTTTGCGACCTGTTTTTGTGCAAATTCCTTTCCCTCGATGGTCGAGTAGCCGCCGCAGCACTCGTTGCGCAGCCCGTAATAGACCGGCTCTGCGCCGATGGCGCGGATGAAGTTCTCGATGATCGTCGGATTTTCCGGATCGTCAAAGCCAAGCTCCCGGCTGGGCCGGAGCAGCAGGCAGCCGTAGTACGCGCCGATCTTCCGGCCCGTCAGAGGCTTTACGACCTTTTTTGCCAGCTCGTCAAAGCCCACGCGGTCGCGCAGCACCTCGAGATAGTGCAGCACGTTCGTCTCGCCGGTATACGGCGTTTCGAGCTTTAGATAGTTCTGTACGCGGGATGCCAGCACCTCGTCGTTCTTCATATCGCCGTTCACCCGCTTGATGACGTGGTGGCAGGCGGAGCAGAGCGTGACCAGCTCGTTTCCGAGATCGCGCGCGGAGGCCAGCGCACGGACAGACGAAAGCCGCGTTGCGATCTCGTCGCGCGCCATGGGATACACCGCGCCGCAGCACTGCCATTCCGGCAGCTCCTGAAGCTCGACGCCGAGTGCCTCAAAGGCCCTGCGGCCATAGATATCCAGCTGCTTTCCGCGCGTTTTCAGCGTGCAGCCGGGAAAATAAGAGAATGTCATGTACGTTCCTCGCAATCTCAGACCATCTGCTCTGGATGGAATACTTCGTCAAATTTCTCCGCCGTCAGGAAGCCGAGCTGCACGCATGCTTCCTTGAGCGAAATGTTTTCCTTATACGCCTTTTTTGCGGTCTTGGCCGCGTTTTCATAGCCGATATAGGGGTTGAGCGCCGTGACCAACATCAGGGAATTGTGCAGATTGTGGTGCATCTTCTCGCGGTTGGCGCGAATGCCGACGGCGCAGTTGTTGTTGAAGGAGGTGATGGACTCCGCCAGCAGGCGCGCCGACTGGAGGAAATTGTAGATGCAGACCGGCATGAACACGTTCAGCTCGAAGTTGCCCTGCGAAGCGGCCATGCCGACGGCTACGTCGTTGCCCATGACCTGTACGGCGACCATCGTGACGGCCTCGCACTGGGTCGGATTGACCTTGCCGGGCATGATGGACGAGCCTGGCTCATTCTCCGGGATGAAGATTTCACCGAGGCCGTCGCGCGGGCCGGAGGCCAGCCAGCGTACATCGTTTGCGATCTTCATCATGTCCGCCGCCAGCGCCTTGAGCGCGCCGTGTGCGAACACAAGCTCGTCCTTGGAGGTCAGCGCATGGAATTTGTTCTCTGCGGTCACGAATTCGCGGCCCGTCAGGGCGGAGATCTTCTCCGCGACCAGCTTATCAAAGCCCTTCGGAGCGTTCAGGCCCGTGCCGACGGCGGTACCGCCGAGCGCCAGCTCCTTGAGCGGCGGCAGCGCGATCTCCAGCAGCCTCCGGTCCTTTTCCAGCGAGCTGCGCCAGCCGGAGATCTCCTGCGAGAATTCGATCGGCGTCGCGTCCTGAAGGTGGGTGCGACCGGACTTGACCACGCCGCGGTTTTCCTCCTCCAGACGGCAGAAGGTGGCCGTCAGCAGATCGATGGCCGGAAGGACCTTGCCCTCGATGGCCTCGACCGCCGCGATATGCATCGCCGTCGGGAAGGTATCGTTGGAGGACTGAGACATATTGATATCGTCGTTCGGATGCAGGAGCTTTTTGCCTGCAAGCTCATTGCCGCGGTTGGCAATGACCTCGTTCGAGTTCATGTTCGACTGCGTGCCGGAGCCGGTCTGCCAGACGACCAGCGGAAAATGCTCCAGAAGCGCGCCGGAAATGACCTCGTCGGCCGCCTGCTCGATCACAGTCAGCTTTTCCGCCGTCATTTTCTCGGGCTTCAGCTCGTGGTTGGCCTGTGCCGCCGCTTTTTTCAGGATGCCGAACGCATGGACGATCTCCTTCGGCATGGTCTCGATGCCGACGCCGATGGGGAAATTCTCATGGCTGCGTTCCGTCTGTGCGCCCCAGTATTTGTCGGCGGGGACTTTGACCTCTCCCATGGAGTCATGCTCGATCCGGTATTCCATTTCCTTGCTCATTGCGTCTCCTCCAATAAAAAGTTTTATGTTCCTAATCGATATAATTATAGCGAATTGACAGGGAAACAGAAATGCTAATTGCTTGCTTCCTATATCAAAAATAATATATCCATAAAGGTTTCCCTTCCTTTTTCGCGCATTCTGTCCGGATGTGCCGCATCCCGGCACATTTGCGCGAAGCGTGCACGCAGACTCCGGCGCTTTCTTCACCGACTGCCTGTTTACGGAGCACTGGCCCCGGCGGCAGCGCGCACGGGCTCCTCTTTTGCCGCGCCCAAGCGTACCTGCACAGGCTGCCGGGCCAGTGTATCCCTTTGCCGCCGAAGCGCCCCGCAGAAAGGGCATATCATTTTTAGCATCTTATCCCGCTACCTCTTTATACGCCGTTCCGGCACGTTCGGAATGCAGAAAAGCCCTCCGACGCGGAAATTCTCCGTGCCGGAGGGCCTGAGTCCGTCAGAGGGCGGATATTTCAGAGCGAGCTGCGATATTTCAGGAATCTGCGCCGACCAGGCGGTTCAGCCAGGAAATATACGCCGTATTGTTGATCATATAAGGATAGTTGATAACGATCAGATCGTCGATCTCCTGCTCCTTCGCAAAGGCTGTCAGATCCATCGACGGCTTTCCGTCGCGGTTGAACTCGCGCGGATCGATGACGATGATCTTGCTGTAATGACTGGTCAGGAACGGGACAAAGGCATTGCCGTAGGACTCCTTCAGCACGATGCAGGCGCCGCCCTCCGCTGCCGACTCGATCACGCACACCGGCGTGTCTCCGCCGATGTAGCAGAGATACTTGTTCGAGGTCGATTCCGGCAGCTGGGTATAGACGACGCTGACCGGGACGCCGTTCTGGAGCGTGGAGTCCGCATAATACTTCGCGTGCGTTTCGTAGATCGGGAGATAATACGTCAGCGTGTCCGGGTTGTCATAGAGCGTCTGGCTCTGCGGATAGCCCTTGGTGAAGGTATACATGGAGCCGACGAAATTCTCGTAGACACCCGTCTGGAATTGCTCCAGCGCCACGGTCTCGAAGCCCGCCGCCTTGCAGAACTGCTGATAGGCATAATACGCGCCGAGCTGCGTCCAGTGGTGATCCGTGCGGAAATAGATGTATTCGTCCGCATGGTCGCGCAGGCCCGTATAGGCGTCCACCGTCACGACTGCGTCGTCCATTGCGTCATAGCAGCGCTCGATCATGGCCTTCTGGCTGTGGATCCCCGTGTGCATACTCTCCGGGGAATAGAACTCGCCGCCGTTCGGCGTCACGAGCGAGATCGTGCGCACGCCGTCTCCCATGGCCTTCGCCAGAGAATTGACCGCGGCCGCGTAGCTGTCGATGATGCTGTCATTTGCCGACGGGATCTCCATGGCGCGCGTTCCGACCACGATCACGTTTCCGGCCCAGCTGGCATCCTCCTCCGCAGGCTCGTCCAGCTCGGGAGGCGTATCCTCCTCCGGCTGCGCGGGCTGCTCGCTGCCGGGCGTCTGCTCCACCGGGGTCTGGACATTGTTTTCCGGATCGTCCGTCGGCTGCTCCGGTATCTCCTCCGGCTCCTGAACATCCGGCTGCGCAGGCGTCTGCTCCGGCTGCGTCAGCGAGGCGTCAAGACGTTCGCCGCCCTGCTCGGCTCCGGTGCTGCCGCTTACGATCAGCATGGTGTTCTCCTCCGAGCCGGAGTAATAATAAAATTTATTGAGCGTTTTTCCCGCCGTCAGAAGCGTGTCGCGCATCGGAAAATGATCGGTATAATACGCCTCCAGCGCCGGAAGATAGCTTCCGTCAAAGAGCGCCGCAAAGGAGAACTCCGGCCTCTGCGCAAGCTGCTTGCCGTCCACACCAGAGACCGTCTCCCCGTTTCCGAACAGCGACCAGACGCCGACACCCAGCATCAGCGCCAGCAGCGCGCCAAGCAGCGCATAATAAAGCTTTTTCAAAGCGGCCACCTCCTCAGAAACGGAAATACAGAAATGCGTTGAAGGTCGAGCTGACCAGCGCCACGGTGCAGAGCGCCAGAAGCAGCAGGTCGTACACATAGGTCACGGCCACATAGATGCGGGACTTCTTCCCTCCTCCGTCCTTCGACGCACAGAGCATCCCGAACGTGTTGCCCACGATCTGCGGCAGCGGTGTACTGCCGAGGATGCAGAGGATCAGGAGCGGAAGATTGTTGATGAAGCTGATGCGCAGCTGCTCGTCCGCAAAGCCGGTTCCGGCCGCGCCGAGCATCACGCGGAAGCTCTCCAGCAGCCGCGTCCCGTCGGTGAAATAGAAGATATTCCACCCGATGACCAGCAGCAGGAACGTCGCCGCCCAGCGCAGGACGCCGGGGATCTTTTCAAGATACTTCCTTGTGAACCGCTCGATCACCAGCAGCACGAAAAAGTAAAGTCCCCACAGCACGAAGTTCCAGCTTGCACCGTGCCACAGGCCCGTCAGCGCCCAAACGATGGCGAGATTCAAAACGACGTGCCGCCGGTTGCCGCCAAGGGGAATGTACAGGTAATCGCGGAAAAAGCTGCTGAGCGAGATATGCCAGCGCCGCCAGAATTCCGTGATGGACTTCGCCATATACGGCAGCCGGAAGTTCTCTGGATACCGGAAGCCGAAAATGCGTCCGAGACCGATCGCCATATCGGAATATCCCGAGAAATCGAAATAAATTTCAAAGGCATACAGCAGCACCCCAAACCAGACGCCAAGCGTGGACTGTGCCGCCAGATTGCCGTCGAGCAGCTGCGACGCGGCCTTTCCCGCATAGTCCGCGATCAGTATCTTTTTTGCAAGGCCGATGCAGAAGCGCGTCACGCCGTAGAAAATTTCCTCCGGTTCCGTCTTTCGGGCGCTCATTTCCTTCTCCACATCGCTGTAGCGCACGATCGGCCCGGCAATGAGCTGCGGGAACAGGCTGACGTAAAGCAGGAAGCGCGGATACGAGTGCTGAACGCCGACGCTTCCGCGATAGACATCCACGATATAGGATAAGATCTGGAACGTATAGAAGGAAATGCCGATGGGCAGCGCGATCTTCGGCACCGGCAGCGATAGTCCTGCCAGCGCGTTGAGGTTTTCCACCAGGAAGCCGGCGTACTTGAAAACCGCCAGACAGCCAAGGTCGAACACGATGGCGCAGACCAGCACGGCCTTTTTGTTCAGCCGCTCCATCAGCAGTCCGAACGCCCAGTTCGCCGCCGACACGCCCAGCATCAGCAGGACATAGACCGGTTCGCCCCACGCATAGAATACGAGGCTGAATACCAGCAGCACCGCGTTCTTCGCGCGGATGGACGGCATCAGAAAGTAAAACAGCACGCACAGCGGCAGGAACAGATACAAAAACGGCAGACTGGAAAACAGCATATCAGAACACTCCGAGGGTGGAAATTTGTTGGCTTTTCGATTTACATAAAACCACAATTACTTTATCAGACCCCTTTCCCTTTTGCAAGCCTTTTTTCTCCCCGCTTCGCATTTCTTCGCCGTTTTTTGACAGGCTTTTTCTTCCGGCTGCGGCTTGCTTTCGGGGTGTCCGCGTGTTATAATGCGGATAGATGTTGTTTTATGTGGTTTTTGCGGCGTTCGCTGCGACGTTTTCCGTCTCTGACGGCAAGGCCCGCACTGCGAAGCGCCAGCTCCTTACAGATCGGATGGAATTGGACTATGCTTGCAATTGAACGGAAAAACGAGATTCTCGGAAAGCTCCGCGCGGAGCAGCGCGTGCTCGTCAGCGAGCTTGCAGCCTACTACGGCGTCACGGAGGAGACCATCCGCCGTGATCTGGACAAGCTGGAAAAGGAGGGCTTCGCCACCAAGACCTACGGCGGCGCAATTCTCGGCAACAGCACCAAGACCGACCTCTCCTACACCATCCGCAACAAGACGAACGTGGACGCCAAGACGCAGATCGCGGAGCTGGTCAGCACGCTGATCGACGACGGAGACCATCTCATGCTGGACGACAGCTCCACTTCGCTCTATATCGCCCGGCAGCTCAAGGAGAAAAAGGGCCTGACCGTCATTACGAACTCGGTGGAGCTGGTGGTGGAGCTGGCCAACGTGGAAAGCTGGACCATCATGCTGACCGGCGGACGGCTCAAGGCGGAATCCCTTGCGCTCATCGGCGACCAGACGCAGCAGATGCTGCGCGCGTTCCATGTGGACAAGGTCGTCATGTCCTGCAAGGGCATCGACCCGGACGCCGGGATCACCGATTCCAGCGAGTTCCACGCGCAGACCAAGCAATCCATGCTCCGCGCCGCCAAGCAGCGCATCCTTGCGCTCGACGGTACGAAATTCGACAAGATCTCCTTCGTGGAGATCGCGCCGCTTCAGGCGATGGACATTGTTGTTACCAATATATGTCCTCCGGAACGGTGGATGCAGTTTTTTGAGCAGGCAGGCGTGCGCGTTCTCTATCCGACGGAAAAGAGCGTAGAATAAAGCGCCGGAATGGCGTAGGGCGTCTCCGATGGCCATATCTTTTCTGTCATGTCAGAAAAGATGTGGCAGAAGAGGCCGTCAGGACGCGAAATCGCGCTGTCGCGCCCGAAAAGCAAATCGTTCCATTGTGCGTGCCGTCGCTCCGCCGTCCGTCGTCCGAACGCCCTTCGGGCGGCCGTCCAATCGGGTTTTCCAAACGCACGATACAGCATGCAGGTCGCATTATTTACACCCGTTGAATATTAAACGAAGGAAGGGGGCCGAGACCCCCTTCCTTCGTCGTTTTATGGAAAATTGCAGCGGGACATAGCCCCCACCCAAAACCGGCAAAGCGGTTCACGTGGAAAAGGAAGAACAGCGGAACAAACGAGATCTGCCCGCCGCTTGCGGCGGGCAGGATGCGGAACGATCACTCTCTGTTTCCTGTAATAAAGTAATCGCAGTATTCGCCGCCGCTTGCCAGCGTCTGCGCTCTATGCAGGACGCCGTGCTGAAGCGTAATCATGACCTCGTCCAGCTCACAGAACAGGGGCATCAGCTCCGTAACGCCAAGCTTTTGCGCATAAATGCAGATGGGGCAGCGGGTAATACGGTAGTAGCACGCGCCCTCATACGGCTGGCCGACAAAATCCACCTTGAACGAGGTGGGATATTGCCGTTCCTTTTCCGGCGTGTACCATTTGGCATACTTCACAACGCTCTTTTTGTTCTCTGCCTTCCCCTTCTCCGTGTTCAGGTCGGTTTTTGCAAAGTACCATTGGATGTGATACAGTGCGCGCCGCATCATTTCCTGCACGGTCTGCGGCGGGATCTTCTTCTCGCTTGCGACGTATGGCGCGACGAAGGCCAGCGCGAACAGCTCGTTATAGGCCATGGGATTGTCATCTCCGATGTCGTCTGCCTGTTCGACCAGCTGCCGGTAGACCGCTTTGCTCTTTTTCATGACCTGCGCGGCATACGCTTTGCCGTATTGCTCGGTCAAAACCTTTTTCATTGGGCCTTTGAACATCCAGAAATAAAAGCCGTTATATTTCATCGAAATTCCCCTCCTGTGATCTGCTGCCGGAGGCGAAAGCGCCGTCCGGCGGCACAGTTATATCTGTTCCAGATTTCGATACTGCTCCGGCGCAGGACTTTTATCGCCGACATACCAATAGTCGCAGCAGTCGCCGCCGAGGGCTTCGGTCTGCGTGCGGATCAGACGCGCATGCATAAGCTCTGCAAGGAAATGATCGGTCTTGCAGAGGTACGGCAGCAGCTCCGTATATCCATGCTCTCTGGCGTGCTTCGCAATGGGGCAGCCCACAAGGTGGAAACAGAAGCCCTCCGTGCGATGATCCGGGTTTGGCTCAATTTTCCAGCTGTCCATCCATTCCCCGCGCGCCTGATGCGTCTGCTGCATCCGGATGAAGTTCGCATAGGTTTTTTCAAACAGCCGATACGGCCATTCGTGCTTGTTTCCATCTATGAGCTTTCCGAGGAATTTCATCTTCTCAACTGCCTGGCGCTTGATCTCGAGCAGCACCTCGCCGTCCATGCGATGGCCGCTTGCCTCATAAAAGGCAAGGATCGTGAACCAGTCGAGCATATTCTTCGCCATCATGTTCTCGCCGAGATCCGGCATATCCTTCATGAATTCAAGATAATAAGCCTCGGCTTTTGGGAAAATCTGCCCAGCTTCCTCCGGATAATGCTCCCGGCAATACCGCTCACATGGCTTTGCGTATTGGGATTCTGCATAGGCTCTTTTCATATCCTTCCTCCACGCTCCATTCATCTCACTGCCGGGATTTGTTTACCGATTTCTCCGGTATCCCGCCTCGTCGCGGTATTCGGGATGATCTTTCAGATACGGGTCTTTGTCGCCGCAGATGGTGTAGTCGCACTTGCAGCCGTTTGCGCAGGTGGTCGTCCGCACCAGCCGCGCATGGATCAGCTCCATGGATGCATAGTCCACGTTGCACAGGGCGGGCATGATGTCCGTCAGCCCGTGCTTGATGGCAAACTCCGCCGCCGGGCAGGCCGTGAATTCATAATAAATGGGCTTGTCCTTGTCAAAAGGCGCGACCGCCATCTCATAATCGTGCCACCGGTCGCAGCCGCTCTTTGCCTTCATAAACGCTTTGTACATCAGCTTCCGGAAAAACGGCTTGTTGCAGTCCACGAAGCTCAGCTTGCGGAAGGACGGCAAGATCAGGTTTTCTTCCATCTCCTCGATCTCGCGGAAGGACGTGACGGCCTTGCAGGCCACATAATAGCTTAGGATGGCAATGCAGTCATAGGTGCCGCCCGCGCCGTTGTGAAAATTCTTCTTCCCGCCGAGGTCGGTGCGCCAGTCGGAGAGAAACTCCGCATACTGCCGTTGTACCCTTTCCCACACGGCCTCCCGCTCTGCTTCCGGATAGTGCAGCGCGATCTTCGCAAGGATCTCCTTCTTACATGCCTTGGAGTACAGGACGTGGCAGGTGCGGTCAAATTGTAATTCGCTGTCTTTCATACCTCTTCTCCCCTTATCCTTTCAGGATCTGCGCAATTTTTGCAAAATCCTCCTTTGCCTCCCGGAAAATCGGGAGCATGCAGTAGCAGTGCACCATTTGGGGCCGTGCGAATGCCGTATACGGGACATCCGCACGCCTGCACGCCGCTTCAAAGTCCAGCAGCGCGCCGTAAAGCACCTCGTCCGCCGAATAGAAGAAATGGATATCGCCCACGCCGGAAAAATCGCCGCGTGAACCGGAGATCATGTAATCCGGCACATTTTCCTGTCCGTGCCGCATGAATTTCTCGACCGTTACCATAAAAGCGTAGTCAATGGAAACATCTTTGTCGTTCAGAGCCTGCATCCGCGCCTTCTCCGCGTCGTTCCACGGCACCTCGCCGGGAGAAACGGCAACGATATGACGCGGCTGCGGCAAAGGCTCGGGCTGCGCGTTATTGTGCGCCGCAATGCCCAGCGCCAGCGCGCCGCCGGAGGAAAAGCCGCAGGTACTGACATTCCCGCCGCCATACAGCCCGATCATTCTGCGGTAGCATTCGTAGACCATCTCATAGGCTTCCGTGATGCAGTGCTCGGTGCAGAGCGGATAAAACGGAAACCACACGTCGCAGCCGGTGTCCCGCATCAGCTTTCGCATCACAGGCAGATCACCCTTATCCGGCCCGATGACCATGCCGCCGCCAAAAAAGTAAAGGATCGCGCGCTTGGACGGCTTCGGATTTTCTCTTACGATCAGGCACGGAAAGCCGTTCACTGTGATCGTTTCATAATGTGCCTTGCGGTCGGTGGGTGTAAAAACGCCGCGATTGCGGTTCTGCTTTTCAATGACCTTCCGAATTTCGTCCTCCGGCAGGCCAAACGCCTTTTTTGCGCCGGAAAGCCTGTAAGCCGTGCGAAGCGCAGATGCAAAAACGCTCATATGATAAACCTCCCTGTTTCACAAATTCCGCAGCAGCTATTGTACCAAGACATAAAGAAGTATCTTCATTCTCCTACTCCGCCTTGCGGCAGGCAAACCATGCAATGCTTTTCAGATTTCCTACGTCCACGCGCTGATACATTCCCTCCAGCCGCGCTTTCATGCTGGAAACCGTCTCATAGGGCGGCGTGAAAAAGCTTGCCTTTTCGTAAACGTGGCGGACGAACCAGTCAGTCCGCTTATGCTCTCCCGCCACATAGACGCAGCCGCAGAACATCCCGCCGGGATTCAGGATCCGAAATATCTCCCGATAAGCGGCTTCCTTGTCTGGAAAGGCGTGAAACCCATTCAACGACAGAACAATGTCGAACGTACTGTCCTCGAAAGGCAGTGCGCCCACATCCCCCTGCTGAAAGGTCACGTTTTTCAAATGCAGGCGGTCTGCCTTTTCCCGCGCCTGTCCCATCATATCCGCTGAGTAATCGAGGCAGGTAATGTCCGCCTCCGGCAGGATCCGGTAGACCGGCATGGTCAGGACGCCCGTTCCCACCGGCACTTCCAGCAGCTTGCCGGAGAAATTCTCCGGAATACTGGACAGTGCTTTTTCCAGATAGGCGTCACATTCCGTTTTGTTCATTGCCCACACCAGACGACATACCGCTTTTCCACTCAGTGTGGTGCAGGTAATCATGCCGTCATAAAAGCTGTTGCCGCCCGTCATTTGGTAGGCACCGCGAATAGCCTCTTTCCGATCCATATTCATTCCCCCTGGTTCAAAAACTTTTCCGCATACCGGCAGAATTCCTCCGGATGGACAATGACCAGCTCCGCATGCGCCATTTTCGGAATGCCGTGTATTCGGATCTGCGGGAAATAGCGCTTGATGAAACGGATATTGCTCCTGCGGTCCTTTTTTTCATCATCTCCATACCAATAGGTGATCTTTGTACCGCTTTTCGCCGGAGTCTGCGGCAAAGCGTAATTGTTGCCGGACCAGAACACGTTGCGGATCGTCCGATTGGAGTAAGTTTTGAGATACGCCTCCATGGCGTCGTATTCCTTCACGGGGTCATGCCCGGGAGGCGTAAAGCGCTCCGGCGGAAAAGCCGCCTCCAGAATTTTGCGGCTGTTTGCCGCGATCTTGAAGGACAGCACATCGCGGGCCAATATCAGACTCCGCAGCAGATACGGAAGCGGATAGGGCGTGATCCCGCCGTCGATGATCGCGCGTCTGACCGGGATTTTGTTCAGTGCCAGCAGACGAGTCAGACACGCGCCGCCAAGCGAGCAGCCGTAGGCCGCGTCCAGCTGCGTGACGCCGCGTTTCTTCAAATCCTCCGTTACCTCGTCCACGGTCTGCTCCACGGAGATAAAGTCTCCCGGATACTCCGGCTGATGTCCGTCAAATACGACCTGAAAAACGTGCCACCTTTGAAAAAGCAGCGCAATGGTCTCTGTGAACACCCACACTGGCTCCGCCGTACAGGGAAAGAAGAGCAGTGTTCGTTTCTGCTCCTGCCCGTGCTCCAAAATCTGCATGGCTACACCTCCGATACGCCGTTAAATTTCTCTAACCGCCGTTTATAGGCAAATGGTTAGATTACGCTAACCATTCGTTCCTGCTATTTATTGCAATTCTATGGTATCAAACCACGTCAAGACACTGCCGGATCGTGCTCCGTTATTTATCCCTCAGCGCCGTTGAAGCGTTTGCACTTCACCGCCGCACACGCGATCACAAAGGCAGCAGCCCGCGCGGTAGCTTTTGTAAAGTCTTTTTTACATGACAAACGCGGAAGATATGCTATAATAGCTCTGCAAATAATATGTGGGTTAGGAGAATTACAGTGAAGGTTAAGAAAGCAATCGGAAAATGTCTGCTTGTGCTGCTCTGCATTGTCGTCGTTCTTGCGCTTGTTGGTGTCGCGCAATTTTATCATCGGTCTGATCCGAAAAACCTGAAACAATATGACACAGACAATCCGTTCATTACCGGCAAAACGACAGTCTCGGCACATCGCAGCGGTGCAGGCGATTTCCCAGAGGAAACATTGGCCGCCTTCCGGGGCTGCGTGGAAAACACAGCAATGCAGGTAGATTATTTCGAGTTCGATCTGCATATGACGGCGGACGATATTCTGGTACTCTCCCATGATTCCACACTGGATCGCGTTTCGGATGCAGCAGCTGTTTTCGGTGCGGAAAACGTTCTGGTTCGGGACAGGACGCTGGCCGAGCTAAAGCAGCTGAATATGGCGGCGCAGTTTGTGAATGACGCAGGGGAAACGCCCTACGCCGATCTCCATGGCGATGCCGTTCCGGACGAGCTGCGGATCCTGTCTCTGGACGAAGTGCTGGATTATCTGACCTCCGCCGGGGATTATCGCTACATCATTGAGATCAAGGATGGCGGCGAAGTCGGCTTGGCTGCTGTGGATCAGCTGTATGCCACGCTGAAAGCGCGGGCACTGCTTGACAGAGTTATCATCGGCAGCTTCCGGGACGAGGTCGCGGCCTACATCACGGCAAATTACCCTGACGTTCACCGCAGCGCCAGTCCGGATGAGGTGGTGCAGTTCTATTTTGCCGCTCTAATCGGTAAAAAGGACTTCACCTGCTCCTATGACGTGCTCCAGCTGCCCTTTGGCGACGCGAAATCCAGCTTTGGCATCAATCTCGGCACCACAACGGTCATCAACTTTGCCCACGCCCACGATCTGGCTATCCAATACTGGACCGTGAATGCGGAAGAGGATATACAATATCTCGCCAGCGTCGGCGCGGATGCGCTGATTACGGATTACCCGGATCGCGCCGCAAAGATTCTGAACAGCCGGCAGTAAGAGCCTACGCCGAACAGTCATAATATGAAACGCTTCCCATCCATGGATGGGAAGCGTTTTTCATCTTGGAATCTCTGCTGTGGACAGGGGTGATTGCAAAAGCAGGGACGCTTTCTCCCGTCAGCCTCTCTTCTCCAGCATTCTTCTGCATTTTTCAAAATCGCGGTAGCCCTTCCCGAGCATATGGATATCGCTGCCCAGATACTGCACCGCGCCGCTTTCGATCCACGAAAGATATCGCCTGCGCCGGAGCGGCTTTGTCAGGCATTCCGCATTGAGCTGTAACGGCACGCCGTCTTCGATCAGTCGCTCGATATCCTCCGGCGGATACCGGTCGGCATGCGCCAGAACGATCCGGATATCCCGCCGCTCCAGAAGCCGGTACAGCGTCTCCCAGACCGACTCCGGCCACTGATAAAACGGCATTTCCAGCAGCAGCTCGTCCGTTTCCTCACGGCACAGCCGCGAAAGACCGTCCAGCCGCTCCATTCCGTCGCAGATCAGCACCTCCGCTCCAAGCCGGAGCTGCGGCGCTTCCGCCGTCAGGCTCTCGCACAGAAACTGTGCCGACTCCGCCCGCCGCTGCAAAAAGGATGGTATGGACTCCTTGTGCGGGTAGAAATGCGGCGTCGCGCAGACCGTCCGTATTCCGGCCGCAGCCGCCATCGCAAGCTGCTTCCGGGACGTTTCCACGCCGTCGCTCCCATGGTCACAGCCCGGAAGCACATGCGCATGATAGTCCAGCGTCAGGTCGATCATACCCTCAGTGCGTCTCATAGGCGTCCGAGTAGGAATACTTGTAGCCATACTTGTCGCTGTATTTATACTTATAGGAGTATTTCACAGATTTCATATTCAGGTCGTTCAGCACCACGCCGCACAGATTGCCGCCCGCCTGATGCACTGCTTCGATCGCGGCGTTCAGCTCGTCCGACGTCGTATAACCGGACTTGGTCACGAGCACAACGCCGTCCACATAGGTCGCAACGATCTGCGCGTCCGCGACCGTGTTGATCGGCGGCGTATCGATGATGACGTAGTCATAAACTCTGGCGCATTCGCTCACAAAGGCCTTCATCCGGTCGGAAGCCAGCAGCTCCGACGGATTCGGCGGGATAGTTCCCGTGCAGACGATCCAGAGCGGAAGGTCCTGCACCTTTGCGATCTCCAGCTTCCAGATCTTCGCCAGAAAGTCGCAGAGTCCCGCCGCAAGCTCTACCTTCCAGAGCTTTCTCTGCGTCGGCTTACGCATATCCGCGTCGATCAGCAGGACTTTCTTTCCAAGCATCGCGTAACTGATCGCAACGTTGGCCGCCGTCAGGCTCTTGCCCTCCGAGGGCTTGGAGCTTGTAATGGCGAAGGTCTTGCAGGCGCGCTCCTTATCTGCCGTCATGCAGAACATCAGGCTGGTGCGGAGCTTGACATAGGCCTCCTTGATCGCAAACGGAGATTCATTGTTCAGAAGGCGTCTGCGGTTGACGGCGACGGCTTCACTTGCCGCCTTGCTGCTTGTTTTCTTCAGCTTCATTGCGCGCCGCTCCTCCTTCCGTCAGCTCCCAATAGGCATAGTTTTTATCCGTAACGTTGATATCCGGGATCTGCCCCAGCACGGTCATACCCGTCAGCTTTTCGATGTCCTCCGGCAAGTAGATCGTCGTATCGGACAGCATCCGCATCACGAGCACGAGCGAGGCAAGGATGGTGCCCACAACAAATCCGAGCGCGCTGTCAAAAACCGTCCTTGGAAACGACTGCTCGGCCGCCACCTCCGGATGATCGACGACCTCAACACCGCCCGCCTTGGTGATGCGGACGATCTCCGTCGGCGCGACCTTCCCGAAGGAGTCCGCGATCCGGCAGGCAAACTGCGCATCCGTCGAGGTAACGACAACCTCGAGCAGCTGCGTATTGGAAACCACGGAGACCTCGATCATCTTGCTCAGTTCTTTTCTGGACAGCCTCCCGTCCACATTCAGGTCCTCCAGAACCGCGTCTAGGACAGAATTGCTCTCCAGAATTTTGGAATAGGTCGTCGCAAGGCTTTCCGCAGCCTGAAGGTCGCTGTTGTTGATCGTTCCCGTCTGCTGCGTATTATTCGCGCTGTTGTATACATAGAAGCTGACCTTCGACTCGTAGGTCGGCGTAATGAGCAGCGTTACCACCGCGTATACGCCTGCCGCCGCGAGAATGCCCGCCAGCAGCAGCCAGTAGAACTTTTTCAGCAGGAGCCGCGCGATGTCCCACAGCGACAGCGCTGTGCCGCCTGCGGGAGCATATGTATTCTTGTTTTCATTCATGTAGGGGAATGTCCTCCGAATATCTCTTTATCGGGCGCCATCGCCGCACAGGACGACGCAGATGGTCTTGATAATACACTTCAGATCCATCCGAACAGAGCGCTTTTCGATATATTCCATATCGTAAACGATTTTTTCCTCAGGCTTAAGGGAGTAGCCGCCGTTCACCTGCGCATGGCCGGTCAGGCCGGGCGTGACCATCAGCCGGTTGGAAAAGCCGGGGATGTACTCTTCAAACTTCCGGTAAAAGTAGGCGCGCTCCGTACGCGGGCCAACAAAGCTCATGTCTCCGCGCAGGATGTTCCAGAGCTGCGGCAGCTCGTCCAGCCGCGTCCGCCGCAGAAGCTGTCCGAAGCGGGTACATCGCGGATCCTGTTCGTCCGCCCACTGCGGGCCGTTTTCCTCTGCATTGAGACGCATCGAACGGAACTTGTAGATCATGAACGGCTTGCCGTGAAGCCCGAGCCGCTCCTGCCTGAAGATCGGAGCGCCCGGCGAATCGATCACAATGATGAGCGCGATCACAGCCATCGGCAATGCCAGGATCAGCAGTCCCAGAAACGAAAAGACGAGATCAAAAATTCGCTTGGATATCAGATACAGCCTTCGGGGCTGCAATACAGGCTTTGCTATCTGTATCGTCACTTTGGCGGAGCCTTCCTCCGTCAGACAGCCGGGCGCCACTGTCGCCATATGTCCCACATCCCCACATTTCAATGATCCGTGAACCAGTGCCTTTCGCGGTTCTCTTATTTCTCTCTTATACAGTCATTTTTCCGACGCGCCGTCAGGCTGGGGCCGCGTCGTCTGAATTCAAAAGCTCCACGCGGACGTTCGGCACCACGAAGCTGCAAATCTGCCCGAAGGCCCAGCGCGTCGTCTCGTCGTTATCCGGCATTTCTCCGCCGATCACCCGCGCAGCAAAGGACAGCATCGTGTCAAAGACCTGATGCAGCAGCATGTCCACGTTGGCCTCCGGCCGGAATACCTGCCTCATGACGGCGAACAGCTCCTGAAAGCACTCCAGATGCTCCTTATAGGCGTATTTGCGGCAGTTCGCCGAATAGTAATAGCGGAGGTAAAAGCAGTAATCGTCGCGCCTTTCCAGAATAAACCGCCAGCTCACGGCCCATAGGTGAAAAGCGCGATCCTTCCACGGCGTTTTTTCGTCGTGCATCGCTGAGAGCTGCTGCTTGAGAAAATACGCAAAATTCACATCCTCCATGTGAAAGGCGTCGCGCAGCATGGCTTCCTTGCTCTCGAAGCAGCGGTAAATGTACGCCTCGTTCAGGCCCGCGTCCGCAGCGATCGCCTTTGTCGTCGCCTTGTCCAGACCTTCCCGCGCCACAACGCGGATCGCACTTTCGATCAGAAGCTGTCTCACGTCCTTGGCCTGCCGCATTTTCTCACCCCTTCTCGGTCTGCATGGCAAGCGTGAAAGTAAGTAAGTACTTACTTACATTTGGCCAACAAAAAGGCAAATCACCTGCTGAGAATGATTTACCGATACATGCCCGTAGAATACAGTGCTTTTCTCTCCCGTGAATTTGAGATTTTTTAGTATTATAGCACACAGCATGTCGAAATGCAATTGCAAAACAGGAAACACATGGAATTTTCGGAGCGTCAAAACGCCTGCGTCACAGGCGTTTTCAGCTTTCTAAACAAATATTCGTCCAGATATTTGTCTATTCCTCCCAGTTCGATTTTACACCGGCACATGCACGCAAAAAGAGGACTCCCGTTCCCGGGAGTCCTCTCGTCTGCTGTTTTGCGTTATCCGCGCAATGCTTATCTGGCCGTGCCGGTCAGGTAAGCGTAGATTGCCATGGCGACCTCGGCGCGGTTCGCATTCTTCGCAGCTGCCGCCGTCTGCGCGGAGGTCAGGATGCCTTCGGCGTAAGCCCAGGCAACGTCCTTCTTCGCCCAGTTTGAGACGGAAGCGTTTGCGGGAAGCTCCGAATCGTAAGTCGCGATGCCGCTGAAGCTTGCATAGCGGCGGAGGATAGACGCCAGCTGCTCGCGGGTCACGGCCTGATCCGGCTTGAAGGTTCCGTCGGTGAAGCCGTTGACGATGCCGTTCTCAGCCGCCCATTCCACAGCCTCGCTGTAGTAGCGTCCGGCCTTGACGTCGGAGAAGCTCTTACTACCAAGCGTAAACGGCTCGCCCTCCATTCTGTAGAGGACGGTAACGACCATGCCGCGCGTCAGCTCTGCGTTCGGGCTGAACAGCGTATCGCTCGTGCCGTTCATGATCTCATTCTCGTACAGATACTTGACCGCGTCATAGCAATCGTCGTTTCTGCCCACATCCGTGAACGGGAACCTCGAGCCGCCTGCGCCCGGACGGGCCGGGATCACGATGGTAGTCTCATGGTCCTCGTTCATACGGATGATCGTAAACGTGACCTTGACCTTCAGGCCGGCCGCGTCCACCATCTCGACCGTGACGACGTTCACGCCAAGATCCAGCGCGATCTCCTTTTCGAAGCCGGCCGTGTGGCGCTTGCCTGCGGGCGTCGAGATCGCGCCGTCCTCAAAGATCACGTTGTCTCCATTGATGGCAAGCTCTCTGCCGTCGAAGTAGCTGGCAACACTGCCGCTCAGATAGAAGCTGTCGTCCGTGGTGTAGATGGTCGCGCCGTCGGCGACCTCAGGCTGGTCAAACGTGACCGTCGTCGGCTCCGGCAGATAGAACAGGCGATAGGTGGTGCTGCTAGTGGTGCCGAATTCCTCGACCGTGAAGATGGACATATAGTTGACGCCGACATTCAGCTTGAAGTCAAACGCAAATTCCATCGGATCGTCCAGACTCACATATTCGCCGTTTGCGTAGACCTCCAGAACTGCGTCGTCCGCAGCCTTGCCGGTCACATGGATGCAGCCATTGGAATCGAGATCCTCCGGCGTGAACACGAACGGGAACTCCATGTCATCCATCGGCTTGATCCATTCAAAGCCCATGAGGCTTACGATGCTGTCTGGATCGTCAAGAATGTTCATATCCTCGATCTGGCCACGGTCCTCATACAGACGGCAGACATCGTCGTTTTCGACGCGCACAAAGTAAAAAGACTTGACACCCAGAACGTCCGTTACCGTGATGTAGCACTCGTTGACACGAGTATCCGGGTAATTCGCCGGGTCGATGTTGATGTAATCCGACATATCCAGATCCCACGGGACCATCGGCATGTCGAACGCAGCCTTGCCGTCCACAAAGTCATCCTGCGTGAGCGTCATGGTCTTGTACTTCACGTCCTCCATGTAGATCGTCTCGTCATAAGAGCGCATCAGCGCGTCGCCGGCGAGCGTCTGATCCGGATCGTAATAAATGATGGAGACTTCCTTGATCGGGTCGCTGCACTCGAACACCAGTGGTGCAACCGTCTTATAGTGCGTCAGATAGCCGAACGCGTTTCTCCAGCCGGTTCCGAAGCCCGCCTGATCGAGCCACGCGTTCGCGGGACGATTGGTTTCCGGGCAAAGCTCCGACATACGGTCGGGATAGCATTCCGGATAGATACGTGCCGCAACGCCGGATTTGGTCGAAAGATAGAGCAGCTTCGTTTCCTGAACGAGGACATTGCCGGAGGCATCCTTTGCAACGACCTCAAAAGCATTCTCACCCGGCTCAACGGACTTCTTGACGGCGAAGCTGTGCTTTGCGGTGATGGCGACATTTTCGCCGTCAATGGTCAGAGATGCAACACGCTCACTGACGCTGCCGCGGATATCCCAATCGAACACCAGCTCCGCAATCTCACTCTCGGAGTACATTTCACCGAGGTCGCTGCGGTCATAGAGCTGGAAGCTGTCGAACCAGCTGTCCTTGGTGTTCGTCAGAGTGGAATAAACTATGTCCGCTGACTCGTCCACACCGGTGTAGAGGTAGGCTGCGGTGCTGTTCATCGCGTAGTCCTGCGCGAACACGCCGATCTCGTTCATCTCGCCCGTGCGATAGCTGTACGGATCTTCGAGCGTGCAGGCGTACAGGCCGGTCGCCTCGTCATAGGCGCAGTCGGAAAGCAGGACGTACTGGCTCTCGCCATTGACATAGACCTCGATCTCGCCATAAACGCCGACATTGTCTTTCGCGCTGAAAGTTACCGTCAGCGCGCCGTTTTCATAGTCAGCGGACACAACGTCGATCTCCGGCGCGGTGATGTCGAGCTTGACGGGAAGCTTAGTCGTCTCTTCGTGATCGCTGCCGGGCATGGTCGCCGTCACGAGGAAGTAATACTGTCCCTCAGGGCAAAGCTCGTATTTTCCGGTGCGGGTGTTGTAGACGGTTCCGTCCCACTCGCCGTAGGTCAGCGCATAGAAATCGCTGATCGACAGCATCGTATAGGCAGCCTGTGCGCTCGAAATATCGACGCCGAGCAGCTTCGGGATCTGCGTTGCGGAAATGTTGGTACGCAGCAGGGTGCCGTTTTCATCCGTCACCTCGACGGTCAGCGTCTGCGCGGAACGGAGCATACCCAGCAGCGGGAACGCCTGCTCCATATCGCGGTCGCCGTTCGGAGAGAAGGAAATGTACTCGGGATCGATCTTGCCCTCCGCCGTGACGCCGGAAACGAACTGTCCGGAGCCGACGCCGGTCGAGGGATAGCCGGTAGTCTCAAAGTAGATGCTCTCGCCGGTGTAGCTGGGCTCGTCAATGATCCGCTCGCAGCCATACCAGTCGCCGTAGAACGCCAGTACCGGCAGGCTCAGATCCTCGCAGCCGTCGCCGTGCATCACAGCGAAGCCTTCGACATAGTGGTTGTATTCCGCAGAGCCGACGCTCACCGTCGCGTTCACAGTCGCCTTGCCGCCCGCAGGAACGGTCACGCTGGAGGCGCTGTAGGTGATCTGCGCACCGGAGATCTGCTTGACGGTATAGTCGCCGTTCTCCGCCGTGCAGTCGGTGTAGAGCGCATCGGGAGTCAGCGTGTAGGTCTGCGGCTGAGTGCCATAGTTCGTCAGGGTCACCGTGAAGCTGGCCGCGGTACCGATCTCCTTGAGGGCAGCGCCGCCGAGGCCGTCCACAGTCGCCAGAACGCGGGTCTTGGCCGCGCCGACCGGATCGACCATGCCGGCGCCCTGCTGACGGACGGAATACGGTGTCGCGCCGTCGGGCTGATAAATGATATCCGCCGTGTTCATCAGTGCAAGCTTCAGATAGTCATTGATCTGGATGCCATTCAGCGACAGCTCGCCTGCCTCCTGCGCAGCCTTGACCGCTTGGAGTGTCAGCGCGGAAGCGCCGGAGACATAGGGCGTCGCCATGCTGGTGCCGCTCATGACCTCATAGCCGCTGCCGGAAGAGATCGAATAAATGTTTCCGCCGGGCGCGGAGATCTCGGGCTTGATGTCCAGCGACGGGGTGGGGCCCCAGCTGGAGAAGGTGCTCATTTCCCCGCCGTCAGCGGCAGCAAGGAACTTGGTCTCCAGTTCGTGGAATGTCACGCGCTCGCCTTTGGCTGCAAACGCCAGCAGCTCCTTGCCGAAGTCGTTGCTGACCATGATCTGACAAATCTTGCTCCAGGAGGTAGCTGCGTCGCCGCTGCCAACATTGAACGGTACCTCGCTGCCTGGCTCGTTGTTGTAAATCACAACACCGGATGCGCCGAGCATAAAGCAGAAATTGATCTTATCCTCGAAAGAAATATCGCCGCGCTGTACCACCGCGACCCACTTGGAGTCGTCGCTCGGAAGCTGAACGCTGCCAAACAGCTCGTCGAGCGTGCCGTAGCCGCAGTCGATCAGCAGAACGTCCTTGAGCGTTTCCCAGCCGTAGCGGCCCGGATTCTCCTCGCGCACCGTGTTGTAAAGCTGCGAGAAATTGAAAACTGTCGCCTCATGCAAAGCGCCGGCAGCATCCGTCATGGAGATGGTGTTGCCCTTGAGATAGGTGTTGTTGACCGAAGCAACCGACAGAACGCCGGGTGCGGTACTCGGAGCGGAGACCGCGCCGGAATCCACAACACCGAAATCGTTTGTGTTGATGCCGAGCAGCGAAGCGCTCGAGCCGTCGTTGCCTGCCGCTACGCAGCAGAGCACGCCGTCGTTGGTCGCGCACTGGAGCGCTGTCTGGAGGTAAGCCACGTCGTCATAGAAGCCCGCGGTGCTGCCGAGGGACAGATTCATGATGTCAGCCCCCAGCTTAACAGCGTCCTCGATTGCACGGATGATGTCATCCGTGAAGGCGCTGCTGCCCATGCCGAACACCTGAAGGCCAAGGATCTGCGCATTGGGCGCGACGCCCGTGATGCCGCTCTCACCGCCGTTGCCGGCAGCGATGCCGGATACGTGCAGGCCGTGGGTGTTGGAATGGTTGTCCATCTCATAGTAGCCGGAATAGCTGTAGGCGAACGGAACCTTATCGGAATAATAGGTGCCGTAGCCGAGCTTCTGGATCAGAGCCTTGGCGTCGCTCTCCGTGATGCGGATCTTCGCGCCGTCGGAAAGTTTCATATCGGGATGGCTGTAGTTGACGCCGCTGTCGAGCACAGCGATCACCGTGCCCTCGCCGGTGTAGCCCATCTCCTCCCACATCTTATAGACCGTCGTCATGTGGGAAGCGTAATTCATCTTCATTTCAAAGGTCGTGACCGGAGAGACCGACTTGACGCCGGGAAGCTCCGCGACCTCCGCCATCTCGGCGGGCGTCATGTTCATCGAGAACGTGTTGACAAGATACGCCGTCTGCTGGATGGCGTCGTTGCCGGTGATCGCCTTCGCGCTGCGGATCACGGTCTGCTGCGCGCGCAGAGCCTGCGCCTCCGCAGACTGGAGCTGCGCGTTCAGCTCCGCGCCCATGCTCTGGACGGCGGCGCTCTGCACGGCAGGCTGCGCCTCCATTTCCACGATCACACGGATCTCCTGATCCGGGTCGAGTTCATCCGCCGACGCGCGGATCAGCCCGGCCTGCGCACGTCTTTCCGTCAGAGCCTTCTGCGCCGCAGCCGTGTCGATGGAGCCTTTCTGCTCCTCCTGCACGGAAGCGGTGGTATCTCGCTCCGACACATTGACGGCCTGCACCGCGATCCCGGCCAACAGGCACACGATCAGCAGCAAAACCGTCAGGCGTCTGAAAACCTTCATTTTCTGCATCGTCCGTTTCCTCCTTCTGCCCTCATTGTCCGTTTGTGCTTTCATCCATCGAGTAAAGCTGACTTTTCCGGCTTGAAAGCCCGGAGTAGAAACACTTTGCCCTTGAATTTAGAATAGAATACAGGAATACTGCAATTGTTTCAATCGATAAAGTGTTGAATCGCACTCACGTTTTGCCGGTATGCCTGTCTGTCATTTGGATTTCCGCATATTCATCCAACAATTCGTTGATTTTTTGTGGGACTGCGTCTCTTCCGACAGGCCGCAGGCGCTTTCCTCACCCATCTGCATCAAATCTGCCGCCATTCATCCCGCTTTTCTTTGCAAAAAATACAATACGGCCGCACCGCAGGTCTGTGCAGTCAACAAATTGTTGTTTCCGTTGCTTTCACTCTTGCATCGCTTGAGAACATACGGTATAATTACGACAGAAATCTCCAACAGGAGGACATACATCCATGGCAAGCAATCAGCTGAGTAAAAACATCGCCCGCTGCCGCAAGCAGATCGGCATGACGCAGGAGGATCTTGGTCAGGCGCTCTTTGTCTCCGGGCAGGCCGTCTCCCGCTGGGAGCGCGGCGGCACCCCGGACGCGGAGCTGCTGCCGAAGATCGCGGACGCACTCGGTGTCTCGCTCGATGTGCTCTTTGGCCGCGAGGCCGACCGGGAATCCGACGCAGAAACCGCGCTGAGCCGGGAGCTTGCCCGCACGCCTGCCGCCAAGCGCGTCGAGCGCGCCGAGCAGCTGGCATGGCATATGATGAAGATCGTCGCCTCCTCCGGCGGCGGGCCGGGCAAATCCTATTTCCGCGCCATGACGGCCAACGAAAACATGGACCGGCGCAGCGCGGAGGCTCCGCAGCAGGTTCCGGTCAACAATTACTTTGATTTCGACGGCGGCATCATGCAGGCCTGCGTGGCGCGCGACTTCCACTACGCGCTCGTCATGCCGGAGCCGGAGCACGGCTATGCCTCCATCATGAAAAACAGCGACGCCTACCGCAGATTTTTCGCGTTTCTCTCGCAGGAACACTATCTGGATATGCTGGTGCTGGCCTACCGCGTTCCCGGCGAGCGCAATTTCACGGCGGATTTTGCCTCCCGCCAGCTTGGGATCGAGGAAAGCGAGGCCGAGCGCATCCTTGACCATATGTATCAGACCCGGATGCTCCAGCGTTCGGAGATCCGTCTGGCCGACCGCATCCTCTACGCCTATGCGCGTCACGACGAAACGCTGATCGTTCCCTTTCTGTATTTTGCAGGCGAGCTGATGCACAACTCCGATGTGTATTACAGCCTGCCTATGCGTGCGGAGCCGATCTTCAAGGCCCCGCTCGGCACGGACTCGCTCTCGCCGGACTGGTGCGACGACGCCGCGCAGAAGGAGCTGGAGCTTCCCTTCGGCGCCGGCTACACAGGCGTCTGAGCTTTGCGCTCAGACCGTTTTCCGCGCAAAACAGGACTTGCACAATGCGCGCGAAGGATGTATTCTTTTCCTCGTAAGCGCGACTTTGCTTCCATCCGACAGGAGGATCTGATGATCTATACGCAGCATTACGCATCCCCGCTTGGGACGCTTCTGCTTGCCGCAGACGACGGCGGCCTGACCGGGCTCTGGTTCGAGGGCGCGAAATACTTCGCCGCCGGGCTTTCGCCGGAGCATACCGAGGCCGAAACGCCCGTTCTCCGCGATACGGCGCGCTGGCTCGACCTCTATTTCGGCGGCAGAGCGCCGGATTTTCTGCCGGAGCTGCATCCCATTGGCTCCGGATTCCGCCAGTCCGTCTGGCGCATCCTGCGCGGCATTCCCTACGGACAGACGATGACCTACGGCGAGATCACGGCGCGGCTCTGCACGGAGACCGGTCTTGCGCATATGTCCGCGCAGGCCGTCGGCGGCGCGGTCGGGCATAACCCGATCTCCATTCTGATCCCCTGTCACCGCGTGGTCGGCTCCAACGGAAGCCTGACCGGATATGCGGGCGGCATTCGGAAAAAGCTTGCGCTGCTCGAGCTGGAGCATATAGATGTAAGCCGCTTTACGATCCCGTCAAGCGGAACGGCGCTTTGAGCCGCCATCCGGGCAAAATCAGGAGGCTGTTATGACATTACTGGCATTCTTCAAAGAAAATCCGAAGGCCGCGCTGGGCTTTTCCGGCGGCGTGGACTCGTCGTACCTGCTCTATGCCGGTGTGCAGGCAGGTGCGGACATTCATCCTTATTATATAAAGACGGCCTTTCAGCCGCAGTTCGAGCTGGATGACGCGGAGCGCCTCTGTGCGCAGCTTGGCGTACCGCTGACCGTGCTGGAGCTGGACGTGCTCAAAAACGAGGCCGTCACGGCAAATCCCCCCGACCGCTGCTATTACTGCAAGACGGCGCTCTTCAGCGCGCTCTCCGCGCAGGCGCTGGCCGACGGCTATACGCTTCTGCTGGACGGCACGAACGCCTCCGACGACGCGGGCGACCGTCCCGGTATGCGTGCGCTGAAGGAACTGCATGTGTGTTCACCACTGCGGGAATGCGGTCTCACCAAGGCGGAGATTCGCCGTCTCTCCCGCGAGGCCGGTCTGTTTACCTGGGACAAGCCCGCCTATGCCTGCCTCGCCACGCGCATCCCGTCCGGCGACGCCATCACGGCGGAAAAGCTGCTTGCGACAGAGCGCGCGGAGGCGTTTTTGTTCTCGCTCGGACTGACGGACTTCCGCGTTCGCAATTACCGCGGCGCAGCGCGGCTCCAATTCCCGGAAGCCCAGCTGAATGCCGTTCTGGCGCACCGGGCAGAAATTCTGCAAGAGCTGAAAAAGGACTATCCGGCGGTACTGCTGGACTTGGAGGTGCGCGGATGAGCGAAAATCTGCATGAAATTCTGAAAGCCGTTCAGGACGGAACGCTTTCCGTCGCCGACGCCGAGCTGCGGCTCAAAAAAGCGCCGTTTGAGGACCTCGGCTACGCCAAGGTCGATTTCCACCGCAGCCTGCGTCAGGGCGCGGCGGAGGTGATCTACGGCGCGGGTAAGACGCCCGCTCAGATTCTCGGCATTGCCGAAACGATGCGCAAAAACGGCATCGATCCCATCCTTATCACCCGCATCAGCGCGGAGGCCGCGCAGCTGATCGGCCAGTCGCTTCCGCTGGACTACCGCCCGGAGGCGCGTCTCGGCATCGTCGGCTCGATCCCAACGCCGGATACGGCCGGAACGATCGTTGTCGCCGCCGCCGGAACGTCAGACTACGCCGTCGCGGAGGAGGCCGCCGTGACTGCCGAGGTACACTGCAGCCGCGTGATCCGGCTCTATGATGTCGGCGTCGCCGGACTTCACCGGCTGCTGGCACATCTGGACGAGCTGATGCAGGCCCGGGTCGTGATCGCGGTAGCCGGAATGGAGGGTGCGCTTGCCAGCGTGGTCGGCGGCCTCGTCTCCTGTCCGGTCATCGCCGTGCCGACCAGCGTCGGCTATGGCGCGTCCTTCGGCGGCGTTTCGGCCCTCCTTTCGATGCTCAATTCCTGCGCCAGCGGCGTGAGCGTCGTCAACATCGACAACGGCTTCGGCGCAGGCTTCCTCGCCAGCCGCATCAACCATATGGGAGGTTGCGAATGAGAACGATCTATCTGGACTGCTCCATGGGCGCGGCAGGCGATATGCTGATGGCCGCACTGCTGGAGCTGCTGCCCGAAAAGGATACCTTTTTGCAGAAAATGCAGTCTCTCGGCCTGCCGGGGCTGGAGATCTCGACAGAGCCTTCCGTCAAATGCGGCATCACCGGCACGCATATGCGCGTCCTGATCCACGGCGAGGAGGAAGGCCATCCCCACGAGCACGCCGCGGAGGCGCACGCGCATTCCCACGCAGACGCGCCGGAGGCCGCCCATGCGCACGTCCATGTGCATCCGCACCACCATACCGATCTGGACGAGCTGACCCGCCGCATCTCCCATCTGAACGTCTCCGAGGCCGTCCGCTCCAACATTCTGGCCGTCTATCAGTCCATTGCGGACGCGGAAAGCCGCGTACACGGCGTCCCGGTCGAGCAGATCCACTTCCATGAGGTCGGCTCTCTCGACGCGCTGGCCGATGTAACGGGCGTGTGCCTGCTGATGGAGCTGCTGGTTCCGGAACAGGTGCTGGCCTCCCCTGTCCACGTCGGCAGCGGCCAGGTGCGCTGCGCGCACGGCATTCTTCCCGTTCCCGCTCCGGCGACCGCGCTTCTGCTCGAGGGCATTCCCATCTACGGTGGAAGCATTCGCGGCGAGCTGTGTACGCCGACCGGGGCCGCACTTCTTCGGCGCTTCGTCACGAGATTCGGCCCGCTGCCGCCCATGCGCGTGGAAAAAACCGGCTATGGCATGGGCACGAAGGACTTTGAGGCGGCAAACTGCGTGCGCGCCATGCTCGGACAGACTGAGGAAAGCGCCGGTCACATCCTCGAGCTTGCCTGCAATCTCGACGACATGACGCCGGAGGCCGTCGGCTTCGCCATGGAGCAGCTGTTTGCCGCGGGCGCGCTGGATGTGTACACAACGCCCATCGGCATGAAGAAAAACCGCCCCGGCGTCCTGCTCACCTGCATGTGCCGGGAGGACGACCGCAAGGCCATGCTCCGCACGATCTTCCGTCACACCTCGACGCTCGGCGTCCGCGTCAGCGTCTGCGACCGCTATACGCTCTCGCGGCGGCAGTATGCCGTGCAGACGCCGGACGGCGAGATCCGCGTCAAGGAAAGCTCCGGCTGGGGCGTACTGCGGCGCAAGGCCGAATTTGAGGATCTGGCGCGCATCGCGCGGCAGACCGGCAAATCCATCGCCGAGGTGCTGGACACGATTCCTGAAACAAAATGACCGCTGCGGAGCCTTCTTCCGAAGGCTCCGCTTTTTTTCAGCGTGTCAAAATTTCATCCCCGGGGGAGGCTTCCGAACTGCGCCGAAATGCGCTAGAATAAGCGCACAACATAAAAGGAGTATTTCCCATGAAAAAACTGATCTTACTTCTGCTCTGCCTGAGCCTTGTGCTGGCTCTGGCCGGATGCAGCCAGCCCGAAGCTCCCGCCGAAGCGCAGCAGCCCTCCGTCGAAGCTCCCACAGAATCGGAAGCGCCGGAGCAGCCCGCAGACGCGGAGCCGGTGCAGCCGGAGGCCGCCTATCCCATCGAGCTGTTCCGCATCGGCACGACCGCTTCCATTGAGACCGCCGTATTCGGCGAATACAACTACGACATGCTGGCCAGCGGTCTGAGCGAGCTTCCGCTTGTCTGGCAGGATGCCGAGGGTAATTACCATCCGCTTCTCGTCTCCTACGAGACGGAGGACGCGGTCACATGGAGCTACACCGTCGAGCCGGGCATGTGCTGGTCGGACGGCGAGCCGGTCACTGCTGCGGATATTCTGTTCACGCTCGAATATGACGACGCGAACGGCAGCGCCAACTTTATCTCCCAGACGGACGCCGACGGAAAGGTCACCGAGGCCAAATACGCCGCGTATGTGCTGTCCGACGACGGCCTGTCCATTTCCCTGACGCTGGCCTCCGCCAACGTGCGGGAGCTTTCCAACATGACCTCCTTCCGCGTCATGCCGAAGCACATCTATGAGGGCAAGGAAGCCGTCACCGAGGCCGAAGCGCGCGTCACCTGCGGGCCGTATATGCTGGAAAGCTTCCATAAGGAGGCCGGAACGCTCACCTTCGTTCCGAATCCCTACTATCCGAAGACCCCGAACGCCGGAAAGGTCGTCTGCCAGCTCTTCGGCAATGAGGACACGATGTATCTGGCGCTCCAGAGCGGCGACCTCGACATGGTCTGGGCCTACTCTGCCGGTGTTTCCGGTGCCTATCAGGACGTTCTGGCCGCGGACGAAAACCTGACGCTGGAAAGCGTCGCTTCCGCAAATGCGCCCGCAGTTCTGGCCTTCAACAATGCAAACGGCCCCTTCTCGGACGAAAACCTCCGGCTTGCCGTCAGCTACGCGCTGGATTATGACAGCTTCCGCACCGTTTTCGGCAGCGCCTACGCTTCAGATCCCAATCGCGGCTTCGTACCGCCCGTAACGGCGGGCTACAAGGAGACGGAGCCGCTCCATCAGGATCTGGAAAAGGCGAAGCAGTACATGATCGCCGCCGGTTATACCGATACGAACATCGGCGGCTTCTATCTGGACGCAGACGGCGCGCCGTGCGTGCTCCGTCTCACCTGCAACGCCGCGAAGGAGGCCCATGTCGGCTACGCCGAGCTTGTCAAAACACAGCTGGAGGACTTTGGCATCGTGGTCGAGCTGGAAACGCTGGATGCCGACTCCTACAACGCCAAAACCAGCAATAAGTTCTCCGGCAATAACATCACCATGGAGGCCGCCATCTATGGCTACACCGCCGCCGGTATGGGCATGAAGAACGGACTTGCCACCATCTATGTGGACGGCACGCATCCGGTTCAGGGCGGCTGTCAGGTCTTTGACGAGGGCTTCCAAGCCATCCTCGCGGAAATGAGCGCTGCCAAAACGCTTGACGAGTACAGCGCCGCCGCAAGCGAAATGCAGGACTGGTACGCGGCGCATATGCCTTTCATCGCGCTCTACTGGGACAGCCAGCTGCTGGCGCACAGCGCGGCGTATGAGAATTTTACCGTGGACGCCGTGTTTGGCCTCAACAACGCAAACACATGGTTCTCGATCACCGCAAAATAAGCATTGATTTGCCCCGATCTCAAGTGGCTCCGGTTTTTCCGGAGCCACTTTTGTCAATTTTCATCCCCCGGGGAGGGTTCCGAACAGTCTCCGGATACGGTACAATAAGCGGAGTTGATTTGAGGAGGGAACGCCGATGTCAGATGCTGAATACCGTCCGGCGTTTTCCTACGAAAGCGGCGTCGTTTCCGCGCGGTTGGCGCACGGCGAGCGGACGCTTCTGCGGGATATCCGCTTTTCCCTGCCCTCCGGCGCGCAGATGGCCCTGATCGGCGAGACCGGCTCCGGCAAGACCATGCTGGCGCTGTCCATTTTCGGCCTGCTGCCGGAAAACGTCCGGATGCAGGGCGGAAGCGTCCGTCTCGACGGTCAGGCGCTTTGCGGCGCGAAAGCCCTTGCGCGTCTGCGCGGGACAAAGCTCGTCTACATTCCGCAGAGCGGCTCCGAAGCACTCAACCCGACCCGGACGGTCGGCCGTCAGCTCTGCGACAGCCTGCGCCGTCTCGGTGTAAAGGGTGCGCCGCTCCGAACGCTTGCCATGGAAAAGCTCTGCCTTGCGGGCTTTGACGCGCCGGAAACACTTCTGGATAAATACCCGTTCCAGCTCTCCGGCGGCATGGCCCAGCGCGTGACCATCGCTCTGGCCGCCTGCTCCGAGGCAAGGCTTCTGATTGCCGACGAGCCGACGAACGGCCTCGACGAGGCCGGGCGGGAACGCTTTTTCTCCCTGCTGGATACGCTTTTCCCGCAAGCCGTAAAGCTCATCATCACGCACGATATGTCCGTCGCCGCGATGTGCGGCAGCGCGCTCGTGCTCTGCGGAGGACGGATGCTGGAATACGGCCCGTCAGAAACGCTTCTGACGCAGCCGCGCCATCCCTACACAAGGGCGCTGCTGGCGGCGCAGCTTCAAAACGGGATGCAGCCCACACCGTTGCTGCGAGACGGCACATCAGACTGCCCGTTCTATTCCAAATGTCCACACGCGGACTCGCTCTGCCGGACGCGGCCGCTGCTCCGCCGCACGGACGGCAATACGGAATGGTGGTGCGCACATGCTTGAAATACAAAACTGCTGCAAGGCGTTTGACGGCAGGTCCGTTTTGCAGGACGTCTGCATGTCCGTTCCGGACGGAAGGATCGTCGGCGTTTTCGGTGCGAGCGGCATTGGAAAATCCACGCTCGCCAAGCTCCTCTGCGGCGTGCTCCGCCCGGACGCGGGCACAATTCTTCTGGACGGGCAGACACTCGTTTCCAATGCCGCACCGTATGACCGCAGGCGCGGTCTGCAAATTCAGATGGTCTACCAGCAGCCGCACGCCTCTCTCGACCCTTCGCAGAAGCTCGGCGCGGGACTGCGGGAGCTGATCGCCTATCACCATCTCGCCGCAAACCGCCGCGAGGCCGATTCGCAGATCCGCTCCATTCTTTCCGAGGTGCAGCTCCCGCAGGAGCTGCAAAACCACCTGCCGTACCAGATCTCCGGCGGCGAGGCGCAGCGGGCCGCGCTGGCGCGCAGTCTGCTTTTGCAGCCAAGGCTTCTGATCCTGGACGAGGCTACGTCGATGCTGGATGTCTCCACGCAGGCCGCCGTGCTCTCGCTTGTACGGCGGCTGATGCTCGAGCGCGGCGGCTCCGTCCTGTTCATCAGCCACGACCGCGCGCTGACAGACTATTACTGCGATACTGTCTATGAATTTGACGGAGCGCACCGGCTCCGCGAGGTACAGAATTGAAGGATTACAAAAAGAACATGCTGCTGGCGCTCGGCTGCTTTCTGGTGATCGTCGTGCTGAACTTTTTCCTGCCGCGGCTCCTGCCGGGCGACCCGGTGGCGTATCTCACCGGCTTTGCCGAGGAGGACATGACCCCGGCGCAGATCGACTATTACCGGCAGGCGCTGCATCTGGACAAGCCGCTGATCGTACAGTTCGGCTACTATCTGCGTTCGCTTGCGGACGGGACGCTCGGTTATTCCTATAAAAAAAGCGCCGCCGTCGCAGTGCTCATCCGCGAACGCCTCGGCTATACGCTTCAGATCACCGTCCCCGCCGTCCTGCTTTCGGCAGCACTGGGGCTTTCGTGGGGACTTGTCTGCGGCTACCGGAAAAACTGCGTGGGCGACCGTCTCTCCACCGGCGCGCTCATCATCCTGAACGCCGTTCCGACCTTCGTGATCGGTCTGGTGCTCATGCTCGTATTCTGCTTTCAAAGCCGCCTTCTCCCCTACGCCGGGCTCAGCTCGTCCGGCATCGTGAAGGGAAGCCCCGGCTATACGCTCGACCGGCTGCGTCATCTGGCGCTGCCCATCCTGACGCTGACGCTGGCCGCGCTTCCGAACCGGTATCTGCTCGTGCGGAACATGGCCGCGCAGGAGACCGACGAAAAGTACATTCTCTATGCGAAGCAGCGCGGCCTTTCCGGCCGGACGATCCGCTGGTCGTATCTGCTGCGGAACATCGCGCAGCCGTTCGTAAACATGCTCGGCATGAGCGTCTCGGTCTGCGTCGGCGGCTCGGTCGTGATCGAACGCATCTTCTCCATCGGCGGGATGGGTTCTCTTCTGACGGAGGCCGTCTACACGCTGGACTATCCGCTGATGCAGGGCATTCTGTTCGTGACGACCTGCATCATGGTGCTTTCCATCCTGCTGTGCGACCTGATCTGCGTCCTGATCGACCCGAAACGGAGACGGGAGGGCGCGAAATGAAGAAAAAAGGCATTTTCCCGCTGTGCATCGGCCTTGCGCTGCTGGCGGTCTTTCTGCTGGCCGCTATCGCCCCCGGCGTCCTCACGCCCTACGGCCCGAAGGAGCTGCTCGCGCGATGGCTTCCCTCCGGAGGCGCGCATCTGCTCGGCACCAACGCGATGGGCTACGACATCTTCACGGAGCTGGTCTACGGCGCGCGTCAGACGCTTCTGGCAGGCGTTCTGAGCAGCATTCTCGCGCTGGCGCTCGGTGCGCTGATTGGCATTCTGTCCACATTCCGAGGATGGCTTGGCGGCGCGTTCAACGCGCTCATCCAGATCTTCATCCTGCTCCCGAAGCTCATCGCGCTCATCGTCCTCGCCGCCTTTTTCGGCAGCTCGACCGCGCATCTGGTCGTCCTCATCGCTGCGTTCAGCTGGGCCGGGACTGCCCGTGCCGTGCGGGCAAAGGTCCTGCAGCTGCGCACGCAGACCTTCATCGAGGCCTGCCGCATTCAGGGCTACAGCCGCGCGCATATCGCGCTGCGGCACATCCTGCCGAATCTTTCTGACGTGCTGCTTTCGCGCTTTCTGCTCAGCATCAACAGCTGCATCATGATGGAGTCCACGCTCAGCTTTCTCGGTCTCGGCGACCTGTACCGCCCGACGTGGGGCACAATGGTCAGCTTTGCCTACAAGCGCGGGGCGTTCCTACGCGGGGCGTATGCGTATCTGCTGGCCCCCGGCGTCTGCATCATGCTGCTTTCTCTCGCATTCTACGCGATCAGCCTCTATTTTGAGGCCAGAAAATCCGCTATCTCGGAGGTTTGAGCATGGGAAAATATTTTTCCGACATCCATGCGTCCTGTGAAAGTCAATTCCGCGGCCTGCCGCACGGCCTTGCCGACACGCCGGAAATCGCCGCCTGCCGCGCAGAGCCGGAAAACTATGAAGGTCTCCTTTCGCTGGCGGACGCGCTCTGCTGGCAGCTGCGCTTCCGCGAGGCCATCGACGCGCTGACGCGCGCGATTGCGCTGGCCCCGGAGCGCATCGAGGCCTACCGCAAACGCGGTCCCAAATACCTCGACACGCTCCAGTTTGGCGCTGCGCTCGACGATTACACGCGCTGTGAGCGCGCCGACGGCGTGAGCGTCGAATCGCGCTACCGCATCGGCATGGCGCATTACATGCTGCGCGAATATGAGGCCGCCGCTGCCGCCTTTTCCGACTCGCTGGCGCTCGTCTCCCAGGACGACGACATGTGCGTTGCGGATATCTACTGGCTCGTCCTGTCGCTGCTGCGCGCCGGACAAGACGCAGACGCGCACGCCGTCCTCCGGAAGCACTATGCGCCGGATATGTACGTCGGCCATCACACGGCCTATGAAAAGGCCATGCGCGTTGCGGCGGGCTTTGCGGAGCTGGACGAAATGCTCTCGGAGCTGGAAGCGGAGCCGGAGGATCTTCAATACGCTATGGCGGCCTACGGCCTCATGGTGCTGCTGGAATCGCGCGGCGAACAGGCCCGCGCCGCAGCGCTGCGTGGAAAAATACTCCGCCGCGACGGCTTCTGGTACTGCTTCAGCTACCTCGCCGCCTATTCCGACGCCGCGCATCCTCAAGTGGTCTGACAGAAACCTCCTCAATTCCCACCGTCCATTGACAGCGCCGCGCCGCAGGCGCTATAATGGCCTTACAGAGCGCGTCCCGCCCGTTTTTGCGGCGCGGACACACTCCGGCGAAAGGCTCCGTCGGCATCGCCCGGAACTTCACACCTTCCGCCGCTTTGAGAGGTATGGAACAGAATCTGCACCCCGTTCTCTCCATCCGCATTTTTGCGGAGGAAAAATGCTTCGGCCCCGGCGTCGCCGCGCTCCTGAACCGCATCCATGAGCACCACTCGCTGCGCGCGGCGGCCATGTCGATGGGCATGGCCTATTCCAAGGCGTGGACGATCCTCCGCGCGGCGGAGACCGGGCTTGGCTTCAAGCTGCTGAACTCCACGACCGGCGGAAAACACGGCGGCGGCGCGACCCTCACGCCCGAGGCGGAGGCTATCCTGGCCGCCTACGAGCGCTACTGCGCTGAGCTGCGCCAGTATGCGTCGGCGCTTTTCGAAACGCATTTTCACGAGTTTCTGCGCTGAGCGGCAGCCCGATACGAATTTTTTTGCGGCAGGCACTCCCCTGCCGCTGATTTCTGTGCTTTCCCCGCGAAAATCCCTTAAATTTCTGTTTATAAGTCGCATCGTGCGAACATACCGCTTGCAAACCGTCGGTTTTTAAGGTAGAATACCGATGTGCATGGACTGCACGCAAAGGAGTGACCCTTCCATGAAAAAAATTGAGATCATGGGCTGCGGATACATCGGCCTCCCGACAGCCATTACCTTTACACTCGCAGGCTATGAGGTCTGCGGCTTTGACGTCAAGCCTGAGGTCGTCGCGCGCCTGAACTCCGGCAAGATCCACATTGTGGAGCCGGGTTTGCAGGAGGCTATGACGCAGGCCATGGCGACCGGCCGCCTGCATTTCTCCTCCGTACCGGAGCCTGCCGACGTTTTCATCATCGCCGTTCAGACGCCCTACCGCGAGACGGAGGAACACAAGCGCGTCTCCGATATGCGCTTTGTGGAGTCCGCCGCGCGCGAGGTCGGCAGCGTCCTGCGTGAGGGAAACCTCTGCGTGCTGGAATCCACCTCCCCTCCCGGCTCGACCCGCCGCGTGGAGCAGATCGTCTCCGAGGTGAGCGGTCTTGCGCCGGAGACCTTTATGACGGCCCACTGCCCGGAGCGCATCATTCCCGGCCGGATGCTCATTGAGCTGCGCGAGAATGACCGCATTATCGGCTCCCGCCGTCCGGAGGCTGCGGAATACGCAAAAGCGATCTATGAAAAGGTCGTCACCAAGGGTACGATCCGCTTGACCGACGATCTGACGGCGGAAATGTGCAAGCTGACGGAAAACACCTTCCGTGACATCAACATCGCCTATGCCAACGAGCTGAGCAAGGTCTGCGACAGGCTCGGGATCGACGTGTTCAAGCTCATCGAGCTTGCCAACTGCCACCCGCGCGTCAATGTCCACACGCCTGGCGTCGGCGTCGGCGGACACTGCATCGCCGTCGATCCGTGGTTCATCCACGAGAAATTCGAGGACATCACGCCGCTGATCTATGAAGCGCGGCTGGTCAACGACGGCAAGCCCGCATGGGTCGCCGACCGCATCGCGCGCGATGTGAAGCCCGGTGCAAAGATCGCCGTGCTCGGCATGAGCTTCAAGGCCAACATCGACGACACGCGCGAAAGTCCCTCCGTCCTGTTTGCAAACATCCTGCGTGACCGGGGCTATACCGTGATCGCCTGCGAGCCGTACATTCAGGGCGACGTAGCCGGTTATGAAAATCACTCGCTGGAGGAGGCCATGGCGCTCTGCGACTACGCCGTTATCACGCTCCAGCACAGCGTTTTCAAAGAGAATAAACCGCTCATTGCCTCGAAGCCGTATTACGACTGCGTGGGTCTGATGGAAAAATAAAATGTAAGGCCCGCTGCGAAAGCAGCGGGCCTTTGATTTCTCTATGCACCACAGGGCTCATTCCCTCGCGGCCAGCTTTTTGGCCTCGACGGCCTGCCGCTCTCTGGCTCTCAGGCAGGCAAAATAGGCCGGGATCAGGAAGGCGTCCGCCAACAGCCAAGCAAACGGTCCGGCCAGACATGCGGCGTCATAGCCGAAGCGCGGCACCGCCCAGAGGCCCACGAACGTTCTTGCGATCATTTCCATAATTCCCGCGCAGAGCGCCACGCGGCTGTAGCCCATGCCCTGAATGGACAGGCGGAACACGTTTACGAACAGCAGCAGCGGGCTGAAAAACGCGACGAAATTGCACATCTGCTGCGTATAGGCCAGAACGGACTGCGCCTCATCGGCAGACATGAAGATCCAGATGGCATAGCGCGTCGTAAACAGCGCCAGTAGGATATGGATGCAGCAGTAGACCAGCCCGATCATATTGCACGCACGCGTTCCCTGCCGGATGCGGTCATACTTGCCCGCGCCAAGGTTCTGGCCGGTAAAGCTCGTTGCCGCCGTTGCCAGCGCGTCGTAGGGGCAGCAGAAGAGCTGGAACAGCTTGGAGGCCGCCGCCGCGCCGGAAACATAGATCGCACCGAGGGAATTCACCGCGCTTTGCAGCAGAACGGAGCCGATCGCCGTGATGGAGAATTGCAGCCCAACCGGAACGCCCATCCCGAGCAGACGGAGCGCCTCCGCCCTGCGGAATTTCCAGTCGTCCTTCTCCATCCGCAGCACGTCAAAGTGCTTTTTCATATACCAGACGCAGAGCACACCCGAGACCGCCTGCGACATGACCGTTGCAATGGCCGCGCCCGCAACGCCCATTTTCAGGCCATAGATGGCCGCAAAGTCCAATACAATGTTGATAAGCGACGCCAGCGCCAGAAACCAGACAGGAGACTTGCTGTCGCCCAGCGAACGCAGCACGCATGCCCCCATATTGTAAAGGACGATCGCAGGAATGCCGCAGAAAATGATGAAAATATAGTCAAAGGCGTATTCAAACTGCTCCGCAGGCGTTCCCATCGCCGTCAGCATCGCCCGGCACGTCGGAAGCGTCAGCGCCAGCAGCAGCGCAGATGCAATCGCCGAAAGCCAGACGCAGTTGCCGATGTACCGGCGCAGCGCCCTATAGTCGCCCGCACCGAAGGTCTGCGCGATTGGGATCGACATACCGGTACACAGGCCGTTGCTGAAGCCGATTACGAGAAAATTCACGGAGGAGGTCGCGCCGACGCCGCCCAGCGCCATCACGCCCAGCGCGTGGCCGACGATCGCGGTATCGACAAGCGAGTAGACCTGCTGGAGCAACAGGCCAAGCAGAACGGGGATCGCAAATTGCAGTATGGTTTTCAGCGGACTTCCGCTGGTAAGATCTCGTGTCATAATGCTCCGCTCCTTTCAGCACGATACATATATAGCACGTTTTTTCCGGTTGTCAATCGCTTTTTCGTCAATTTCATTTTTCTGACGTTTTGCACAAGGATTGCGCCGTTTCTTTGCGGAAGTCGATGAATTCTGTGAATTCTCCGTTAGAAAAGTTCATGCTCTCAAACCAGCTTTCTCCTGCGGGAGGAAGCTTTCCGGCTGCACGGTCCCCGCCTTTTCTTACTTGTGCAGATATGTCTGCGGCGTTATAATGAAGATGGTACGCAGTCCGCGCACCGGAAGGATTTCAGAAAAGAGGCGATTCGCTTTGCAGAAGCCATGCGCAGAAAAGGAAGCGCTGTTTACCAGCGTCCCGGTCGGAAGAGCCATTCTCTCTCTGGCCGTCCCGACGGTCCTCAGTCAGATCATCACCGTCGTTTACAACATGGCGGATACCTTTTTCATCGGCCAGCTCGGCGACCCGAATCAGGTAGCCGCTGCGACCATCGCCATGCCCCTGTTCATCTTTCTGACCGCGCTTGCCAATCTCTTCGGCATCGGCGGAGCCAGTCTGATCTCCCGCTGTCTCGGCGTCGGCGACCGCGAAAAGGCCGGACGCTGCTCCGCCTTCTGTCTCTGGAGCGCCGCAGGGATCGCTGCGGCCTACGGACTGCTGGTGCTGCTGTTCCTGCCGTTGCTGCTGCCCATTTTGGGCGCGAATGAGCAGACGCATGATTTCGCGCGCCGGTACCTTTTCTGGACGGTCTGCCTCGGCTCCGCACCGACCGTCCTCAATCCCGCATTCGCGCATCTGATCCGCGCGGAGGGCTACTCCCGTCAGGCCAGTCTCGGCGTCGCCTTTGGCGGAATTCTGAACATCGCGCTCGATCCACTCTTCATCTTTGTATTCCGTATGCAGATCGAGGGCGCCGCTATGGCGACCATGCTCTCCAACATCGCCGCCTGCCTCTATTTTCTCTGCCTGCTGCGCCGTCTGCGCGGCAAGGTCTCTATCCGCGTTTTGCCGAAATACTATACGCTCCGCCAGCGCATTCCGGGCGAGGTGCTCTCCGTCGGCCTGCCGAGCTTCCTGATCTCGACCATGGCCGTTATCTCCAACACCATGCTCAACCGTTTTATCGCCTCCTATGCCAACGAGGCCGTCGCCGGAATGGGCATCGCCAAGCGCATCGATCTGATGGCCTTTGCCGTCGCGCAGGGCATGGCGCAGGGCACGCTGCCGCTGATCGGCTACAATTTCACCTCCGGCAACCGCGCGCGGATGCGGAGCGCCATCCGGACGCTGCTGTTGTACTGCATCCTCGTCTCCTGCACCGTGACCGCCGGGCTGTATCTGGCCGCCGGCCCGGTCACAAAGCTCTTCATCAACGACGCCGCGACCGCATCCTACGGTACGCTCTTCCTTCGCATCATCTGTCTTGCCTGCCCGACGACCTCGCTCAACATTTTCGTCATCACCGTCTTTCAGGCAACCGGCAAAAAGCTCCAGCCGATCTTCCTCTCCCTGCTCCGCAAGGGCAGCCTCGATGTGGCGCTGATGGCCGTCCTTGACCGCACGGCAGGCATTCGCGGCGTCGCATGGGCCTCCCCGATTGCCGACGCCGCCGCGCTCATGATCTCCGGCGTGATGCTGCTGTGTTATCTGAGGCGGTTGTATAAGGAGCCGCTTCCCGCACCACCTTCCGATTGAAAAATGGAGCAGCCCCGGCGGCGATTTGCCGCCGGGGCCTCTGCTGTCCGACGTTCTCTCCCCTGTTTTTCTCAGTTTGCAAAACCCGCACTTGATTTTCCTTCCGCTGACTGCTATAATAGAAAGGCAGTTTTCGGGAGCGTCTGAGATCTGCTTATATGGAGTGGTATCGAAGTGGTTATAACGGCCCTGACTCGAAATCAGGTGTACCGGCAACGGTACCGTGGGTTCGAATCCCACCCACTCCGCCAATTTCTTGTTGAAAGTGTTCAATCAGAAGCGTTCTGATTGAACACTTTCACTATATTTCATGACTTTTTCGAGTCTTTTCCGGCCACTGCATGTGGGTCAAATTCTTATCTCCTGCAAATTTTAATGCCGAAAAGACCTTGTGCCCGCAATGCTTTCCGGGCTTTTGGAGAGAAAACAGGAGAGAAAAAACTACGCCTTTTCCATCTGAAATCCGAGCCCCAAAAGCATGGCATCTGCCGAAGTCAGCTTCGAGCTGTAATCCAGATGTGCGTAGATGTTTGCCGTAGTTGAGAAGTCGCTGTGACCAAGCCATTCCTGAATCTGCTTCATGGGAACACCGTTTGCCAGAAGCAGCGAGGCGCAGCTATGCCCTTACGGTATAATTACGACAAACCGGAAAAGCCCCGTATATCAAGGGTTTTCGGTTATCTGGCAAGGTTTTTCATCCTTTTCCAAACCGAAAAATCGAGCCGCGAAGTAGTTATATCGTAGGGGGTGTTATAGTAACGACAAAAACTAAATACTGTTTGGGCGGGCTGTCAGCCCGTCCAAGAAATCAGGACATTTCCTCTGAAAAGAAGAAATGTCCTTTTTTTGTACCCAAAATCAGATGCCGACAGGAGGAACACAATGCCTGAAAAAACAGCGCAGAAAGAACCGGGCAAAAAGCCCGCGCCATCCAAAAAGCCGAAACCGCAGCAGGAAGTAGTTGTTCAGATTCCGCTCTCTGAACTGCATCCGTTCCCGGAACATCCCTTTCAGCTGCGGGAGGATGCGTCCATGCAGGAAACCGCCGAAAGTGTCAAGGAGTACGGTGTCCTCGTCCCCGCGCTGGCACGGCCACGGGAGGACGGCGGCTACGAGCTGATTGCAGGCCACCGCCGCAAACACGCCTGCGAGCTGGCAGGACTGGCCACCATGCCGGTCATTGTCC
>ENA-ORNK01000644-ORNK01000644.1-human-gut-metagenome-genome-assembly--contig:-NODE-644-length-41040-cov-7.472466_pt1 | contig 41040 bp, 49 predicted proteins | sample MGYA00242115_ERZ509022 | MGnify/ENA primary metagenome ERZ509022 (study PRJEB26280, sample SAMEA2338690) | human gut metagenome | biome: human gut; feature: human-associated habitat; material: faeces...
GCAAAATCAAACAAGTTTGTTTTGCTCTTGGATAAAACCGGCTTGCACTATCTTTCCATAAGATAGGCGGCGCCTCGGATGTGCAAAATCAAACAAGTTTGTTTTGCTCTTCTCTCGGCTTGCACTATCTTTGCAAGCAGAAACGGAAAATCAGATGAACAACAGCAAGTCTCTATATTACATATTTATTATTATAGCCGCTGCGGTGATGTACTCGTGCGCCAACATCGGCAATCCGAGCGGAGGCCCTATCGACAAGACTCCGCCAATCTTTATGCGCAGCAATCCCACGCCTAACGCCGTAAACGTGAAGGACCGCAAAATCGAGATTTTCTTCGATGAGATTGTCACTCTCAAAGACCCGTCGACAAAAATCATCGTGTCGCCGGCGCAAACGGAGATGCCGCGCATGTCGGCTCTCGGACGCAAGGTGACGGTGGAGCTGGTCGACTCCTTGCTGCCAAACACCACTTATACCATCGACTTCTCAAATTCAATCCAAGACAACAACGAGGGAAACGCCATCGACAACTTCGCATTCGCCTTCTCTACAGGAAGCGTCATCGACTCGATGCGCGTGTCGGGCTACGTGCTCGACTCCCGCACTCTGGAGCCAATGCAGAGCGTTGGGCTGCGAAGCAATCTTGCCGACTCCGCCTTCCACAAGGAGAAACTGCAACGCGTGGCGCTGACCAACGACCGCGGACAGTTCACCATACGCAACGTGTCGCCGGGAAGCTACCACATCTTCGCTCTTAAGGACCTCGACCGCGACTACAAGTTCGGCAACCCGACAGAAGACATTGCTTTCCTCGACTCAATAATCGTGCCGAGCATCGGCTCGCGCGAGGCAGCCGACACCGTCTATAACGACCTTAACGAGATTGACACCATCATGCGCGCCACGCGCCCGGCATATTTTCCCAACGACATACTGCTGTCAATGTTCAACGAAGACCGCAAGTCGCAATATCTTGCCAACAACCTGCGCGTCGACTCGACACGCATATCGCTGACCTTCGCCGCCGCAAGCGACACGCTGCCGTCGCTGAGCATAGTGGGACGCAACGACGTGCCCGACCAGTGGTACACTCTCGAACGCTCGCAGACCAACGACACGCTGACCTACTGGATACGTCCGCCACATCTTGTGTCGGCCGACACGCTGATGGTGGCAACCACATATCTGCGCACCGACACTGCCAGCAATCTGTCGTGGGGCACCGACACGCTGAAATTCACATTCCAGCGTCAAAAAGCCAAGAAAAAGAAGAAAAACGAGGAAACAGACTCCTTGGAGCAGATACGGTTTATGGAGCTGCACCCGCTGGCAAACGGCACCCAGGAGGTATACGCGCCGCTGCTGCTGCAGACCGGCACGCCGATAGAGCGCTACAGCCGCGAGGCATTCCATCTGCAACGCAAACTGCAAAACGACACGACATTCTACCCTGCGGAGATAAAAAGCATCGCCCTGCGCGACTCCACACTGAACCGGCGCGACCTTATGCTGAAGGTGGACTGGGAACCGGGAGCTGCCTACAAGCTCGCGGTCGACTCGCTTGCGATGACCGACATCTACGGACTCCAGACGAAGCCGCTGAAGGTTGACTTCAACGTGCGCAAAATGGAGGAATACGGCAACATCGTGTTCAACATTCCGGCAGTGCGCGACTCAGCCATTGTAGAGCTTCTCGACGGAACGGAGAAAATCGTGCTGAGGGCTCCGGTGAAAAACCACCGTGCCGAGCTGCTCAACCTGCTCCCCGGAAAATACTACGCCCGCTTGTTTATCGACCGAAACGGAAACGGAAAATACGACACCGGAAACTACGATATGCATCTGCAACCGGAGGAAACGGTCTACTACCCAGGAGCCATCAACTTGAAGAAAAACTGGGACGTGGAACAGACGTGGGACATCTACGCCACCCCTATCGACAAGCAGAAGCCTGAAGCTATAAAGAAGAACAAACCGGAACGAAAGAAATGGGAAAAAGTGAACACCGAAAAGACCGAGACCGACGAGGATGAAGAAAACGGATTCAGCGATTTCTCCAATCCAAACGACCCTAACCTACGGAATTCCAATAATTTCGGCAACTACAGCAGGTAAGACAGCAAAATTTATTTTCATTTTTTCGCCCAAAAATTTGCACAATCCACAAAGACGCATTACCTTTGCACTCGCAAAAGCCAACAACGCTTATGCCCAGATGGCGGAATTGGTAGACGCGCTGGTCTCAAACACCAGTGGAGTAAAATCCATCCCGGTTCGATCCCGGGTCTGGGTACACAGAAACGCTTGTAAGTCACTTACAAGCGTTTTTCTTTTGTTGGGTAGCAAAAAAAAATAAAATCGAGCTCAAGTCTGGGATTATACACAAGAAGACCGGTTTGCTAATCGACGCATAAGCCACCGTTCAGCACAATGTTTTTTTCAAAAACACATCATTTTAAAGGAAATAGTTTGTTAGTCAGCAAACGTTTATTATCTTTGTGGGAATTTTTGAAGATAAAGAATTAAATATGAATCCGATTAAAAAGACCATCACGCTTGCCGACGGCCGCGAGATTACTCTCGAAACAGGCAAACTGGCAAAACAGGCTGATGGCGCAGTAGAGTTGCGAATGGGGAACACCATGCTCCTGGCAACTGTAGTGTCAGCGAAAGAAGCCGGAGAGGGTGTTGATTTTATGCCTCTCCAAGTTGAGTACAAAGAGAAATTCTCGGCAGCAGGCCGCTACCCTGGAGGTTTCCAGAAACGCGAGGGACGCTCGTCAGACTACGAAATTCTGACTTCCCGCCTCGTAGACCGCGTGCTTCGTCCGCTGTTTCCTGAAAACTATCATGCAGACACATTCGTCAACATCATAATGTTCTCGTCAGACGGCGTAGACATGCCAGATGCATTGGCAGGATTGGCAGCATCAGCTGCAATCGCTGTCAGCGACGTGCCTTTCCACGGACCAATCTCCGAAGTGCGCGTGGCCCGCGTCGATGGAGAATTCGTAATCAACCCTACCTTCGAGCAGGTTGAGCGTGCCGACATCGAGCTGATGGTTGGCGCAACCTACGACAACATCATGATGGTGGAAGGCGAGATGAACGAAGTTTCAGAGCTCGAACTTCTTGAGGCACTCAAAGCCGCTCACGAAGCAATCAAGGCTCAATGTCTCGTACAGATGGAGCTCGCCAAGGAAGTAGGCGCCGTGAAACGCGAATACTGCCATGAGGTCAACGACGAAGACCTCCGCAAAGACGTACACGACAAATGCTACGAAAAAGCATACGCTGTGGCTAAGGCCGGCAGCGCCGACAAGCAATGGCGCAACGAGTCGTTCAAGAAAATCGAGGAAGACTATCTTGAGACAATACCTGAAGAAGAACGCGACGAGAAAGCACCGCTCGTGGCCCGCTACTACCACGATGTGGAGAAAGAAGCCGTGCGCCGCTGCATCCTCGACGAAGGCATCCGTCTCGACGGCCGTAAGACCGACGAAATCCGTCCTATCTGGTGCGAGGTTGACTACGTCCCAGGTCCTCACGGATCTGCAGTGTTCACCCGTGGAGAGACTCAGGCTCTCGCCACTTGTACCCTCGGCACAAAACTCGACGAGAAGATTCTCGACGACGTGCTCAACCAAGGCAAAGAGCGCTTCCTTCTGCACTACAACTTCCCACCATTCTCAACAGGCGAAGCAAAGGCACAACGCGGCGTAGGCCGTCGTGAAATCGGTCACGGCAACCTTGCCCACCGCGCACTCAAACGCATGTTCCCTGACAATTTCCCATACACTTGCCGCATCGTTTCCGACATCCTTGAGTCGAACGGCTCATCGTCGATGGCAACAGTATGCGCCGGCACATTGTCGCTGCTCGACGCCGGTGTGAAGATGAAAAAGCCGGTTGCGGGTATTGCAATGGGTCTTATCACAGACTACGACAGTCCTAAATATGCCATTCTTTCCGACATTCTCGGCGACGAGGACCACCTCGGCGACATGGACTTCAAGGTGACCGGAACAACCGACGGTATCACCGCAACACAGATGGACATCAAGTGCGACGGACTTTCCTACGAAATCCTTGAGAAAGCCCTCAACCAGGCTCGTGAAGGCCGTCTGCACATCCTCGGAATCATCAACGAAACAATCCCTGCGCCACGCGAAGACTACAAGCCTCACGTGCCACGCATCGAGACATTGGTTATTCCGAAGGAATTCATCGGAGCTGTCATCGGTCCGGGCGGAAAAATCATCCAAGGCATCCAGGAACAGTCGGGTGCAATCGTCACTATCGAGGAAGAAGGCGACCATGGCAACATCGAGGTTGCCGCTCCAAACAAGGACGCAATCGACAAAGCTATGGCTCTTATCAAGGGCATCGTAGCGCAGCCTGAAGAAGGTGAGACCTACACAGGCAAAGTGGTTTCAATCATGGACTTCGGTGCATTCGTTCAATTCATGCCTAACCGCGACGGTCTGCTCCACATCTCTGAAATCGCATGGGAGCGTTTCGAAAAGATGGAAGACACCGGTTTGCACGAGGGCGACGAGGTGACAGTGAAACTCATCGAAATCGACAAGAAAACAGGCAAGTTCCGCTTGTCAATGCGCGCTCTGCTTCCGAAGCCGGAAGGCTACGTAGAGCCAGAGCGTCCGGCTCGCCCACCACGTCGCGACGGCGACCGCCGTGGAGGCGGACATCGCGATGACCGCCGTGGAGGAAACCGCGGTGGAAACCGTGGCGGAAACCGCAACTAAACAACGAAGTTTTATTAGCGTTTCATAAAAAGGAAGCGTGCTGTCTTCGAGATGGAGACAGCACGCTTTTAAAATGTTTATCCCAAATCGGTCGTACATTTGCACAGTTCAATATTATTGAATAGATTTATCTTCAAATATCAGGTATCACAAGCATGGAATAAGGCAGAGAATCGTAAGGTAAAAACCGTTAATGACGTTCGGTCCCCATGCTTTTACATCTGAAGACTGGATAGTTCGTTGTGGCGGCAAGACCGACCCCGAGTTTGCGACGTAAGTGCAAAAGATGTAGCTCCTGACAAAAAAATAATAATATGAAATACATAGGCATTGACATTAGCAAAGCGACCTTCGTAGCTGCTTTCCCGGCAGAGAGAGGTTATCGTACCGAGACTTTCCAAAATGACATCAAGGGCATCCGCAGATTCATTTCAAAACTGTCCAGTGACACACATCATTGCGTGATGGAAGCAACGGGTAACTACTGTTTCCTGCTTCTTTATCTTCTTGACAAGGTCGGCATCAGGGCAAGCCTTGTTAAATAAAAGAAAATAAAGAATTATGCCCGCGTGATGTTGTCTGTCACAAAGACAGATGCCAAGGACGCATGCCTTATTGCAGATTTCGGCGAACGTTTCAAGCCGGAACCATACAAGTTCCCGTCCGAACAGATTATGCTGCTTAAGCAGAAGAAAACAGTCATACGTCAACTTCAAAAGCAGTTGACGGCAACGAAAAACCTTTATACGCCGCTTGAGCCTCTGCCAGTTAAGGACAAAAAGTGTATTCTGTCATTAGTACGGTCATTTTTGTGGTTTACTTTGTAACCACTTGATTATAAACCTTTTGCTAATAGTAATTTCTAATGACCGCCATTAGAAAATAGGTTTTATAAATAACTCACTGTCAACATATTGCAGATTTGACCACAAATTATTCCACTTCTATTGACCGATTTGGGATAAAGAATCAGGAAGCAGAAGAAGGGCTGTATGTAAATTTTATCAGTAATAAAATCTACCTTTTCAATATTAGAAGAATCTGTGAAGCCCTACAGAAGAAATGGGTCTATATCAGTAGTAGGTTATGTAATAGAACTACAGCAGTAGCTTCTGATAAGACTGATAAAAGAATGATAGAACTTCCGAAGGCATTTGCAGCGGAATATGAATCTATAGAAGGAAGGTGGGCTAAGGTCAGACCTTAAAGAAGAAGCCAGTCTATTCAGTTAGGCTGGCTTTAATTGCTTCTGATATAATTTATTTTAATCAGGTTTCTTATAAAAAGTTCCGTTTCCTCCTGAACAGTCTAATACACCTTCATCCCATCTTGAAAGGAATGGTTCAAATCTAAACTCTAAGAACACGTTACTACCCTTAACTTTATAAAATTTTGATTCTAATTTATATTCTATTTCTATTTCATAGGCATCAAACCCTAAATTTATTTCATAGAAATATCTATCATCTACTTTCTTATAGAAATAATGTTTATCTTCTGCATCATCATCATTATAAGCTGAAAATTCGGCATAGAATTGCCTTACATCTTCATCTTTCCAGTTATGAAAATCACTCCTTCTTCTTTCTTCTTCTTCTTCTTCTTCCCTTCTTTGTTGTTCTTCCATTGCTCTGTAGTGTGCTTCCCTTGCTTTCATCATCTGATATTCATCTTCTTCCTCTTGACTGTGAGAAATCCACACTTCTCCGTTATCATTATGATATATGTAAAAGGGCTGTTCATTAGAAGATTCAGGGATATAATCATTATTATTCCATAAATCAGTATTATCTTCTGCTTCAACTGTGTAAGTTGATTGCTGATTTACAGTTGTAGGTTCAGAATTATTTTCTGTTTGATTACTATTATTTGAACTTTTGAAGCCTTCACAGCTTACACAAAGCAGTGAAAGTAGTAGAATGTAGAAGTAACGCATATTAAGCTAAACTTATTTGTAAAAATCTTCTTCAGGGGAAGGTTTCTTTTCTTCTGCGGCTTTTTCTTCTTTGAAGAATATGTACCGAAGGCTGTTCTTCAGCATATAAGCCCCAGCTATAGCCATCAGTCCAAAGTAAAGGGGAATAGGGGGTGTACCATACTGCCACACCCACTGACCTCTAAGGCTGTTTAATTTACAAGTATCGCCGTCTGTGCAAAGATTCACTATAAAGCAAATCACACCTATCACAGCAGGAAGGATAAAAAGAAGCCCTATAATCGCTTCACATACTTTTTCTTTTTTAATTTCTTTTTCCATTGTATGTTGTTTATTTAATCTTTTAGTCCTGAATTATAGCTGAAGATTTGGCACTGTATCAAAACAGCCATCATTCTGTTTATAGCTATCATATCACTACACAAATTCTTTATTTCAGCCTTTGTAAGAACATTCTTCCCTTCTTTATAGCTGTAATAAGAAGATGGTCTTAGTTCTAACTGTGCTTTATCAGGGTGAATAAATGAAGAATATCTATCATATAGTTCTGATACATTCCAGTTATTCTGTTCATCTAATTCCTTCCTGATTGCCGAAGGATTTAGATTCTTCCCCTGCACCTGAATTTGGCTTAGTCGCTTACCTTTATAAAACACTTTATAAAGGATTCTGAAGGGGTATTTTAATTCTGCTGCTAAGTAGGTCAGATTATCAAGCTGAAGCCTAACTAAAGCCATAGCTGCTAAAGGTTCAGCTGCTTCCAGTAATTTAATGAAGCCCCTATTTAATGAATCTATAGAAGAAGCAATATCTATAACATCATCAAGCCCAAACTGAAGGAAGTACATAGCCCTATATTCACCCCCTTTAGCTTCTAACTTTACTAAGGCTTCTTCAAAAGAATCATCAGCATAATCTTCTACATCTACTTCTATTCCCTTATTCTGAAGATAGTGAAACTGGGCATAAAATAGCCTACTCCATAAGGGGTAATAGTATTCTTCAGAAGCAGATAGCCACCGCTGTGTAAATTTCCCTTTAAGCCGTACCATTTTAGCGTTTAATCAGGGCTATTATATGGGGCTTCAGGTTCAGCAGCTATCTGCACTGAATCAAAAGGGGCTGTTAAAAACTGAGATAAATCAATATTTGACATTTCTTTTCTTAGATATTCTAAAGACTGTTCTTTACTCATAGAAAGTAAAGGATTCTTATAGAATGGGAAGGCTTTCTTTATTGTTTGTGCTAATTCGTGAACCCAATAGGTGCCACTCATTTGTATAATGTAGCCACCTATAGCTTTTGCCATAGTTTCTATTCTGCTACCATCGCCAATTTTATCAATAAGAATAATAGTGATAGTGTTGCTTTTATAGCCGTTTCTTTCCATCACACGTTCAAATCGGCTTACTTTATCTAAACTTACTTCCGTATTACCAGCACCTATAAAACCAATATCAAATCTTATTCCAGCTCCTGGCTTTAGAAGGGCTGTCGCATCGCTTTCTCTTTTGTCAAGTCTTTCAGATAGCCAAAAGATATTTGTATTTCTGCTATTATCCCTGCTTATGTAGTCAAAACCTAAAATAGTCAGTGTAGAACCTAACACAAACTTTTCAAATAGTTTTCCATACATTGATTTTTCTGACCCCCTTATAGTTAATGTTTGTGCGCCTATTGCCAACATACATCTTAGAAGGTCTGGCCATTGAAGAAGATAGTCTATCCCTTCATTTGTAGCCGTAATTTCTAATCCTCCATATTGTTCTTCAATATCAGTACTAATTTCAGAAAGGTTCTTATTAAGATTGCTAATATAGCGTTCAAACTGAGTTTTTTCTCTAATTACATTCTGAACACTTTTACCAGTAAGGCCTAAAAACCATAGAAGATAGCGTTTCTTTTCAGGGCTGAGTTTCCCTCTTACTTCTGAAGTCACTATTTCTGAAAGATTTTGTGAAAGATTTTTATATGAACTTAACGCCTTCAAATAAGTAACAAATAATGAAGCGTTCATTAACAGTATTCTTCTTTGAGTTAGCCCTTCTGTAAGGTTGCGAATATTATCGCCACACAAAACAGATAAAACTACATTAGAGATGATATCTTTCCCTAATCGGTCTATTAAGTCTGTCCCACTGTAGTTAACTAAGTTAAGGCTATCAGCAGGAATAAGGTTACTTAGTTTTTCCATTAGCTGAATAAATTTGTACTATCAGGGGTTTCTATATTTATCCAATTGATATTAAGATTATCTTCAAAAATAGAACCTGCTGAAAAATGTTTTTTGATTAAGTCTATATAACGCTGTTCCATTTCAAATGTAACAAAGCGTCTGCCTAATTTTGCAGCAGCCTTAGCTGTAGTACCAGTACCGCCAAAGGGGTCTAATACTACATCATTCTTAAAAGAATAGTATGTAATTACTTTCTCTGCAAGCTCAGAAGGGAAAATAGCAGGGTGTTCTTTACAGTGTGCTGGGGTTATTTTCCAAATGTTAGTTACTTCATACCCATCTTCTATTTTAGAATCAGCTACTGCTTGCTGGTCAGGGTGTTTTCTAATAAGCCAATCTATAAGCCTTTCAGACTTCTTCCTATATACTAAAACATATTCAGTAACAGGTACTGGTTTGTATTGAAGAGGATTCCTATCAGCAGCAAATCTTCTACCTCTACCAGTAGCCCATCCTGCTCCCTCAGGTTTTACCCAAATAATATCATCAATAAATTCAAAGCCTTCTTCTATGAAAAGCCTATGAAAGTCAAAAGGTACAGCTATTCTTCGTGAGGCTTCGCTTCTACTTGCTCTCCTGATAAGTACTGGAGAAACATTCAACACAAAAAACCTACCTTCATTCAAAACCCTTCCACATTCGTGAATTATCTTCTTCATTTTAAGAAGATACTCCTCATAAGAAAGATATTCTGCGTATTCAGGTTTTGCATTGTAGTAAGGTGGTGAGGTAAACACTAAATCAACTGATTCAGCAGGAAGTTCTTTCAAAAGTTCTTCAGAATCCCCAAATCCGACTGTATTCCTAAGCATAGAAATTTTTGGGGCATCACCTGATTGCTTTTTTCGTTTTAAGCTAACATCAGTTCTACCCAAAAGTCTATTCTCAAGCAATTCTTTTGGCGTTGATTTTGCTGAATCTATAAGCGTAGTAATAGCATCTATTACCACCTCTCCTATAGCGACATTATCCTTAGATTTTAACGGAACACGCCAAATATTGAATCGGTCATCTATTTCAGGTAGACCAAAAGAAATAACCTTTTCTAACTCCAACTGTTTCAGGTAGTCAAGGCTTATCGCCTTTGCTTCCTTAGCTGAAGTTACTCTATATGTTGCTTTTATATCAGTTTTTCTTCGTGCCATAAATATATATTAGACTGCAAAGGTACGAAAAATTAGGCAAATAGCCCCTATATTTCAGGGATTATTTGCCTATTAAACAGAAGAAAGTTAGCTATTTATGTTTTCCCGTCTAAAAATTCCTTCCCCAAAAACGCGTTATCCCAACCTGTGCAGCGGGCACATCTGCATCGAGCCGTCGGAATCACGCAGATGCATCGCTCCGCCACGGCAATAGCGGAAAAATTTGCATTCGGAGCATTCCTCCCTGCGCATCCATTCGCGGTCGCGGTAAGGATGGTAACGATGCTCCCACACGTCCATAAAATCGTCCTCATAGATGTTTCCTTGATGGTAATCGCTGCGGATGCTCGCACAAGCTGAAACAGAGCCGTCGGCAAGCACCGACCCTGTAGTTATTCCTGCCTGGCAGCCAAAGAAGTAGTCACGGATATCGCCCTCATAATCGCCCATGAATCCCTCACAGCCGTAATTGGTGTGGATTGCACCTTCCTTGCGGGTCTGTTTTATGAAATCGAGGATGCCGCGATATTCGGCGGGCATCAGACGCATCATCGGGTCGGCTGCGGCACGTCCCACAGGAAACACTGCCACCACACGCCATTGCTTCACTCCTTTTTTTACAAGAAACTGCTTTATGTCGTCAAGGTTGCCATAGTTGCGTCGGTTCACGCATGTCAGCACATCGAACTTCACCTCCGGATGCGCCACAAGCATATCAATGGCGCGGTCCACCATTCGGAAACTGTCGGGATTGCCGCGCATCCAATTGTGGTCGTCGCCGATTCCGTCCAGGCTGACGGTCATTGAGTGGATGCCGGCATCGAGCAACGACTGAAACTTCAACGGCGTAAGCGCCAACGCATTGGAGACCATTCCCCACGGAAAGCCCCTTTCGTAAATTGCCGCGCCACACTCCGCTATGTCATGGCGCATCAACGGCTCGCCTCCAGTGACAACGACAAACACCCGATTGGGATCGGTGCGGAGGGCAACACTGTCGAGCACACGCGTAAAGTCGGCAAGCGGCATGTCTGCCACGCCCACCTCTGCTCTGCAGTCGCTGCCGCAATGACGGCAATGCAGATTGCAACGCTGCGTGCACTCCCAAAAAAGTTGTCTTAGAGGATGCTCTTTCACGGCAATGTCCATCCGCTTGCGCCATAGTTCAAGAGCCACGCGGCGGCGCAACGACAATGAGTTGGGATGCTTCATCGGCGCTTCAATTTTTTATCGGGCACGGTCACCTCAAAGCTGCCACTATCCCATGCGCCGTCGCCCTTCTGCAACTGCTTCACGGTCATGTCCACGCTACGCACGGTGTCGTTGGCAAAAATGCCGTTTTTCGTATCCTCAAACGTAAGTATGCGCATATTGTCCCTCACCTGCCACTCAATCGACGTGGCTGATTTCCTGTTGGTGACGAAGTGTCCGTCGGCATCCGTCGACACCGAGTCTTCATGAAACACCCTATCGCCCTCTACAATGCCCGACACCACTTTTATGCCCTCTACAGGTTTCCCGTCGGCATCTGTGACACGCCCCTTGAATTGATAGTCGCTCGTCGGTGTGCCATACAAGTCGGGGCTGTCTCCGGGATTACCGCATCCTGCAAAACCGAGCACCGGCAACAACGTCGCCGACAACCATTTCCAACCGCTTTTTGAATTAAACATCATCGTTTCTTTTGTTTTTTACGTATTGTAAACGCCACCTGACAGTCTTCACTGCACCGAAACAGCCAAAAAAATCAAGAATCGCAACAAATGATGACCGACAAAGCTCCCAAAATCTGCATATTACCTACTTTTTGCGATTGAAATCGCCCGCATCACAAACTAATTTTGCACCGTACACAATTGAAGTTAAACGTATGCATAAACTAATAAGGCTCAACATATTGGCTGCATTGGCACTATTGGCCGCCGGATGGCTGCCAGCCCAATCGCAGAAACCTGGGCAAAAAAGCGGAGAGGAGGCGCGCATCGATTCCATCGTCATGGCTGCAGAACTACACGAAGTGGTGGTTACTGCCAAGGAGTCGCAAGGTGCTGTCACGGCCTCGCGCATAGACCGCTCGGCAATGGAATTTCTGCAGCCCACCAGCCTCAGCGACCTTATGCAACTGCTGCCCGGAGGACAGCAGAAAGACCCCGACCTGTCGACAGCCAACACAATAGGGCTGCGCGAAACCGGCACAATGGACGCGCAAGGCAACTCTTCGGTCAACAACAACTATGCAATCTCCTCCCTGGGAACGCTGTTTGTGGTTGACGGCAACCCCCTGTCGACCGATGCCAATATGCAATACACACCTTTGTCGTCAACACAATCAGCCACCACGACATCGTCGACCGAAAACAACCTCAACACCACCAACCGCGGTGTTGACATGCGTTCCATCTCGACCGACGATGTGGAAAGTGTGGAAGTGGTGCGCGGCATCCCGTCGGTGGAATATGGAAACCTCACAAGCGGAATGGTGAAAATCAACAAGATACGCCGTTCCACGCCATTCACCGCACGTTTCAAGGCCGACGGCTACAGCAAACTATTGTCGTTGGGAAAAGGACTCAAGCTGAGCCACACCGCACTCCTCAACATTGACGCAGGCATGCTCGACGCAAAGCCCGACCCGACAAACAACCTGCAGAAATACCGACGCGGCAACGGCTCGCTGCGACTTACGCTCAACACCGACGCACTGCGCTACTCCGCCGCCGTCGACTATACCGGCTCGTTTGACAACAGCAAGTCCGACCCCGACATAAACTACGGACGCATTGACGAATACAAGTCGACATACAACAAAATAGCCATAACCAACAACATCTCATGGCGTCCGACAGCGAAAGGATTGTTTAAAAGCATCGACATCAACACGCTGATAACGCAGCAGTTCGACCGCCTCACACAGCGCCGGCTCGTGGCGCCGCAACGCTACGGCATTGTGCCCACGACCAGCGAGGAAGGCGTGCACGACGCGGCTCTGATATTCTCCGAGTATGAGGCTTCGTTTCTCAGCGACGGAAAGCCTTTCACCGCCTACGCAAAAGCGAAAGCCAACTTTGCGCTGACAACGGGCGCGCTGACCAGCAACCTGCTCGCCGGTGCCGACTGGAACTATGCCAAGAATTTCGGACGCGGTCAGGTCTACGACCTAAGCCGTCCGCTGTCTGTGTCGGGATGGGGTTCGCGTCCACGCAAGTTCAGCGACATCCCTGCCTTGTCGCAGGTGTCGGCGTTCATCGAGTACAACGGCAAGGCAGAACTTGCATCCCACAGGATCGAGCTGCAGGCCGGTCTGCGCACAAACAGCCTTACTGGACTCGACAGCCGGTATGCGATGAAGGGCCACATCTACCTCGACCCGCGCGCCAACCTGAAGTGGTCGCTGCCCGCATGGGAATGGGCTGGACACCACATTGCACTGAGTTTTGCCGGCGGTGTGGGTAAGACGTCGAAAATGCCCACTCTCAACTATCTCTATCCCGACAAGTACTACAACGACATCACCGAACTGGGTTACTACGACCCAAACCATCCGCAGGACTACAGCAGGTTTGTGGTGCGCAGCTACATTCAGGACCCGACAAACTACAACATACGCCCTGCCTCAAACATTAAGAAAGAGCTGCGTATGGACTTTTCGTTTGGCGGCAACACAATCTCTGTCGACTATTTTCGCGAGAATATGTCGTCGGGATTCAGGTATATGGCTGTATACGGAGTCTACGACTACAACGATTATGACGAGACTGCCATCGACAGCCGTTCGCTGACAGGGAAACCGTCGCTCGAAGGACTGCCATACACCCCCAAGCGCAAACTTGACGGATACACACGCGCCGACAACGGCACGAGGATAGACAAAGAGGGAATTGAGTTCCAATTCACGTCGGCACGCATCCGCCCGCTGCGCACACGCGTAAACATCAACGGTGCGTGGTTCAAGACGCGCTACAGCAACAGTCTGCCGATGTTTGTGTCGGTTGCCGACGTGGTCGACGGTTCAGCCGTCAGCGACCGATACGTTGGACTGTACGACTGGAACGACGGCGACTGGAACGAGACGCTGTCGACCAACCTGATGTTTGACACTCAAATTCCTGAATGGGGACTGATTTTCGCCACATCAGTGCAATGTTCTTGGTTTGTCAAGACACAGGACATGCCGAAAAACGGACGCCCTACAGCATATCTCGACGCCGCCGACGGCGCTCTGCACAAATACACCGATGCCTCGGCGACCGACCCCGTGCTGAGCCGACTCATAAAGACATACAACGACGATGCTTTCCGACAGTTCACCGTGCCGTTTGCCATGAGCGTCAACCTGAAAGCGACAAAAACCATAGGCAAATTCCTGCGTCTGTCAATGTTTGCAAACAAAATAATCGACTACACCCCCGACTACTACTCCAACGGCTATAAAATCCGCCGCAACGTGAGTCCGTATTTCGGAGTGGAGGCCAACTTAACTTTTTAGCACTATGCGACGATTTCTCTACATATTAATCTCAATAACGGCTGCGCTGCTGCAGGCCTGCGCCGACGATGCCAGTGTGCCGCGCGTCAATGCTACGGTGGAAATAGTGCCGCAGACCGACGTTGCCGGCCTGACAATCGACAACGAGCAACTCTCGTTCCGCAACCTGACCACCGGCGAGACAACAACATTCAACACCACAGGAGCAATCTCGCTGCCGGTGGGCTTCTATGAATGCTCATATCAAGCCGATGTGACCTACACCAACGGCTCTGGTGACGATGCCGCCACCGTAAAGGGCAGACTGTCGGGCAATGCCGAGGCGGTGCGCGCCACTGCCGACGGCATCAGGCTGTCGCTTCCAGTGTATCTTGTCGCCGACAACGATGATTTCATCTTCGAGGAAATCTTCTTCACAGGCACTCGGCGCACATCCGGCTCAAGCTACATCGGAGACACTTATTTCAAAATCTACAACAACACCAGCCATGTGCTGTATGCCGACGGACTGGCGTTTGTGGAATCGAAGTTCCGCTCCACACAGTCGTACAAGTTCTCGCCCGACCTCAAGAATCAGGCGATGACGGTGCACGCCGTCTATGTGATTCCGGGCAGCGGCACCGACCATCCCGTGCTGCCAGGGCAGTCGCTCACCATCTGCGACACAACTATCGACCATCGCGTGTCGAACGAAAACTCATTCAACCTGTCAGACGCCGACTTCGAATGGTATGACGAATCAACCGTGCCGAGCCAAACAGACATCGACAATCCCGAGGTGCCAAACATGGACAAATGGTATTGCGACACGAAGAGCATTTTCATTCTCCACAACCAGGGATTCACGTCGTTTGCTCTTGCACGCATCCCTGTCAGCAAACAGGAGTTTCTGACCGACTATTACTACACCTACAATTATACGCTGTACCTCCCGTCGGGCACTTTCCCTATGAGCGGCGACGGATTCAAGATTCCGAATCAATGGATTGTTGACGGCGTGAACTGCAGCGTGGAGTCAGACCGCAAATGGAACGTGCTGCCGGCGGCAATCGACGCCGGTTGGACTTGGTGCGGACGGATGAGCTCCGACAGCGACCGATTCTTCAAAAGCGTGCGCCGGAAAATGCTGTATCTGACAGACGACGGGCGCAGAGTGCTGAAAGACTCCAACAATTCTTCGCTCGACTTCAACCCCGCCTGCACGCCTTCAATAATCGAGGTGCAGCAGTCGGCAGTAAATGCCAGCGGTGAGAAGGCTTCGACAATAACCTACGACGGTGTGCAGATAATAAAATGACATTGCGAATGAAACGACTTATATACATATCAATCATTCTGGCTTCGGCATCAGTCGCGGCGCAACAAAAAACCGACGTGCTGACGCGACGCCTCTGCCATTCAAGTCTTGAAACCAACGTGGCGACTTGGCGTTACGGCAATCCGGCGCTGATGAAAGACCGGTTTGCTTCTTCTCTAACTACGATTGATGCTTTTTGGAGATACGACAGTCAGCAGGAGGCGAGACTAATTGAGGAGGGCGACGGATCGAACCGCGCGGGAATAGAGGCGAAAGCTTATGTGAAGAAAGGAAGCAACGACATCTGGGGCGAGGCTGGATACGATTTCGGTCAGCGGCGCAACGTGATGTTGAACGAGTCGTCTGACTATCAGACGGTATATCCTTATGTCACTGCCGACCTTGTCGGCGGCGACCTCCACGAGGAGAACTACCGATTCAGCGGTGGCTTTGCGCACACATTGAAAGGCGGCGTGACGCTCGGTGCCTTTGCCGGCTACAACGCTCTTCTTGCCTACCGCACCGTCGACCCTCGTCCACGAAACCTGACAAGCGACCTCGATTTCGCCGCCGGAATGCGGTGGCGGTGGCTCGGAGTGGCGCTGAAAGCGGGAAAATACAAACAGACAAACGTAGTGAAATTCTACAACGAGACGTTTCAGCCTACGGTTTACCATGCCACTGGCCTCGGAACCGACTATTTCCGTTTCCGCGGCTCGAACACCAACACATACTACAACGGCAGAAATTTCGGCATCCAAGCCGACGCGGCTTCGGCTTTAGGAAAAATCACCGATGCTGGCATACACGTGGCTTATGATTATTTCGGGTTCGACAAAATCATATCGTCGCTCAACGAACTCCCGATGGCGTCGGTCGCCGAGCACCGCTTCAATGCCGCCGCCCACATCCTGACACGTTTTGCCGCGACAAATACGTTTGCTGTGGAGGCTGAAATCACCCGCACACAACGCGACGGAAATGAGAATATCTTTGGCGAGGCAGAAAACAACATATATCCGGAAATCGCATCGCTAACGATGTTCCGCAGGTCGACCACCGAGGGCTCGTTGTGCCTTGCCTACGAGCATACTCTCGACAATGTGCGCATACAAGCACGTGCCACTGGAGGATATGCCTCCGACAGATGGCGGTATACCGAGCCGGAACGTCTGATGGAAGGCAATGCCGCCATCGCCGGCGCCGATGCAGCGGTGGCTTGGCACGCCAATCGGTGTGTGCTGTCGGCCAAAGCCGGAGCATCCACACGCATCCGCACGTCTTCAAAACTGACAATGCCGGAAACCGAAACGTCGGCGCTCAACACATCTGCCGAACGGCAATACCTGCTGATGGCAAACAACGACTGCACATACCACGCCGCCGCACAAGCCGACTTCGCAGCAAACCATCGCTTCGGCATCTTCTGCCGCCTGACATGGTCCGGATTCCGATATGCCGGCTCGGTCAACGCCTCAAATTACGCGGCGACCATTGGACTCGTTTTCTAACATTAAAAAATTATTTATATGAACAAAAACTTACTTTTTTCAATGATTCTCGCAGCCTCGGCTATGCCTGCAGGCGCACAGGGAGTTGCTGCAACTGCAAACTGGGTGACTCCAATCAACGCAAACAACGGAATCAGCACGCCTGAAACCGTGGCGGCAAGTGACAACAACACTTTCCTCGTGTCGAAATTCGTGTCGAAAGGCAACGACAACTCGCTGAATTTCGTCAACTTCGGCAGCCAGGAGAAGGTGGCGTTCGGCGCGCCCAACAAAGCTACTTCGGGCAACGACAACCTACTTCTCACCAAAGTGAACGCCGACGGAACAGCCGCTTGGCACGTTTATTCAAAACAGGGTCGCGTGGCAAACGCTTCTGCCGCCACCACTTCTGACGGCGGAGTGGTCGTGGCTGCCGTGACAAGTTTCACTGCATTCAACGCAAAAGAAGCCACCGACATTCCTGCCAACTCAATTCTTGACATCGTTGACGCCGACAACCACACAACGACCATAGAAAAGGCTTTTGCCGGAAGCGCGGTCTTCGACATTGTCGTGCTTAAAATTTCTGCCGACGGCCACCTCGACTGGTTCAAGCATTTCGCTGCCGACGACGCAAGCTCTTTGACTGCGAAAATCGCTGTCGACAACACCGACAACATCTACATCGGCGGACAGCACGCAAAAACGCTCTCTTTTGGAGAAAACGCCGTGGCTGCACGCTCTGCCAAGTCGCTATATCTCGTGAAACTTGACAATGCCGGAAACTTCGTGAAGAGTTTCGACATCTCCGGCACCGACGCTGAGGACTATATCGACGCTGTGACTTTTGCCGACGGTAAAATCTTTGTTGCCGGACGCGTGAAAGCGAAAGCGGAAGGCAACACTATCGCTTTTGCCGACATCACGCTTGCCCCGACCACATTCGACGATGTGTTTGCCGCCGCGTTCTCAACCGACCTTGTCCCTGTCTGGGCAAGCATCGCAAACTCTGTAGCCGCTTCCGACGGCAAGCACACTTCGCAAGTAAAAGGTATCGACGTGAGCGAGGGTTTTGTATTGGTTTCCGGACTTGTGAAAGGCGGATACAAGGCTGCCGGTGCGACAGATGCTGTCACAATGTCGTCGGGTACAAAGCTTGAGGGTGTGGTGATTGGCTTCAGCATTGCCGACGGTGCGCTGTCAAAAGGTGTGTGCGTAAGCGAGGGCATCTCTGGCCTCTACAGCGCAACCATCAAAGGCAACAAAATCTATGCTTTCGGATACAACATCGCCAACGCCGACGAGCAGGGCTCTTCGTTGTTTGAATTCGACGGTGAGAATGCCAACGAAAACGTAATCGCAACAACCAACGAGCCTGCAAGCGCGGGATATCCGACCACTTTCTACGCCAAGTTTGTCAACAGCTCTCTACTCGCCGGTGTACGCGCCAAAGGAAAGGGCATCAACGTGCTCGGAAACGTGTATGACTACACAAACCAGAAGGATTTCACCGCAACGGTGATGTCAATCAACCTCAAAGACGTTTTTGGTGGCATTTCTACAACCAAAACTGCCGACGATGCACGCATTTGGGCTGTCAGCGGAGCCGTAAAGATAAGCGTTGCATCTCCAACCTCTGTTGCCGTCTACAACGTTGCCGGACAAATCGTGGCGAAACGAATTGTGACTGATGAAACGACTATCGCACTCCCTGCCGGTTTTTATATCGTTAATGGGAAAAAAGTTGTTGTGAAATGATAATATACTAAAATGTTTAACATTTAGCCTATATCATCGTTTTTTAGCACAGACTTTATTTTCACACCATTATCAGTTATGAATCAGTGAACTAAGACATCTATACAGATGTGTATATTTGTAAATTAAATCTAAAAGCACTTTTTTTACAACTGAATACTAAATAAAAGTATTATCTTTGTCCCAGAAAATACATCGAAAATATATTTGTTTGGGAAGCTATGGAAGCATAGCTTATACACAGCCGGGTCTCTGGGAAGAAATCCGGCTGTGTTATTTTTTAGGCATCCATGGCGACCGGACACAAAAAAATGGCCGTTGTTTCACAACAGAGGCCATCTATAAATCTACAATCTATAAAAACATATATATTTCGAAAAAAGCGGTTTTTCTTCAGGTAATAAATTCTTATTTCCACGGCACCTGATCCAAAGAATCAAGATTGGGAGAACTGAAAAGTCGCCTTGACTTTTCCTTTCACACCTCAAATATAACACTTGATTTTGATACGTGCAAGACTTTTTAAATAAAAAGATGTAAACTTTTTATTTCATTTTCTATAATAGTGTTTAAAAACATATTTTTCTCCATTTTTTATTGTATTTTTGAGTAATGAAGAAAATTGGCATACTTTCCGACACCCACGGATATTGGGACGACCGCTACGCTACGCATTTCGCAGGATGCGACGAAATTTGGCATGCCGGCGACATAGGAACCGACGAGGTGCTCGAGCGTCTGAACGCCATCGCTCCGGTGAGGGCTGTGGCTGGAAACATCGACGGGCAACCGATGCGACGCACTCTCGGCACTTGGCGCGACTGGGAAACCGACGGAGTGCGCGTGGCGATGACCCACATCGGCGGATATCCCGGAAAATACGCGCCTGGGGTGAAATTCAAACTCGAGGTGAAGCGTCCGCAAATCTTCGTTGACGGACACAGCCATATTCTGAAAGTGATCTACGACCGCCAACTCGGGCTGCTGCACATCAACCCGGGAGCGGCGGGAGTCTACGGCTGGCAGGCGGTGCGCACACTGATTCGCCTGTATGTGGACTGCGGAACGATAAAGGATCTCGAAGTGATTGAACTTGCCAAACCGACAAAATTAAAATAGACTGTTATGAAAAAATTTGTAATCATTGCCGCCATAGCATTGGCGGGCGCGGGAATAATCGCCGCGCAACAGAAATGCGGAAAACAGAAATCTTGCTGCAAGCAGAAAACAGAATTGTGCTGCCAACGCTCACAAAAAACTTGCTGCAAAGCGAGAGAGCTGACCGACACTGCCTGCAAAAAAACATGTGTGCGGGCCGACACCGCCTGCCGCAAGACGCGCATGCAGGCCGACACTACATGCCGCAACGTGAGAAAGCACTGCTGCAAACAGAAGAAATAACAACCTGATGGCAGAGAGGATTACCATACTCGGCACGGGAAGCGCCTTCGTGACGCGATGCTACAACACGTGCTTCATCATCGACTGCGGTGTGTCGCGGCTGATGGTCGACGCCGGTGGAGGCAACGGCATCCTGACACAACTTGAAAAGGCGGGCGTGGCGATTGCCGACGTCGGCCACCTGTTTCTGACTCATGCGCACACCGACCACGTCATTGGTGCCGTATGGGTGGCACGCGCTGTGGTCAACGCGGTAAAGAAACAGGCTTACGACGGCGCGCTGCACATCTACGGGCACAAACGCGTAATCAACGTGCTGACGGAGATATGCCGGCTGACGTTCTCCAAAAAAGACTTCGACATATTTCAGAAACGCATCGTTATCGACGTGCTGACCGATGGTTGCCAGCGGAAGATTGCCGGTATGGACATAACGTTTTTCAGCCTCCACTCCACTAAAGAGGAGCAATACGGATTCCGTGCGGTGACGCCAGAAGGAAAAACCGTGGTGTGTCTCGGTGACGAGCCGCTGAACGATGCAAACCGCGACGTGGCACAAAACGCCGACTGGCTGCTTATAGAGGCGTTCTGCCTGCACAGCGAGGCGGAAAGGTATAAACCCTACGAAAAGCACCACAGCACGGCGCTCGACGCCGGAAAAACCGCCGCGACGCTGCATGCGCGCAACCTGATCATATACCACACTGAAGACGACTCGCTGCCGTCGAGACAAAAGGCTTACGCTGCCGAGGCTGCGCTGAATTTCAGCGGACACATCGTCGTGCCCGACGACCTCGACTCTGTCACGCTTTAGCCTCAGTCAACAAAAAATCAGCGCCGCGGAGATTGTCCGCGGCGCTGATTTTTATATGTAGCCTTGACAACGCTATGCGTCGATATTGGCGTAAGTGGCATTTTTTTCAATAAACTCACGGCGCGGAGCCACATCCTCGCCCATAAGCATCGAGAATATACGGTCGCAGGCAGCGGCATCGCTGATGTTTACCTGCTTGAGCCAACGGTTTTCAGGATCCATTGTCGTTTCCCAAAGCTGCTCTGCCATCATCTCACCAAGACCTTTGTAACGCTGCACATTCACCGATTTCTCATCGCCGCGGCCAAACTCCTGAATGAAGCTGCGCAGCTGGTCATCGGTCCAGCAATAACGCTCGGTCTTGCCCTTTGTGCACTTATACAACGGCGGTGTGGCAAGATAGAGATAACCGTTTTCGATAATCGGACGCATACGGCGGAAGAACAGCGTCATCAACAACGTGGCAATGTGCGCGCCGTCGACATCGGCATCGGTCATGATGATAATCTTATGATAGCGCAACTTGCTGATGTTTGGTGCCTTCGGGTCTTCTTCTGTTCCGATGGTCACGCCAAGCGCACGGAAAATGTTGGTGATTTCCTGATTGTCGAAAATCTTGTGCTCCATCGCCTTTTCAACGTTAAGAATCTTACCGCGCAGCGGAAGGATGGCTTGATGCACACGGTCACGGCCCATCTTTGCCGAACCGCCTGCAGAGTCTCCCTCGACGATAAACAATTCGCAATCCTCTGCCGTGTTCGACTCACAGTCGGCCAACTTGCCAGGCAATCCGCCACCGCCAAGAGGCGACTTGCGCTGAATGCTCACACGGGCCTTGTAGGCTGCCTGACGCGCACGGGCTGCGAGCGCCACCTTCTCAACGATGGTGCGGGCTTGCTTCGGATGCTCCTCAAGATATATGCCCAACGCTTCGCTGACTGCCGTCTGAACGGCTCCGATAACCTCGTTGTTGCCGAGTTTTGTCTTTGTCTGACCCTCGAACTGCGGCTCCAGCACTTTTACCGAAATAACCGCTGTCAACCCCTCTCGGAAGTCGGCAGGATCGACTGTCACCTTCTCCTTCTCAAGAATCTTGGAGTCGTCGGCATATTTCTTCAACGTCGACGTCAATCCGCGGCGGAAACCCGTAAGGTGCGTACCGCCCTCGATGGTGTCGATATTGTTGACAAACGAATAGATGTTTTCGTTGAACGCCGTGTTGTAGGTGAACGCCACCTCCACCGGGATGCCCTGGCGCTCGGTGTTAATATAAATGATGTCGTCGATAAGATGCTCCTTCGACTGGTCGATATAGCGGACAAACTCCTTCAAACCCTCCGTTGAGTAGAACACCTCGCTCTTTGGATTGCCGTTCTCGTCTTTCTCGCGCATATCTGTAAGCGTCAGATGAATGCCTTGGTTAAGGAACGCAAGGTCGCGCAGACGATTGGCGAGGGTGTCGTAATTATATACTGTCGTTTCCTGGAATATGCTTGGGTCTGGCTTGAAAAGCACCTTCGTTCCCGTCTCTTCCGTGTCGCCAACTATCGCAACCGGTGCCTTCGGATGTCCGTAAGCGTATTCCTGCATATAGACATGCCCGTTGCGGCGCACTTCGGCACGCAGATATGACGACAACGCGTTGACACACGAAACGCCGACTCCGTGCAGACCGCCGGAAACCTTATACGAGCCTTTATCAAACTTACCTCCGGCATGAAGCACCGTCAGAACAACCTCGAGTGCCGACTTGTGCAGCTTCTCATGCTTGTCGACTGGGATACCACGACCGTTGTCGACAACCGTAATAGAGTTGTCCTCGCCAATGACCACCTCTATATGAGTGGCATACCCAGCAAGAGCCTCGTCAATGGAGTTGTCAACAACCTCATAAACCAAATGATGCAGTCCTTTTGGTCCCGTATCGCCAATATACATGGCCGGACGTTTGCGCACAGCCTCCAAGCCCTCAAGCACTTGGATATTGCTGGCACTATAGTTTTCTTTGTTTTCAGTCATTCTCTTTTCAATTAGCCTTTAAACGTACAAATATACGAATTTTCCCGCAATAAAGACGCATTTTCTACCGCCTGTTTTTACCCAAAAATATCAACACACGGACAGATTCATGACTCAACGGCAAAACTCGCCGTTTCGTAGATTAAACTTACAAATTCGGCATCCTTTATTTGCAAATTCTAATTTATTCCCTAATTTTGTGACTGTAAACATCAATGTTTACAGCGTTTCTATTTGTTTGTCCTTTAGTTTGAAATGACATGGAAGCACCAATGAATAATTTGTACATTGGGCTGCTGCGATTAGAGAATCGGGCAGCTTTTTTTGTTCAGGCAAAGGCTTCGCAAGTGACGCCGATGGAAACCGCCGAAGAGCGGTTGTAGAGGCACCAGAGAGGCGCATTTCGTCGCGGAGCGACGACACCCTCACGTAACCCGGTACGCGAAGCGAAGCGGCAGCGTGCCGGGACTCAGCGCATCTCCCTCTCAACTGCGTGCCGGAGGTACGCCACTTCCCCATAAACAACGCACTTTGCCATTTGAAAAACCGCCGAAGAGCGGTTGTAGATGTCGACTCATGGCCAGTTTGCAAATCCATTGACTCCCTCACAACCGCAATCACCTTGCAAATTATTTATACAACCGCTCTTCGGCGGTAGATTCTTTCTCCTTCAACTGACCCCAGGTAGGCAAGCCAACCTGGGGCTACGATTATACGACCGTCCTTCGGCGGTTGCATTCGTCATCGGATTGCGCACCACCATGCGAAAAACCGCCGAAGAGCGGTTTCATACGTTAGCACGGGGTTGGATTGCCTACCCCGTGACGCCAACACACGCACATCTACCGCCGAAGAGCGGTTGTAGATGTCGACTCATGGCCAGTTTGCAAATCCAATAACTCCCTCACAATCGCAATCACCTTGCAAATTATTTATACAACCGTCCTTCGGCGGTTGTAGAGACATCCACCGAGGCGCATTTCGTCGCGGAGCTTTTTTGGCTGCAAACTGACCGTTGACGGCGGTCGATTCCGGATGGCTACAAAACAAAAAAAACGAGACAACACTTTGCGTATTGTCTCGCCCTATAATAGTATCTGAAAATACTCGATTATTCTGCAGCCTTTTCTTCTGTAGCAGGAGCTTCAGTTGCAGGTGCCTCAGCAGCAGGAGCCTCAGCGGCAGCCTTGCGAGAGCGGCGTGTACGGGTAGTTTTCTTCTTGCCTGCTGTTTTAAGCATGTTCTCATTGTAGTCAACGAGTTCGATAAAGCAAGTCTTAGCGTTGTCTCCAAGGCGGTTGCCAGTCTTGATGATACGAGTGTAGCCTCCTGGACGGTCTGCAATTTTCTTAGCGATTTCCTGGAACAGCTCAGTCACTGCATTCTTGTTCTGCAAGTAGCTGAACACAACACGGCGAGAGTTCGTAGTGTCGTCCTTAGCGCGGTTGATGATAGGCTCTGCATAGATGCGCAAAGCCTTAGCCTTGGCCAAAGTGGTGAAAATGCGCTTGTGCATGATCAGCGAAATGGTCATATTCGCCAATGTTGCGTCCAAGTGCGCTTTCTTACGGCTTAAGTGGTTGATTTTCTTATTATGTCTCATTGTAATTATTCTTTATCTAATTTATACTTTGAAATATCCATTCCAAACGAAAGGTTCAAGCTTGCCAACAGTTCGTCAAGTTCCGTAAGCGACTTCTTACCGAAGTTGCGGAATTTCAACAAATCTGTCTTGTTGAACTGAACGAGTTCGCCGAGAGTCTCCACCTCCGCGCTCTTCAAGCAGTTGAGCGCACGGACAGAAAGATCCATATCGGTAAGTTTGGACTTCAAGAGCTGGCGCATGTGGAGCACCTCCTCGTCGAATTCCTCATTGCCGTCAGTCTCTGTTGTCTCCAACGCGATTTTCTCGTCAGAGAACAGCATAAAGTGATGGATCAGAATCTTGGCTGCCTCTTTCAATGCCTCCTTCGGATGGATAGATCCGTCAGTAGAAATCTCAAGAACCAATTTCTCGTAGTCAGTCTTTTGCTCTACACGATAGTTCTCTACCGCATACTTCACATTGACAATCGGAGTATAGATAGAGTCGATGGCTATCACGTCGACAGCGTCTGTCGGTTGGACATTCTCGTCGGCTGGTACATAGCCGCGACCCTTATTGATTGTAAAGTCCATCGTGAACGAAGCCACAGTTGGATCTAAATGGCAAATCACCAAGTCAGGGTTCAACACCTCAAACCCGCTCAGCTCCTTGCCCAAATCACCGGCTGTCAAGACTTCTTTGCCCGATACGTTGATTTTGCCCGCGGTCGGCTCATCTGTCTCCACGAGGTGTTTGAAGCGAACTTTCTTGAGGTTCAAGATGATGTTGGTAACATCCTCTATAACACCAGGAATAGTTGCAAACTCGTGTTTCACTCCGTCTATACGGATAGACGAGATAGCATAACCCTCGAGCGAAGAAAGCAATATTCTTCGCAAGGCATTGCCGACGGTTACTCCGTAACCCGGCTCCAACGGACGGAACTCAAACTTTCCGAAACGGTTGTCTGCCTCGAGCATTAATACTTTATCAGGTTTCTGAAATGCTAAAATAGCCATGGATATTTACAATTTTACTGTTTAGAATACAACTCGACGATAGCCTGTTCTCTAATGTTCTCCGGAATGTCTTCACGCTGTGGCAAGTGAAGCAATTTGCCTCCCTTGATGCTCTCATCCCACTCAAGCCATGGGTATTTGCTGTGGTTGAAGCCTGCCAACGCGTCAGCGATGTTCTCCAATGACTTTGATTTCTCACGCACTGCAACAACGTCGCCTGCCTTTACGCTGTAAGAAGGGATATTGAGCACTGAGCCGTTCACTGTGATGTGACGGTGAGAAACCAACTGGCGCGCTGCCGCACGTGTCGGAGCGATGCCCAAACGGTAAACTACATTGTCGAGGCGTGCCTCGAGCAACTGCAGCAATACCTCACCCGTAATACCCTTGGTACGCTCTGCTTTGGCGAACAAGTTACGGAATTGTTTTTCCAAAACACCGTAAGTATATTTGGCTTTCTGTTTTTCGAGCAACTGCTTGCCATACTCTGAAGTTTTTCTTCTCTTGTTGGCACCGTGCTGACCAGGAGCATAGTTCTTCTTTGAGAGAACTTTGTCCTCACCGAAAATGGGTTCGCCGAATTTTCTTGCAATTTTACTTTTTGGTCCGGTATATCTTGCCATTTTTTATTCTTTTAAAAATTAAAGTTTTTATCGAATCCGCTTAGTGCAGCCGCGATTGCAGAGAGGTGGTTGTTGGTGCAATCTATTTCACATCGGCTGGATCCTTAGTTTTGTTTATTCAGAGATTATACTCTTCTTCTTTTTGGAGGACGGCATCCATTGTGTGGAAGCGGTGTAACATCGATGATCTCTGTCACCTCGATTCCTGCTCCGTGTACCGTACGGATAGCCGACTCACGTCCGTTACCCGGTCCCTTCACGTAGGCCTTAACCTTGCGCAATCCAAGATCGTAAGCAACCTTAGCGCAATCCTGTGCTGCCATCTGGGCTGCATACGGTGTGTTCTTTTTCGATCCTCTGAATCCCATCTTGCCGGCGCTCGACCATGAGATTACTTGTCCCTCACTGTTTGCTAAGCACACAATGATGTTGTTGAAAGATGAGTGTACATGCAACTGACCGACTCCGTCGATCTTAACATTTCTCTTCTTTGCTGCGACTGTTTTTTTTGCCATACTTTAATTTTATTTAGTAGCTTTTTTCTTGTTAGCGACTGTCTTCTTGCGTCCCTTGCGTGTGCGGGCATTGTTCTTTGTGCTCTGTCCACGCACTGGAAGACCGTTACGGTGACGGATGCCACGATAGCAACCGATATCCATCAAACGCTTGATGTTCAACTGAATCTCACTGCGGAGATCACCTTCTACTTTGTAGCCTGCTCCGATAGCCTCACGCACGGCTGCTGCCTGAGCGTCGGTCCAATCCTGCACCTTGATATCCTTGTCAACGCCAGCTGCTGCCAGAATCTTGTTGGCTGAGCTGCGGCCGATGCCGAAGATATATGTAAGGGCTATTTCTCCTCTCTTATTTTGGGGCAAGTCTACACCTACAATACGTACTGCCATATACTATTATATTTTTTTTGCAAAAATAATAAAATTATCCTTGACGTTGTTTTAATTTTGGATTTTTCTTGTTGATTACGTACACGCGACCTTTTCTTCTGACAATTTTGCTGTCAGCCGTGCGCTTCTTTACTGATGCTCTAACTTTCATTGTATTTCTTTTTTTATTTGTATCTAAAAGCAATTCTTCCCTTCGAAAGGTCATAGGGCGACATCTCTACCCTGACTTTGTCTCCCGGAAGGATCTTGATGTAATGCATACGCATTTTTCCGGAGATGTGGGCGGTTATCTGATGTCCGTTCTCAAGTTCTACCTTGAACATTGCGTTGGACAACGCCTCCACGATAACTCCGTCTTGCTCTATTGCTGCTTGTTTTGACATATTTCTTATTTTCCTTGGTTTATCCGTTGTTGTTACTGCTGATTCTCACCCTCAATAAATTCAAATGAAGAAAGGATTTCGGCCTTGCCTCCTCTGATTGCCACCGTATGCTCGAAATGAGCCGACGGCTTGCGGTCCTTGGTGCGGCAAGTCCAGCCGTCACGTTCTATCACAATGTTGCGGCTGCCCATATTGATCATTGGCTCGATGGCTATGCACATCCCTTCCTTGATCAACGGTCCGACGCCGCGGCGGCCATAGTTGGGCACTGCCGGCTCCTCATGGAGCTTGCGCCCGATTCCATGCCCGGTCATCTCGCGCACCACCGAGAAGCCGCGCTTCTCACAGTGCTCCTGCACGGCATTGCCGATATGCCCGATGCGGTTGCCTTCCACCGCCTGAGCGATGCCGAGGTAAAGAGCTTCCTTCGTAGTCGTCAGCAGCTCCCGCACACGCGGTTCCACCTCGCCGACTGCAAATGTATATGCCGAGTCGCCATTGTAGCCGTCAACGACGGCTCCGCAGTCAATCGACACTATGTCGCCCTCCCGCAACGTGGCGCTCGACGGAATCCCATGCACAACCGTCTCGTTGACCGAAACACAAAGTGTGTTGGGATAGCCCGCATACCCGAGAAATCCCGGAACGCCTCCATTGTCTCTAATGAACTCTTCCGCTATCTTGTCAAGTTTCAGCGTGGTAATCCCCGGAGCAATCCACTTCGACAATTCGCCGAGCGTCTTCCCCACGAGAAGATTACTCACACGCATCAACTCTATTTCTTCATCTGTCTTCAGATAAATCATCCTGGACCCAAATTAATAACCCGAACCTGTGGTACGGCCTTTTAATTTTCCGGATTTCATCAGTCCGTCATAATGGTGCATCAACAGATGACTTTCAATCTGCTGAAGCGTGTCGAGAACGACACCCACCATAATCAGCAACGATGTTCCTCCAAAGAACTGTGCAAAACTGTGTGTCACGCCGCAGATTCTTGCGAACGCCGGCATGATCGCAACAATACCCAAGAAGATTGATCCCGGAAGGGTGATTCTCGACATGATAGAGTCGAGATAGTCGGCCGTTTTCTTGCCCGGCTTCACTCCCGGAATAAATCCGTTGTTGCGCTTCATATCCTCCGACATCTGTGTCGGACGCACGGTGATGGCCGTGTAGAAATATGTAAACGCCACAATCATCAAGAAGTAAATGAAATTATACCAGAAACCCTCCATGTTGGTCAATGCCTTGACAATCGAGCTTGCCTCGCCACGCGAGCCGAAGCCTGCCAATGTCAACGGGATAAACATGATTGCCTGTGCGAAAATGATAGGCATCACACCCGCTGCGTTAACCTTCAATGGGATATACTGGCGCGCACCGCCATACTGCTTGTTGCCGACAATTCTCTTCGCATACTGCACTGGCACCTTGCGTGTGCCCTGCACCAAAAGGACTGCGCCGAGAATCACTGCAAACAAAAGCACGATTTCGATTACAAGCATCACCAAGCCGCCCTGTGCCGACGAGATGCGGCCCATGAACTCCTCGATGAATGCCCCCGGCAGACGCGCGATGATACCGATAAGGATGATAAACGATATACCGTTGCCAACACCCTTGTCTGTGATGCGCTCGCCGAGCCACATGATAAACATACTGCCGGCCGCCAGAATCACAGTCATATAGGTCTTGTCAAGCCATGTCAAGGCCATCGTGCCGTGAGCTGCGGAGTTAACCTGATATTCAAGGTTGAACAGATAAGCAGGAGCCTGAAGAAGGAGAATCAGCACCGTAAGATAACGGGTGTACTGATTGATCTTCATGTGTCCGCTCTCGCCCTCACGCTGCAACTTCTGGAACTGAGGAAGAACCATGCCCAACAGTTGTATCACGATCGACGCCGTGATATAAGGCATAATACCCAAAGCGAATATCGATGCCTGGCTGAACGCGCCGCCCGAGAACATGTCGAGCAGCTGCATCAAGCCACCGCTGGTGAAACTCTTCATCGCAGCCAGCTGATTCGGATCGATACCCGGAAGGACTACATAGCAGCCCACCCGGTATACCAATATCAATAGAAAAGTCACGACAAGACGCTTGCGCAAATCTTCTATCTTCCAAATATTTTTTATGGTATCAACTAATCTCATCTTTTACAATTTTTCGATAGAGCCACCAGCGGCTACAATCAACTCTTCCGCCTTCTTCGAGAATGCGTGAGCCACAACTTCCAATTTCACTGTCAACGCTCCGTTGCCCAGGATTTTCACCTTCTGCTTGCCATTGATGAATCCTGCTGCCACCAAATCGTCAACCGTTACTTTCGTAAGATTCTTGGCTGCCGCCAACTTCTCAAGCACGTCTACGTTGATTGCCTTGTACTCTACACGGTTAATATTCTTGAATCCGAATTTAGGCACACGGCGCTGCAACGGCATCTGACCGCCCTCGAAACCAATTTTGCGAGAGTAGCCCGAACGCTGCTTGGCACCCTTGTGTCCACGTGTAGAAGTACCTCCCATTCCTGAACCCGGTCCACGGCCGATTCTTCTGCGTGAAGATGTCGAGCCTACAGCCGGTTGCAAATTACTTAAATCCATAGTCTTTTATTGTGTTTAAGCGTTCGTTACTTCTACAAGGTGACGAACTCGTTTAACCATACCCAAGATTTGAGGAGTCGCTTCCTTCTCAACCTCTTGATTCATTTTTCTCAATCCAAGTGCGTCGAGTGTTCTCTTTTGCACAGCAGGGCAGTTGATTCTGCTCTTTGTTTGCTTAATCTTAATAGTTGCCATGAACATTCATTTTTTAACCATTAAACACTACATCCAACGACACTCCACGGTTTTGAGCCACTGTCATCGGGCTGCGCATCTCGTCGAGTGCGCCGAAAGTTGCCTTAACCAAGTTGTGTGGGTTAGAGCTGCCCTTTGACTTGCAAAGCACGTCTGTGATGCCTACACTCTCCAATACGGCACGCATTGCACCACCGGCCTTCACACCGGTACCCTGAGATGCCGGCTTAAGGATTACGCGCGAGCCTCCGAATTTGGCTGCCTGCTCGTGTGGAATTGTGCCTTTGTGAACCGGTACGCGGATAAGGTTCTTCTTTGCTGCCTCCACGCCTTTGGCGATGGCGGCTGTCACCTCGTTCGCCTTACCAAGACCCCAGCCTACAATGCCGTTCTCGTTGCCGACAACTACAATTGCAGAGAAGCTGAATGCACGTCCACCCTTTGTCACCTTAGTGACACGGTTGATGGCAACCAGACGGTCCTTCAATTCGATATCGTTCGTTGATTTTACTCTGTTGTTTCTCTTTGCCATGTTCTTTAAAATTTAAGTCCTCCGTTGCGTGCAGCGTCAGCCAATGATTTAACTCTACCATGGAACAAATAACCGTTGCGGTCGAATACAACCTCAGTGATGCCGGCTGCCAATGCCTTCTCAGCGATTGCCTGGCCTACCTTTGCTGCCACCTCGGTCTTAGTTCCTTCCTCGATTCCCTTCGACGATGCGCTGGCAAGTGTCTTGCCTTCGCTGTCGTCTACAAGCTGTACATAAATCTGCTTGTTGCTTCTGAACACTGTCATACGAGGACGCTCGGCTGTGCCCGAAACTTTGCCACGGATGCGTGTCTTGATTTTATTTCTTCTTTCCTGTTTCGTTACCATAATCGTCTTCCTTTATTATTTAGCACTTGCCGATTTACCCGACTTGCGACGGATGATCTCACCAACGAACTTGATACCCTTACCCTTGTAAGGCTCAGGCTTGCGGAGGCTGCGGATCTTGGCGCATACCTGGCCAAGAAGCTGCTTGTCGCACGACTCAAGAGTAATCAACGGATTCTTGTTTCTCTCTGTCTTGGCATCGACCTTGATCTCTGCCGGAAGCTTGAAATAGATGGCGTGTGAGTAGCCAAGCGAAAGCTCAAGCACCTGACCCTGCGCTGCCGCACGGTAACCTACACCTACCAACTCCATTTCTTTCTTGTAGCCTTCCGATACTCCGACAACCATGTTGTGGATCAACGCGCGTACAAGACCGTGGTGTGAACGGTGCTCGATGTCGTCGCTCGGACGGGTAACTACAATATGATTCTCTTCTACCTTTACAGTAAGGTCTGAGTGGAACTCCTGGCGCAACTCGCCCTTAGGACCCTTAACTGTCACTACATTATTCTCTACCTTTGCAGTCACTCCTGCTGGGAGCACTACCGGAGCTTTACCTATTCTTGACATTGCAATTCCTCCTTATTAATAGATATAACATAGAACTTCGCCACCCACTTTCTGCGCCAAGGCTTCCTTGTTGGTCATGATGCCTTTCGACGTAGAGATGATTGCGATTCCAAGTCCGTTCAACACTCTCGGCATATCTTTGTAGCCTGTATACTGACGAAGACCAGGACGGCTGACGCGCTTCAAGCACTTGATGGCGTTTACCTTGTCTACTGGATCATACTTCAAGGCTATCTTGATAGTACCACCGGCTACCTCTCCCTCTACAAACTTGTAGTTCAAGATATAGCCCTTCTCGAAGAGAATCTTTGTGATCTCTTTCTTCAAGTTTGAGGCAGGCACCTCTACAACTCTGTGCTGTGCCTTGATTGCATTCCTCAATCTTGTCAAATAATCTGCTATTGGATCAGTCATATTATTTTGGTTTAAATTGATCCGGAGTTTCCGGACAATATTTAATACTCTTTCTGTTTTTACTCGTTTACCAGCTTGCTTTCTTAACGCCCGGGATCAATCCTGCAGACGCCATCTCACGGAACTGGATTCTCGAAATGCCGAACTGACGGATATAGCCCTTTGGACGTCCTGTCAGGCTGCAACGGTTGTGCATACGGATCGGGTTGGAGTTCTTTGGCAAAGCCTGAAGCTTTTGAGCTGCCTCAAAAGCCTCGGCTGGTTCGCCGGTGTTTACAATCTTCTTCAACGCCGCACGCTTTGCTGCATATTTGGCTACGAGTTTCGCACGCTTAACCTCGCGCGCTTTCATTGATTCTTTTGCCATATCTGTTTTTAGCGTTTAAATGGTAAACCAAATTCTTTCAACAATGCGAAACCTTCCTCATCGGTCTTGGCGGTAGTCACGAATGTGATGTTCATACCTACAAGCTTTGAGATTGTGTCGATGTTGATCTCCGGGAAGATAATCTGCTCTGTGATGCCGAGCGTATAGTTGCCACGGCCGTCGAGCTTGCTCTCGATTCCCTTGAAGTCACGGATACGAGGAAGTGCGATGCGTACAAGACGCTCCAAGAACTCGTACATGCGCTCGCGGCGCAATGTCACGCGGACACCGATAGGCATTTTCTTACGCACCTTGAAGCTCGCGATGTCCTTCTTCGACAAAGTAGGAACAGCCTTCTGGCCTGTAATCGCTGTAAGCTCGTTGATCGCTGTCTCAATCACCTTCTTGTCCTGCGTTGCCGCACCAAGACCCTGGTTGATGACAATCTTAGTAAGGCGAGGCACCTGCATCACTGAAGTGTATTTGAACTCCTTCTCAAGAGCCGGTACAATTCTCTCAGTATAGTCTTTTTTCAGAGTTGTGCTGCTCATTATTTAATCTCCTCTCCTGATTTTTTAGAATAACGTACTGTTTTACCCTCTTCGTTCTTGCGACGGCCCACACGTGTCGGCTTGCCGCTCTTAGGATCCAAAAGATTCAAATTTGAAACGTGGATCGGGGCTTCCATTTTGATGATGCCGCCCTGCGGGTGCTTGGCACTCGGCTTGGCGCTCTTCGATACCATATTCAGACCTTCAACTACGGCTCTGTTCTTCGAAACGAGAACGCGGAGCACACGGCCGGTCTTGCCCTTGTCGTTGCCAGCGTTTACGTAAACGGTATCTCCTTTTTTGATATGTAATTTGCTCATTACTGCTTTTTTTTTCGAGATTAAAGAACTTCAGGAGCCAATGAAACAATCTTCATGTTAGTAGCGCGCAACTCTCTCGCAACTGGGCCAAAGATACGGCTGCCGCGGATTTCACCGGCATTATTCAATAACACACACGCATTGTCGTCGAAGCGGATGTAGCTGCCGTCTGCACGGCGGATTTCCTTCTTCGTTCTTACAACAATAGCCTTTGACACAGTACCTTTCTTCACGTCAGATGACGGGATGACGCTCTTTACAGTTACGACGATTACGTCGCCTACGGTAGCATATCGGCGTCCTGTGCCTCCTAATACGCGGATACACAACGCTTCCTTGGCGCCGCTGTTGTCCGCTACAGTCAATCGTGATTCAGTCTGTATCATTATTATTTAGCTTTTTCAATGATTTCTACTAATCTCCATCTCTTTGTCTTGCTCAGAGGACGAGTCTCTACCAAACGCACTGTATCGCCTACATTGCACTCATTCTTCTCGTCGTGAGCGTGATATTTCTTCGTCTTGTTGACGAACTTGCCGTAGATTGGATGTTTTTCCTTATACTTTACAGCCACGGTGATTGTCTTGTCACCCTTGTTGCTGGAAACAACCCCAACACGTTCTTTTCTTAAATTTCTTTTTTCCATTGCCTTTGGGATTATTTTTCGTTAAGTTCTCTTTTTCGCAACTCTGTCTTCATTCGGGCAATCATGCGACGGTCCTGTGTAATCTTTGCAGGATTGTCCAAAGGAGAGATTGAGTGGTTGACTTTCGTCTGAAGGTATTCCTTCTCTGCTGTTTCCAAACGGGCACGCAAATCCTTAGTGTCCATTTCTTTATATTCTGCCTTCTTCATTTCCTAATTACACGTTTTGAGTTGGGTCATAATCTCGTCTTACTATAAACTTAGTAGTCACAGGCAATTTCTGTGCTGCAAGGCGCAATGCTTCTTTTGCGATTTCGTAGCTTACGCCCTCAACCTCGATGAGGATACGGCCTGGAGTAACTGGCGATACGAATCCCTCAGGATTACCTTTACCTTTACCCATACGCACCTCGGCTGGCTTCTTTGTGATTGGCTTGTCCGGGAAGATGCGGATCCAAATTTGTCCCTGGCGCTGCATGTAGCGGGTAACTGCCACACGGGCGGCCTCAATCTGACGTCCTGTAATCCATTTCGATTCCAGTGACTTTATGCCGAACGAACCAAAAGCAAGCTGGTTGCCGCGATGAGCCAAACCCTTCATGCGGCCTTTTTGCTGTCTTCTGAATTTTGTTTTCTTTGGTTGTAACATTGTTCTGTAATTTCAAGTCGATTAACGATTGTTTTTCTTGTCGCGGAATCCGCCCTTCTTGCCGCGTGGGCCATTGCTGCGGCCGCCCTTGTCTGTGTTGACAAACGAAGGTGCCAGGTCGCGCTTGCCATAGACTTCGCCACGGCAGATCCAAACCTTCACGCCTACGATACCTACCTTCGTCAATGCCTCTACGAGTGCATAGTCGATGTCGGCACGCAATGTGTGAAGCGGCGTACGGCCTTCCTTGAACATCTCCGAACGTGCCATCTCAGCTCCGTTCAAACGTCCGCTCACCTGCACCTTGATGCCCTCTGCGCCTGCACGCATCGTCGATGCGACAGCCATCTTGACAGCGCGGCGGTAAGCTATCTTGCCCTCAATCTGGCGGGCGATGTTGTTCGCCACCAACTGAGCGTCGACTTCCGGACGCTTCACCTCGTAGATGTTGATCTGTACATCCTTGTCGGTGATCTTCTTCAACTCTTCCTTGAGCTTGTCAACTTCCTGACCGCCCTTGCCGATGATAAGTCCCGGACGCGATGTGCAGACAGTGATGGTGATAAGCTTCAAAGTTCTTTCAATTACGATACGCGATACACTTGCTTTAGCCAGGCGAGCATTAAGATACTTGCGGAGCTTAGAGTCCTCAAGCAAAGAATCACCGTATTTTCTTCCACCATACCAGTTAGAATCCCAACCTCTGATGATACCTAAGCGATTGCTTATTGGATTTACTTTTTGTCCCATTTCTTATGCTTCCTTTTTAGCGTTAGTTTCTTTTGTACCGATGAACAATGTAACATGGTTCGAGCGTTTGCGGATTCTGTATCCACGGCCCTGTGGAGCCGGACGCAAACGTTTCAACATTGGAGCGCAGTCAACGAAAATCGTTGTGACATAAAGCTCACCGTTTTCCGCCTTACGCTCATTTTTCTGTTCCCAATTGGCGATTGCCGAACGAAGCAATTTCTCAACCTTCGCAGCAGCTTCCTTATTAGAGAACTTAAGTACTCCCAAAGCTTTGAATACCTCCATACCGCGTACCATGTCGGCTACATAGCGCATCTTGCGTGGCGAAGAAGGCACATTGCGCAGCTTTGCGCAATACAAAGTCTTTCGAGCTTCCTTAATTTTTTCAGCTGAGTTTCTTTTTCTAACACCCATTGTATTTAATTCTTTTTTAATTCAAAATAGTTCTTATCCCTCACTATTTCTTCTTGTTGCCTGCGTGTCCACGGAAGATACGTGTCGGGGCGAACTCGCCCAACTTGTGTCCAACCATGTTCTCAGTTACATAAACCGGGATAAATTTGTTTCCATTATGCACAGCAAACGTGTGGCCTACAAAGTCCGGTGCAATCATTGACGCACGCGACCAAGTCTTGATAACCGACTTCTTGCCGCTGGCTTCCATTGCTGCAACCTTCTTGTCGAGCTTCACGCTGATGTATGGACCTTTCTTTAATGAACGACTCATAATTCTTTTGATTTAACTGGTTACTTCTTTCTTCTCTCGATAATGTACTTTGAAGAATGCTTCTTAGGAGCGCGTGTCTTGAGACCTTTAGAGTACAAGCCCTTGCGCGAACGTGGATGTCCTCCTGATGCACGTCCTTCACCACCACCCATTGGGTGATCAACCGGGTTCATTACAACACCACGGTTGCGTGGACGACGGCCCAACCAACGTGAACGGCCGGCTTTACCCGAACGCTCCAACGCGTGGTCTGAGTTTCCTACCACTCCTACTGTTGCTTTGCATGTAGCCAAAATCTTGCGAGTCTCTCCCGAAGGCAACTTGATGATTACGTAGTCGCCCTCGCGTGAGGTCAGCTGTGCGAATGTTCCTGCCGAGCGAACCATGAAGGCTCCCTGGCCTGGACGCAGCTCAATGTTATGAATTAAAGTACCAACAGGTATTTTGCTCAGTGGAAGAGCGTTCCCCACCTCTGGTGCGGCGTCCTCTCCACTCATAACTGTAGAGCCAACTTCCAATCCGTTGGGTGCAATTATGTATGCCTTTGCACCGTCTGCGTAATAGAGCAATGCGATGCGAGCCGAACGGTTCGGATCGTACTCTATTGATTTTACGGTCGCTGGCACACCGTCTTTTGTTCTCTTGAAGTCGATAAAACGGAATTTACGCTTGTGGCCGCCACCGACATAGCGTGTCGTGCGGTGACCTTCGGCGTTGCGTCCGCCTGTGCATCTTTTTCCGACTGTAAGAGATTTCTCTGGTGTACGTGCAGTGATTTCATCGAATACACCAATAACCTTGTGTCTTTGCCCCGGTGTTGTGGGCTTCAATTTTCTTACTGCCATTTTCTATTAAATATTGCTATAAAAATCTATAGTTTCACCTTCTGCTACCTTGACATAAGCTTTCTTGAACGCTGCTGTCTTGCCGCGTTGCAAGCCTGTCTTTGTGTAGCGCTGCTTTCTTTTGCCGTCATAGTTGGTCGTGTTGACCGACACAACTTTAACGCCATACATGTTCTGAATCAATTTCTTGATTTGCTCCTTGTTGGCATCAGGAGATACGCGAAATGTGTAGCGGTTCAGCTTCTCGCTAGTCGCTGTCGCCTTCTCAGTAACAATCGGCTTGATCATTATTTCCATTTTTTATTCCTCCTTACTTTTAAAATTCGTTAATCACTGCAACGCTGCTCTCGCTCAAAATCAACGAACGGTTGTTCATGATTTTGTATGTGTTTAAGCTCGAAGCAGTTACAATTTCCACATTGGGCAAATTTCGAGCTGACAAATATACATTTTTATTTTGGTCTGATAAAACCATAACTGCCTTTTTATCGGCTACTTGTATATTTTTAGCAAACTTTACGAATTCTTTAGTTTTCGGAGCCTCGAATGCGAAATCCTCGACCACGATGATTGCATTGTCCTGAGCCTTTACTGACAACGCTGACTTGCGGGCCAATTGCTTAACTTTCTTGTTGAGCTTGAACTCGTATGTGCGTGGACGCGGACCGAAAATACGGCCTCCGCCGACGAGTACCGGAGAGTTGATGTCACCGATACGCGAGCCGCCGCCACCCTTCTGCTTGTGCAGTTTGCGGGTTGAGCCCGACACTTCGCTTCTCTCTTTTGACTTGTGAGTGCCCTGACGCTGGTTGGCAAGATATTGCTTTACGTCCAAATATACGGCATGCTCGTTTGGCTCGATAGCGAATACGCTGTCGTTGAGCGTCACTTTGCGGCCTGTATCTTTACCTTCGATGTTATATACTGCAACTTCCATTATTTCTCAATTAAAACGATTGAACCTTTTGCTCCCGGAATCGAACCCTTGATCATCAATACGTTGTGTTCCGGAATTACTTTTACCACCTTAAGATTTTGGACTGTCACACGCTCGTTGCCTGTCTGACCTGCCATGCGCATTCCCTTGAACACCTTGGCTGGGTAAGAACATGCACCGATTGAACCCGGAGCACGGAGACGGTTGTGCTGACCGTGAGTGGTCTGTCCTACACCGCCGAAGCCGTGACGTTTTACAACACCTTGGAAACCTTTACCCTTCGATGTGCCGATAACGTCGACAAACTCAACGCCGTCAAACATCGCTACGGTTATTTCGTCTCCCAATTTGTAGCTTTCATCAAAACCTTTGAACTCGGCCAAGTGGCGCTTTGGTGCTACACCGGCTTTCTTGAAGTGACCCTGCTCCGGCTTGGTTGTGTGCTTCTCCTTCTTGTCCTCGAAGCCCAACTGCAATGCCTCATAGCCGTCTTTCTCCAATGTCTTAACCTGAGTAACAACACAAGGACCTACTTCGATAACAGTGCACGGTACGTTCTTACCGTCGGCACTGAATACGGATGTCATTCCGATTTTCTTTCCTAATAATCCTGGCATTTCTCTAATTTTTTAATTGTTTCAAATTCTTTTTGGTTACTTACTTACGCCTTGATCTCTACGTCTACACCGCTTGGAAGCTCAAGCTTCATCAACGCGTCGATTGTCTTAGCTGTCGAGCTGTAGATGTCGATCAAGCGTTTGAACGATGAGAGTTGGAATTGCTCGCGCGATTTCTTGTTTACGAAAGTCGAGCGGTTGACAGTGAATATTCTCTTGTGAGTTGGCAATGGAATTGGTCCGCTGACCACTGCGCCTGTTGCCTTCACCGTCTTTACAATCTTCTCGGCAGACTTGTCAACCAAGTTGTGATCGTAAGATTTTAATTTGATTCTGATTTTTTGGCTCATTGTATTTAGTTATAATTATTTCAACAAATCTGTTCTACCTTGACACTCTTCAAGAACACCCTTGGCGATCGATGCGCTAACCTCTGCATAGTGGCTGAAAGTCATTGTGGAAGTTGCACGACCTGATGTGATTGTACGCAATGCTGTTACGTAACCGAACATCTCTGCCAACGGAGCTTTCGCCTTAACGATGCGGGCACCGCTGCGGCTGGTCTCCATGCCTTCTACCTGACCACGACGCTTGTTCAAGTCGCTGATAACGTCACCCATGCTCTCTTCCGGTGTCACAACCTCGATCTTCATGATTGGCTCAAGGAGAACCGGACCTGCCTTCTCACACGCTTTCTTGAACGCCTGGATAGCACAGAGCTCGAACGACAACTGGTCTGAATCCACTGGGTGGAACGAACCGTCGATCAAAGTCACCTTCAACTGCTCCACTGGATAGCCGGCGAGAACACCGTTCTTCATCGCTGTTGTGAAACCTTTCTGTACTGAAGGGATGAATTCCTTAGGAATGTTACCGCCCTTGACCTCGTCAACAAACTGAAGGTTGCCCTCGAAGCCTTCGTCAACCGGCTCAACGCGCACGATGATGTCGGCAAACTTACCACGACCACCTGTCTGCTTCTTGAACACTTCGCGAAGCTCAACCGGCTTGGTGATAGACTCCTTGTATGTTACTTGTGGACGGCCCTGGTTGCACTCTACCTTGAACTCACGACGCAGACGGTCGATGATGATGTCGAGGTGAAGCTCACCCATACCGCTGATCACTGTCTGACCTGTCTCCTCGTTTGTCTCTACGCGGAATGTCGGGTCTTCCTCTGCAAGCTTCTGCAAGCCTACACCGAGCTTGTCGAGGTCTTTCTGAGTCTTAGGCTCTACTGCGATACCAATCACTGGATCCGGGAACTCCATAGCCTCGAGTGTAATCGGGTGCTGCTCGTCGCAGAGTGTGTCGCCTGTGCGGATATCCTTGAATCCTACTCCGGCACCGATATCACCGCAGCCGATAAAGTCTTTCGGGTTCTGCTTGTTTGAGTGCATCTGGAACAAACGGCTGATACGCTCTTTCTTGCGTGAACGTGTGTTGTAAACGTAGCTGCCGGCGTCGATCTGACCTGAGTAAACGCGGAAGAAGCAAAGACGGCCTACATATGGGTCGGTTGCAATCTTGAACGCCAATGCACACATCGGGTCCTCGAAGATTGGACGGCTTTTTCTGGATCGTCTGGATTCTTACCTACGATTTCGCCAGAGTCCTCTGGGCTTGGCAAGAATGCGCAAACGTCGTCGAGCAAGCACTGAACGCCCTTGTTCTTGAATGAAGAACCGCAGATCATAGGAACGATCTCCATTGCCAATGTAGCCTTGCGGATTACGCGGCGGATTTCGTCTTCTGTGATTGTCGAAGGATCGTCGAAATATTTTGTCATGAAGTCATCGTCAAACTCGGCGATGGTCTCGAGCATCTTGTCGCGCATCGACTCGCACTCGTCTTTCAACGACGCTGGAATCTCTTCGCGGCTGTACTCAGCACCCATTGTCTCGTCGTGCCAGAAGTAAGCCTGCATTGTGATCAAGTCAACAACACCCTTGAAGGTCTCCTCTGCACCGATTGGAACCTGGATTGCTACAGGGTTTGCACCGAGCACTTCACGCACCTGACGCACTACCTCAAAGAAGTTGGCTCCCGAACGGTCCATCTTGTTGACGTAACCGATACGAGGCACATTGTATTTGTC